>Ga0207684_10001371_pt1 | contig 26552 bp, 24 predicted proteins | sample KBSK5501metaG_FD_184342 | JGI IMG/M metagenome (GOLD analysis project Ga0207684, IMG submission 184342) | Corn, switchgrass and miscanthus rhizosphere microbial communities from Kellogg Biological Station, Michigan, USA - KBS K5-50-1 metaG... | ecosystem: Host-associated > Plants > Roots >...
ATCTTAGCGAGTTTTTTCAAAACTCGGCGAATCGCACCTGATGCTGGATACTGGATGCCAGATACGAGATAGTGCGCGCCTCAGCCTGATCCAGCATCAAGAATCTAGCATCCAACATCATCGCCTCCCGCTCCATGCAACAACTCCCCCGTGCCATCGGGACGTTGTCCCTCATCTTCATCCTGTTTTTCTGCACCTCCGGCGGTCCATACACGACGGAGACGTTGATTCATTCGGTAGGTCCCGGACTGGGCCTCTTCATCTTGCTGGTCGTGCCAGTGGTGTGGTCGCTGCCCGAGGTCCTGATTGTCGGCGAGCTCGCGAGCATGCTGCCGGAAGAAGGCGGCTATTACCGCTGGGTCGATCGCGCGTTCGGCCGCTTCTGGGCATTTCAAAATGGTTGGCTCACCTGGATGTACTCACTCGTCGACATGGCAATCTACCCAGTGCTTTTCAACCAGTATCTGCGCTACTTCATCCCGGAACTTGATGCGCGATTCGAGTGGATGGTATCGCTCGCAGTGATTTGGGGCGCGACATGGATCAATCTTCGCGGCTCGTTACGCGTCGGTCGCGCGTCAGTCATCGCTGGCTGCTTCGTTATGCTCGGGTTCTTCGCCATGGTGGTGGCGAGCGCGCCGCATGTTGCGCACGTTCCGTGGCACCCGTTCGCGTCTGGGAAAGCAAAAGGAATAGACGGGCTCGCCGTGGGCCTCTCGATCGCGCTTTGGAACTACATCGGATGGGACAACGCGTCGACCGTGCAGGGCGAGGTGAGGGAGGCGTCGCGCACCTATCCGCGGGCGCTTGCCATAGCGCTGCCTTTCGTGACCGCCGGCTACATTGTGCCCTTGCTTGCTGCGCTCGGCGCGACTGATTGGATAACCTGGACCGATGGTGGATGGCCGCAGATTACCGTGGCCGCCGCCGGCGGCGCAGGCCGATGGATCGGAGCGTGGATCGCACTCGGCGGGATGGTGAGCGCACTGAGCCTCTTCAACGCATTATTACTCGGCTACTCACGAATCCCCTTCGTGCTTGCGAATGATCGTTTGCTCCCCCAGGCTCTGGCTAAGATTGACGCACGCAGCACGCCCCGAAATGCCGTCCTCATCTCGGCGGTGTTCTACTCATTTTTCGTGCTCGTGCCTTTCAGCAAATTGGTAATTGCCGACGTCCTGCTCTATGCGCTAGCGCTCTTCCTTGAATTTGGCGCCCTCATCCAACTTCGGAAAACCGAGCCATCGCTGCGCGGATCGTTCCGAATCCCGATGAGCCGTACCGGCGTGATGGCGCTCGCCGCAGTTCCCATCCTCGTTTTGATCGGCGTTGCTGCAATCTCGTTTCGCGATGGCGAGTATGGCATTCCGGCTGTGATGGGCGCAGCAGTGGCGATTGGAGTCGGCCCGATTATCTACCGCCTGGCACTCGTCCACGCGTTGAAAAAATAATGCGGCCCTCGTTGAGCGCCGCTAAAGTCGACCAGCATTGCGCTAGCAACGTGAATCTCAAAGCTTATCTCCGCTCACGCCAAAAATTGATCGACCGCGTTCTTAATCGTTATCTGCCGAAAGAAAACACCCGGCCCGCCACCATTCACAAGGCGATGCGTTACAGCCTCTTCGCCGGCGGAAAGAGGCTCCGTCCGATTTTGACCCTGGCCGCGACCGAAGCTTGCGGCGGCAAAATGGAAGCGGCGCTGCCCCTCGCCTGCGCCATGGAATGCATACATACCTATTCCCTCGTGCACGACGATCTCCCCAGCATGGACAACGACGATTTCCGGCGCGGTCGCCCCACTTGTCACAAGGTTTTCGGAGATGGGATCGCCGTCCTGGCAGGCGACGCTCTTCTCACTATCGCTTTCGAAATCGTCTCTCGCGCTAAACCGTCTCGCCGCTACGATATGTCTACCTTACTGCGCGAAGTCGCTGTCGCCGCCGGGAGCCGGAAGCTCATCGCCGGGCAGGTGGCCGATCTTGAGGCCGAAGGCAAGAGGACCGAGCGCGAAGAGTTACGTTACATCCACGAAAACAAGACCGCCGCAATCCTGACCGCGTCGGTCTGCCTCGGCGCGATGAGCGCCAACGCGCCGAGCAAAGAACTGGCCGCCATGACAAAGTTCGGGCGCGCACTTGGCCTGGCCTTTCAAGTCATCGATGACATCCTCGACGTAACTCAAACTTCCGAGAAACTCGGCAAAAGCGCGGGCAAGGATGTTGCCGCGCAAAAAGCTACTTATCCGGCGGTCATCGGTCTGGAAAAATCACGCGTCGAAGCAAAACGCCTGACAAAAAAAGCGCATGACGCCTTGTCGATCTTCGGCCGAAACGGTCAAGCGCTGCATGCTCTCGCCAATTATCTCCTGGAACGCGAGTACTAGAGTGACGTCACGTTTCCCGGTAGTGCATCGACTGTAATGCGCAAGCGAGACGCTTACGCCACCATAGGCCGTTTACTATCAGCGACCGACGGTCCTAAGTAACACCATGACCGCGACGGCGATCGTGATTTCCATGAGGGCAGCCATGCCTTGAACTTGCTTTCGATTGCGCATTCTAGAAATTATAACAACAAACGCGTAATCACGTCACTATCTATTTTTCCCGTTGTCGGACGCTGAATCGGGCTTCCCAAAACTGAGAAAATCACGCCAGCGCGAGATTAGGATCAATTTCCTGGGCAAGAGCGGACGCGAAACCGCTTTCGAGCTTCAGCATTGCGGCGAACGCGATCATTGCCGCGTTATCGGTGCAGAGCCAAGGCTCGGCGCTCCTGAATTCCAGGCCGACGTCAGCGCAGGCCTGCCGCAATTGTGCTCGCAACGCGGTGTTACAGCTGACGCCGCCGCTGATCGTGACAAGATCGACATCGTACTTCTGCGCTGCCGCGATCGTTTTGCGCACGAGAACGTCAATGATCGCTTGTTGAAATGATGCGCAGAGATCCTCCAGCACGTTAGGTTGTAGGGCGGCCATTTTGGCCGCCGATTTTCCCGGCGGCGATAATCGCCGCCCTACAACTTCGTCTTCCAGTTTCGGCAATAAATAGCGCACCGCTGTCTTCAATCCGCTGAAGCTGAAATTTTCTGAATCGAGCATGCTGCGCGGAAGATCAAACCTTTCCGGATCTCCATTGCGCGCGAGCTTTTCAATCTCCGGTCCGCCGGGATAACCGAGGCCTAACAACTTCGCCACTTTGTCGAAGGCTTCACCGGCAGCATCATCAACCGTGCGTCCGATAACATCATAATTGCCAACGCCACGAACGAGGATCGACAACGTATGCCCACCGCTGACGACGAGTGAAACATTCGGCGGAATTGCGGCACGGGCATCCTGCCCGTGATTATCGTCAGACATCGGCAAGATGCCGATACCACAACCGAAAAATGGCGAGAGCAAATGACCTTCGAGATGGTTAATTGCCAGGTAAGGCTTAGCAAAGCCAATGGCTAACCCTTTGGCAATCGACGCGCCGATCATCAACGAACTTGCCAGACCCGGTCCACTGGTGGCAGCGAATGCGTCGACATCCGCCATCCCGATTTTCGCTTCATGTATGGCGCGATCCAGCAAACGCGGCGCATGCACGAGATGATGGCGCGACGCAACTTCGGGAACGACGCCGCCAAATTTTTCGTGCTCGGCGACCTGTGACGCTACTTCGCTGGCGAGCAGTTCGCCCCCGCGCAGGATTGCCACGGCGGTTTCGTCACAAGAGGTTTCGAGCGCCAAAACTGTTTTCATAGCCAACGTTTGTCATTCTGAGCGAAGCCGAGACATCTCTCATCGGTTAAAATAAAAGCTTTCTCATCAAGGATGAGGTTCTCACCTCTTTAGGATGTCACTTCTCGATTAGCCAGAATTGCGGCGACTGAGGCGTTTCTAACATCGAGACAATAGTTCCTGCTTTCCGACGTGCAATGCTCGCGCACCTCATCGCCCTGCGTGTGACCGACGATCTGGTTGATGCCGGGGATCGGTAGAAAACTACCCCAGTCCATCCAGAGCGGTCCACCGAACCGTTGAACTCCGCTACGGACTTCTCCCATGGCGAGAATTGGATCGACTATGCCTCGTCTTGCCAGCTCCATTGCATTTTCGCACCGTTCCAAAGTGCGGGGGACAGTCGGTTCTTTCATCCAGGCCGGGTGAAATCCCGCATGACTAATGAGCCAGCCCTGCTCGGCATGGGCCAGTTGAAATCTGGCCCAGTGTTCTGGTCGAAGTATCTCGTGAATTGCCTTAGCTTTGACTCTCGTAAATCCAGGACAGTAAAGCTGCGGATCGTCCGGGAACATATACGCAGCATCGTGGTTGCCGAGAAGGAAAATGTCCGAACTCGAATCCATGCGTCGCCGCAGCCACAAGGCCGTGAGCCATGAATCGCTAGCGTTGTCGCCTTGGCTATCGAAGTAGTCACCGAGAAAAATCACCCGATCGAACTGCTGCGTCATCAACCAGTGCTCAGCATTCCCGGTTTGGTTGTGGATGTCCGGAACAATCAGGATGCGCACATCATGATACTACCGACTCGCGCAATCGGATGTAAGAACGGGAAATGTTCACATTTCAGATTTGAGCGCAGTCTCTCCGGTCGCTAAACTCCGGTCGATGCATGCCCCTCTAAAATCACACTCTAATCAGCGTGCCACCCGCGATGTTCTTCCCGAGGCGTTGGTCAGCCGTGACTCGCTTGATGATCTCAGGGCGCAACTCGCGCAGCGTTCGATCCCAAACGAAGGGAGTGAACCGGACTGGGGCAAACTGCGTGCATCCCTTAAGAGGCAACACTCCTTGAACCCACATCGGGCGGATGAAATGATGCGGACGCTAGAGAGGCTTTGGCTGCTTCCGTTCGAGCGCTACGATGATTGTGCGGCCCATATCGTCTTTTTCTTTACGGCTCTTCCAAAAATCGAGAAACGGTTCCGAGAGGAAGACGATCAGGACGGTTTGACGCTGGTCCGAGCGTTCAAAGTAATAATTGAACTGCTGTTGGAAGGGCGAACACTTTTCCCCGGAAGACCACACAACATCGCTCAGTACCTACAGAAATGCCTCGAGTTCCCGACTCCAGAATCCCGCATACGGATATTGCCGATTGCGAGGATGCTGGCAAGAGCGAGTGCCGGAGTCTGCGGAAACAATTCGTACGTCGCACGAGCGCCAAATACGATTGCTATCCACGAACATTTTTTAAATGTCGAGCAATTCAGAACTGCTTTGGCGGACTCTTACAAACTCGACAGTTACATTGCAAAGCTGACTGCGGACGAGGCGTTTTGGCAAGAGTGGGGTGAACTGAAGCGCGATTTTTCTGGGTACAATTTTTGGGGCGATGGCGGGGTCGTTCGTCCCCATGAGTTTTCAGCAAGATATTGGTCAGTGACCGGTCAGTATCATTTGAAAAGGATCGAACACCGGTTTGCGGTGACATTCACCATATTTTGCTGGAAATGGTTTCTTGCCGGGATGCGACGCGGCGATCCGAGGGACCAGCCGCTGGTGCGCGGCGTTGAATACGCACTTGGGCCTTACGGAACATCGATTTTTATCCCCGCCTATTGGAGCGTGGATTTGAATCGCGACATACTGTGGCGCGAAATTATCTGCGTGCATCGCGCACGTGGCGTTTCGCGCCAGGGCAAAAAGCTCGAGCGAAACCGCGAGCAACTACTCGAACAAACTAGGCAAGCTCAAGAAGCGGATCGGGAGGCAAAGCGGCAGGGTTTAAGCGGCGAAAAACGTTACAATTTTATAAAGCAACGCGCCGGCCTAGACCTCCGAACCGATAATGCACAAGTCAGAAAGCTGGTAAGAGGCGTTATCTCGGCCAGCCCGGTTCATTAGCCTCCCCTTGCAGATGTGCTTTCCTCGACAAGTTCTCGCAAAGGCGCTTGATCGCTTGGCAGAACCCGTGCGGCAGTACAGTTGGCTCCAGGAAAATCTCTATAGTAAAAATGTTGCTAGGGATCGAGAGTTTCAGAGGCGTTTCAATCACTTTTACCGAGTGCGTTATCCACAATGCTGGCAGAAATATTTTTTCGGAATGCTCGAGCGGCACAAAAATAAAACGCCTCGTTTAGAGTTCAAAGATGCGCTTCGTCAGCTTTATCAAAATACGGGTCGGCTTGAAGCTTCATTTGCCAGCAAGCTAGTCGCGACAATCGACACACAACGCCCCGTAATTGATCGACATCTCCTAAAACACGCGAACTTACGCCTTCCATGGTATGGGGCGGTTGATCGTGAGGCCAAAATCGTTGATTTGTATCGTAGTCTCACGCAATGGATCAGCGAATTGAGACACTCAGAATGCGGTCATAAAGCTGTGGCCGGCTTCACGGAGCGCTTTCCTCCTGCAGGGATTTCAGAAACGAAGATTCTCGATTTGATCTTTTGGCAAATGCGAGACCCATGTTGCTAGTCAGCTCTGTTTGATTCAGCAGTAGCACGCGAATTGTTTTCTACTGGTAGAAATCACATCGATCGGCGATGCATTGGAAGGGAATTAGGAGGACTATCCATAGAATGGTGATAGCGCCCTCCATGCCCGGGAACTCGCTGTCGCCAACGAAGAGTCTATGCATGCGGAACATCAAGACGGCAAAAGCACTCCTAGATAATTTTCCTCGGAAGGGGAAGCTGTTCAGGAGAGCACATCGCGGTTTGCGGGCAAATGTTGTCCTATGCCTGGTTTGGAGCATCGCTAAGCTTCGCCCATGACCCGGAAGCGAGACTCGAGCAAGGCGGCCAAGAAAGCGTCTGTCCAGCCCTTCGTTGATCTCGATGATCGTCCCGAAGCGCGGGAACTTTTCAAGAGCTTGAAAGCGGAATTGCCGGCGCTTCAGGAGCTGCTTGCGAAATGCAGCGAGCACTGGGTCTATGAAGACGGGGTTTATCGCTTCTATCATCAGAGTTTCAAAGTCTTCCGACTCCAAAGCACGACGCGTGAAATCATCGAGAAGCTCCAGACGTTCGCTCCCGAGCGGGAGCTGAATAGACAGTTCATGCGGATCATTCGAGAAGGTACAGGCAAGGTATTTTCCATCGAGGACAACAAGCGCTGGCTGAGAGTGACCCGGCCGATCCTGGAGGCATTTTTTCACGCACGCTTTTTCCTGGAGATGGCGGTGAAGTATGCGCATGAGATCGAGCAGCCTCCGCGAGTGCTCCCGAGCGGCTGGGCAGCCTTTCTCTACTTATACGATTTGAGATAGCCGGACAGGTTTTGTCCGCGAAACGGCGTTCTGCATTGGGAAATACATAGGCTCGCCGTGCCGTTTGAGGAATCTTCTACAGAAACACAAGCCCCAGTATCCATAGAATGATAATAATGCCTATGATTCCGGGTGACTCGCTGTCACCAACCAGGAATTTGTACATGCACAACAGCACCAAAATAAAAAACAATGTCATAAGTCTCCTTCGGTTTTACATCGGCGAGCTAAACCAAGTTCAAGCAGCGGACGGGGTTCGACAAAAGTAGTGCTTGTCATAAGCAGCCCGGCGAAAAGGCCCAGCGCGACATAGCTACCTGTTTCGGCGCGTCCCATAGCAGTCAGCACGTCAACCACTTCAAACAGGTCACTGTCCAAGTCCTGGATAGCCAAGCGGTGACGCGGACTGGGAAGAAGCGGAACGATAAATCCTCGGATCGCTGCCTTACTCGTTTTCGTCCGCTTGAGAGCAACGAGAGCTGCGCGCACGTCTCCGTTCGACAGGTGAAACGGCGTGAAGAGCACGTTCTTACAGCATTCCCGCATGATACTGGTGGCGATATTGAGGCCCGGCGGAAGTTTTAAACCCGGCGTGAATCGGCCAACGTGGAAGCGATCTGCTTTATTGCTGAACGGTGAGACGTGTCCCCGATTCGTGAAATTTATCGTTCGCTCTTCGCCTCCGCTGGCACGATGCATTTTTCCAGCGAGTGAGATAGCGCCGCCGCCTTTCTTGTACGCTGATTCGATCTGCTCTTGGAGAGCAAAAGATGATCCCTGAAAATTTTGCATTCTCGAAAAATACGGCAGCACGCGGCTCCAACCAGGATTTCAAATGTCTACAAAGGCCTGTTTGGGCAAATATGCCGCCAGACCGGCTTCCGGTGAACACAGGAGCGGCCACCATGAAGCAGCGGCTTTGTCAACAAAAGCTATCCTTATGTAGCAGCAGCAGAGTCGGTAGTATTGCGCTAATGCGCTGGAGACATTGCGAAGAATCACAATTCTGGATCTCGGTCGCGGCCCCAAAAGTCCGCTTGTTCTGCCACCCGTTTGAGCAATTAAGCGGGCAGAGCTGGCACGAGGCTTATTCCGACGGGAGATGGAATGTCGAACAGATGTTTCAGGACCACGCGGACGCGCTGGTCCATTCGTCCGTTCATCGAAGAGAAGACCAAGAGGTGTGGAGCGGAGGCGACTTGTTCTTCAAGCTCAGCGACGAAGTTTTTGTCTTCGGTACTCTGGACTGCTTGGAAGATGGTTTGATCTCCATTTGGGCGACGACTCTGGATCTCGCCCGGTCGGAACATCGCAAGTGGCGATCAAAGTACGTCAGACCGCCGAAACGACAGAAAAGGCGGGCTTCGTTTCACGTTCTCTCAATTATAGAGGACTGCGTGACAACCAAGCCGGTGCCCATCGTGCGGCGGTTTCCGACCGGTGACTCGGATTTACAACTTCACTATGGCGACGATTTCCCCGGATGGGTAGCAGACTTCATCCGCCAGTTGAAGGCGCATGTGAGCGGCGTGTCGATTTTGCAAGGAGAGCCAGGCACCGGAAAAACGAGCTTTCTCCGCCATCTCATCCGAAAGCTCCGGCGCACACATCGTTTTTACTATCTGCCGGTAAACCAATGGCAGTTGCTCAGTGCGCCACAGCTTGTTCAGTTCTGGCTAGGCGAATCGCATCACTTTGAGAAGATGGTAAAGGTGATCATGATCGAAGATGCCGAGCCGCTGCTGATCACCCGCGGACGTGACAATCAGGATCAGTTATCGAATCTTTTAAATATTTCCGACGGCCTGCTCGGCGAGTTTCTCAAGCTGCACCTCATTTGCACAATCAACTGTGAGATCGAAAAACTCGATCCCGCAGTCATCCGCGCAGGACGCTTGGTCGCCTACCGGAATTTCGGGCGGTTAAATCGCGCAGAGGCGGCGCGCCTGGCGCTGGCCAAGCGCCTCCGCATTCCCGCTCAGGAAACGTATTCTCTGGCAGAAATCTACAACGAACAACGTTCTGGTTTTGAAGAGACCAAGATTAAGCGTGTTGGTTTTGGTTAGACCATCGCGCACGCGAAATCTCGCATGAATGGCAGGGATGGGCTCTGTCGCGTCCCATTATTAGGGACGACTCCGAGGTCGTCCCTCCCGATTTACTTCTTTACCGCTTCCGGCTTCGACGCGTTTTGCTGCGCGTAAATGATCACGCCCTTGAGCGCATCGATGGCCCGAAGCATTTGCGGATCCTTCGTTTTGATCAGGTTCTTCTCTTCATCCGGCTTAACATTCTCGCTGCGTAAAGCAAACAGCGAGCGCTCCTGCTCGGCAGTCATGGGCACGCGAATATTCGGCGTGACACCATTGCCGTGAATAACCTGTTTGCTTGGCGTGTAATACTTGGCGGTCGTGAAGCGCAGGGCGGAGCCATCCGGCAATTGCAAAACGTTTTGCACCGAGCCTTTTCCAAAAGTTGTTTCACCAATCAAAATTGCACGGTGAAGATCTTTGAACGCACCGGAAACGATTTCCGCGCCGCTCGCGCTCCCTTCGTTAATCAGGAGAGCCATCGGGAACTGCGGCCGCTGCTTGGCCACAGCTGAAGTGGAATATTCACGCTGCTGAGATGCGGCGCGGCCTTGTGTCGAAACAACCTTGGTGTTGGCGGGCAAAAATTGCGAGCATACATCTACTGCGCTGTTCAAAAGCCCACCCGGATTATTTCGGAGATCAAGGACCAGGCCCTGCATACCTTGTTTCTGCAGATCATCCAACGCTTTCGACAATTCATCGGCCGTCGGTTCGTTAAACTGAATCAGCCGGATGTAACCAATCTTAAAGGAACCGGTCAGCTCCTGATCAAGCAGACGTGCGCTCTTCACGCTTTGCACTTTTATTTCCACCCGCTCGAGAGTGTAGTCTTTCACTTCCTTGGTCGATGGTCGCAACAAGGTCAGTGTTACTTTCTGTCCCGGCGCGCCGCGCAAGAGATTAACCGCATCTTGCAGTTCCATTCTATCGGTGGCGGTGCCATTTATTTTCAAAATCTGATCACCGGAAAGAATGCCAGCCTTGGCCGCCGGCGTGTCTTCCATTGGGGAAACGACTGTGGGCAATCCATTTTTCATTGATACTTCGATGCCCAAACCATTGAAGCGACTGCGCGTATCCTCCTGCATGTCGCGAAAGTCATTTGGATCCATGTATTGACTGTGGGGATCGAGAGACGCGAGCATTCCTTTCATCGCCGAGGTGATCAATTCGTGATAGCTCGTCTTGTTCGCGTCGACGTAATCCTGCCGCAGTAACTGCACGGCCTTGGCGAAAATGGCGATTTGCGAATAACCATTATCGTCATCCTCAGCCGCGGCCAAGGTGCGATGAAAATGAACGCTCAGGAAAACGTTCAGCAGCAGGACGCCAAGAAATGTGCTAAAGAGGGGCCGCTTCATGTTCTACATTGTCAGTTGAAAAAGCTTCGGAACATCGCTCATCCGAATTTTTTGGCAACGCCCAAACCTGGCCCTAAACTTCGCGCCTAAAGAAATTGACGTCTCTGAAGATGAAATTCCTACGCTGGGTTCTGCAATCGCGAGAGTCAGTGACGGAGCGAGTTCCTGCGAGCCTTCGGGTGGCGTCGCGCGAGCCCCGCCTTCCATCACCCCCGAGCATGCGAATTGCGACAAAAGTCGCGCTCTTCCTTATCGCTTGCCTATCGACCGCGATCGTCTGCGCGGTCCAAACTCCCGACTCTGAGTATGAGTCCGTAGCCGAGGAATATATCAAAGGTTTTCTGGCGGCGCGGCCCATTCTCGCGACCTCGCTCGGCTTCCATGAGTACGACGGCAAAGTGACTGATTACAGTCGGCTCGCGCTCGACGCCGAGCTTTCGCGACTAAAACGTTTTGATGATCGCCTGAAAATTTTTGACCTGGGAAAGTTGAGCCAGCGCCAGGCGATTGACCTACGCATTCTGCAAGCCGCGATCAAAAAGGAGATTTTTCAGCGCCAGGACATGGCCATCTTTGAGCGCGACCCAATGGTTTACGCGCGCGCTGCCGATATAAATGTTTATATCAAGAGAAACTTCGCGCCCCTCGACGATCGAGTGCACAGCATCGTGCTGATTGAGTCGCAAGTGCCGAACATTATCATCGCCGCCAAGACGAATCTCAATCCTGTGCTGCCGAAACCATATGTCGAGCTGGCGATTCAGATTGCGAAGGGAGCGGCGGAATTTTTGAAAAATGACCTGGTCGCTGCGACGGCGGATGTGAGGGACGAACGGGTTAAAGCCGAATTCATTGACTCGAATCGCAAAGCCATTACCGCCCTGACCGATTACGCCGCTTGGCTGGAACGGGAAAAACTGCCAAAAGCATCCGCCGATTTCGCGCTCGGTCTTGAGAAATATGGTCGGATGTTGTCGGAAACCGAGCTGGTAAATCTCGCCCCGGAAAAAGTTCTCGAAATTGGCTTGGCCAAACTGAAGGAGGAACAGCAAGCATTCGCGGAGGTGGCCAAGAAGATCGATCCAGATAAATCCGCGACCGAGATTTTCAGGCAGATTCAACACGAACATCCCACGCCGGAGAATCTGATTCGGGATGTGGCCAAAAACCTCGAGCTAATTCGGAAATATGTTGTGTCGCACAAATTGGCCACCATTCCTTCCGAAGTTCGCGCCCAGGTTAAAGAAACGCCACGATATCGCCGTGCCACGTCGTTCGCTTCAATGGACACTCCAGGGGCTTTCGAGAAACGGGCCGCCGAAGCTTATTACTACGTCACTCCGACGGAACCGGATTGGCCGGACAAGCAAAAGGAAGAATGGCTTACCGCCTTTAACTATTACACGTCGGACATCGTGTCGATTCACGAAGCTTATCCTGGGCACTACGTGCAATTCCTGCGGTTAAACGCTTCGCCGGCGAGTAAAGTTGAGAAGATTTTCGGCAGCTACGCTTTCATTGAAGGCTGGGCGCATTACTGCGAACAAATGATGCTCGACCAGGGTTACGGTAGCCCGAGCGTCGCAACCCCGAGCGAGGAAGATGTCAGACGTGCGGCCAAGTATCGCATGGCCCAGGCTGATGAAGCATTGCTGCGTCTCTGTCGCTTGTGCGTGTCGATTAAAATGCATACGCAAAAAATGAGCGTCGAAGAGGCGACAAAGTTTTTCCAAGACAATTGCTACTACGAGCCAAAACCAGCGCGGGCCGAGGCGCTGCGCGGAACTTTTGATCCAGGTTATCTGAATTACACGCTGGGCAAATTACAGATCTTGAAGCTTCTCGATGACTACAAGGCGCAGCAAGGCGATGAATTTTCCCTGCAAAAATTCCACAACGAACTGCTGAATCACGGCATGCCGCCGATCCGCCTGCTGCGCGAGCTTATGCTCAAAGACAAGAACAAATGGGACGAGGTGCTCTAAAATTGGAGTGTTGGAGTAGTGGAGTAATGAATATCACTCCATCACTCCATTTCGTCCTCCGATCCACCAAGTAGATCCTTGAACAACGGCTGCGGATTTGACGGCAATTCTTCCACATCGCGCAGTTTTTTGGTAATTGCCCGCGAGCGTACCGCGACGGTATCCACATGGCGGGCCGCCTGATCGAGTTTGTCTTTTACCGCTGAGAGCGCCTCACCAAATTTTCCAAATTCTGTTTTCACCGCGGCGAGCAAATTCCAAACTTCACTCGAGCGCTTTTGGATGGCGAGCGTTCGAAAACCCATCTGCAAGCTGTTCAAAAGCGCCGCCAGCGTCGTCGGCCCGGCGAAAACGACACGACAATCGCGCTGCACTTGTTCCACTAAGCCGACGCGACGGATCGCCTCGGCGTAGAGCCCTTCGGTCGGGAGAAACATGAGCGCGAAGTCGGTCGTTCGCGGCGGATTGATGTATTTCTGACAAATATCTTTCGCGCTGCGCTTCAATTGCATTTCGAGACTTTTCATGGCCCCATCGACCGCTATGAGATCACCTTGCTCCTGTGCTGCGAGTAGACGCTGGTAATCTTCCGTCGGAAATTTTGCATCGATAGGTAACCAGACCGGTGCGCCGTTTTCGTCGCCGGGCAGCTTAATCGCGAACTCGACACGTTCGGCGGTCTCGTCGCGCGTCTGCACATTTCGTGCGAACTGGTCGGACGTAAGCAGTTGCTCGAGCAACGATCCAAGTTGGACTTCGCCCCAACCTCCGCGCGCCTTTACATTCGTGAGAACTTTTTGCAGACCACCCACATCACTCGCCAGCTGCCGCATTGCCCCCAGGCCCTGGTGCACCTGTTCAAGCCGATCGCTTACCAATTTGAAAGATTCGCCGAGGCGTTTTTCGAGCGTGCCTTGCAGCTTTTCGTCGACGGTGGCGCGCATCTTGTCGATTTGCTTCGAATTGTCCTCCTGAAGCTGCTGCAAACGAAGATCGACAATCGAACGAACACTCTCGAGAGAGGCCGTTAATTCTTCACGCTGACTCTTAGCCGCCGTCGCGTTTTCCTCGCGGCCACGCGCCATTTCCTCGAGCACGATTCGCTCTCCGCGCTCTTGCGCACGCTCCAGCACTTCGATTTTGGTTAATAACGTTGCATCATAGTTTCGGCTTCGTCGCACGACCAAAAAAACAATCGCGACCAGCGCGCCACTGCCGATTATGCCGATGATGAGATAAAGCAGTGAACCCACAAATAGCGAATAACCGAACGTGCCCACACATTCAAGGGTAGGACGGGCCGGAGCGATGATCTCACTTTGGTGAGAATGTTACTCTGGCTGAAATCGTGTGATCAAATTGGCTTATGAGAGATCCTTCACTCCGTTCAGGTAACATGAAAAAAGGCAACCTCCTGCGGACACCTAGCCCCGAACGATTTCGGGGTACAAAGAGGTCGAACCAACAGGAGGTTGTTCATATGAACTATAGCGCAATAGATTATCACAAAAAGAACTCATTTGTTAGCACAGTAAACGAGCAAGGGCAGCGCGTTGCCGAAGCCAAGATTAAGGGTAACGAGCCGGCTGCCTTTGCTCAATTTTTCGCTGGCTTGGGCGGAGAACCCACCAAGGTGGTAGTAGAAGCGTGTTGGAATTGGGGCTGGCTCTACGACGTGCTCGAGCAAATCGAAGAGGTCGAGGAAGTGGTGCTGGCCCATCCCTATAAGACGCGGGTGATTGCCGAGGCGCAGGTAAAAAGCGACAAGCTTGATGCGCGGATTTTATCCCAGCTCTTACGCGGCAATTTAATTGCGCGGGCCCATGCGCCCAGTTGGCCGACGCGGCAAAGGCGTTTCCTTTTGCGGCAGCGGATGTTTTGGGTGCGGGTGCGCACGATGGTGCGCAATCGGGTCCATGCTCTCTTAGCGCGCCAGCACGGATTGGAGCTGCCCCATCGGCAGGATCTCTTCGGCTCTGGAGGGATGAAATTTCTGCGCAGCTTGACTTTGAGCGGGATCGACGGGGCGCTTCTCTCTCAAAACCTGCAAATGCTCGAGCAACTGGAGGTGCAAATCAAAGCCAGTGAGGGCGAGATCGCGCGGGAATTGGGCGCTGAGCCTGAAGTGGAGCGACTGCAGACCATTCCCGGAATTGGCAAGTTGCTCGGCGCCGTGATTGCGGCCGAATTTGATGGGGCGGAGCGCTTCCGCACGAACAAGAAGTTGTGGGGTTACTGTGGTCTGGCGCCCAGCACGCGCAGTTCTGATGGGCACACCTGGCATGGCCCCTTGCTTGGCCAATGTAATAAGTGGCTGCGCTGGGCTTTTATCGAAGCGGCCTGGGTTGCAATTGTGCACAGCGGCTATTTTGGCGCTATTTACTCGCGCCAGATTGAGCGGGGCAAAATTCCCAACCAAGCCATCGTCGTCGTGGCGCGTCGACTCTGCGAAATTGCCTGGAAACTACTGCGTGAAAAGCGCTCTTTCCAAGCCATTGCGCCATCTAAGCTTTCCCATCCCCCTCATGTCATCCTGGCGGACGCGCAGCTCAAAAAGTGCGCGCCGCGCCCTCGTTCAGATTAGGGGATTGGGAATCCAAATCTACCATGTCGGTGTTTTTTCCAAAACAGCCACCAAGAGAAGCATGATTAAAGAATCTCAAACCAAAACACTTTACCCCGAAAGGAGGTCCTTGCTCTTGACACCGCTTTTCAGAGAAGGATGACACCGTAAGCATACTTCGTGGTGGGGTATACCCGAATGGGATGTAACTACCCTGCTTGTCATCCCGCTCTCTGGGAGCAAGACTGGGCGGAGCACTGATCCCACAGTCGAAGCGGAAGTCACGCTAACTGAAATAGTGTGATCAAATCGGCTATGAGAGATCCTTCACTCCGCTCAGGATGACCCCGTAAGGATGCTCGTTCTAGCAGATAGCTTCGGCGGGCAATCACCCCCGAAGTGTCATCCCGAACGAAGAGAGGGATCCACAATCGGAGCGAAGGTCACTCTCGCTGAAATAGCGTGATCACTCGCGTTTTGAGAGATCCTTCACTCCGTTCAGAATGACACCGTAAGGATGCTCGTTGTAGAAGATAGCTTCGGCGGGGCAATTACCCCCGGGGGTGTCATCCCGAACGAAGAGAGGGATCTCACAGTCAAAGCGAATGTCACGCTAACTGAAATAGTGTGATCAAATCCGCTGTGAGAGATCCTTCTCCCGCGACTGCGGGATCAGGATGACGCCGTAATCAAATATACCCTCATCGTGTGATCAGCGTACCGCCGCGCCCGGCGGTCGCGCCCTACCTAAAATCTCAATTTAACGCCACCGTAAGCCGCGGTGCCGAGCGCGGGAAAGCCAAACACTTCGGCATAATGCTCGCCCGTTAGGTTATCGATGCGGCCGAAAACCGAAAAATGCGAATTGATCTCGTATTCGACCGCTAGATTTACAAAAGAATAATCTTCGATATCAAAGTTCGGCTTACCGAAATTCAGTTCTTCGCGTGCGTTAACGAACTTTGCTTCGACGGTTGTCCGCAATTTCTTGCACCAGAGATAAGAGGCCGACAGGTAAGCCTCGTTTCGCGGACGCCTCGGCAGACGCGCGCCTTGCGGTTGATTAATGTCGGCGGATGATGTTTTTTCCGCGTCCAAATACGTGTAGCTGGCCGTGAAAGTGAGATCGGCGATCGGTTGCACACGCAACTCGGTTTCGACTCCCTGGGTGCGCGCCGCGCCAAGATTGAGCGTCGCGAAAAGGCCGTTAAATCCGATAAGGTTCGACAGATCGTTATGAAAGTAAGTCGCGCCGACTCTTATCCGGTCTTCCCAGAAGCGCTGCTCCAGACCGACATCCCAACCCAGATCCTTTTCCGGTTTTAACCCGAAGTTGTTGCCGAAAATCTTGTCCTGGCTGCTGGGCGGACTGAATCCGGTCGCGACACTCGAGTGTAATAAGGTGTGCGTCTCTGCGATGGTGTAACTGCTAGCAAATCGATACGTGCCAATATCGCCGAACTGGTTGAAGTGATCGATTCGTCCACCAGCAACGAGGATCAGGTTTTCAACCGGGGTCAGCACAGCTTGGAAAAAGCCGGCAATCTCTTCGGTGTGATCGCTCACGAATCTCGGTTGCGGACCGAAGGTTTGGAGGACAAACGGCCGCTCCTGCCCGGCATTTAGGCGGCTGTAGAAAAACCCAGACGTCAACGTCAGCCATGAAGTGGGCCGTAAGTCGTTTTGGTAATCAATGGTTGTGCGCTCGAAGAGCGCGCGCGTCGGACCGACAAATCCGTCCTGGTTCGGGTCGTTCAGCTGCCGCTCGTGGTCGTAACTGAAGATGAATTTGTGCTCCCACCAATCGTTCACCCGAAGATCGACATGTGGCGCAATGAGCCACTTTTCGGTTAAGAAATTGTCGAGCGGCTTCGGAGTAAAGATTGTGTTTGGATTTCCAGTATCGCTTAGCGAATACGTGAACAAGCTGCCAATGCGCAATTGGTCGCTCGGCGACCAGCCAACGTTCGCGATCGCGGCGCTGTTTCGGTATTGATTGTTCGGGCGGGCATTATCGGTATCGAGCCGGCTCGCGCCGATTGAATAATCGAACTGCTGGATCTGGCCGTCGCTTTCCAGGGTCTCACGAAATGTGTCGTAGGACCCGCCTTCGGCGCTCAAAGTTATCCCGGGCGGCCCGCTGCCTTGCTTGGTAAAAATCTGGATCACGCCGGCCAGAGCGCGTGGGCCGTATAGTGTGCTTTGCGGGCCGCGCACGATCTCGATTCTGTCGATGTCGTCCGTGGTCAGGTTGGCGAAATCAAACTGCCCGGCCAATCCTTGATTGATTGGAATGCCGTCCAGCAAAACTTGCGTGTGGGCACTGTTGAGGCCGCGCGTGAAAACGGAAGTGAGTTGCCCCGGCGTTCCAGTTTGGACAACGGAAAGACCGGGAACTTCCCGCAACGCATCGCTCACGCGCTCAATTTGTTTTCGATCGAGATCTTGCGAATCAATCACGCTCACGCTGGCGGGCGATTGATCGAGCGGGATATCGGTGCGCGTCGCAGAGACAACGACTGCCTCAGCTTCTGTTTCGCCCGGCGACGCGGCCGGCGATGGTTCCTGCGCACGACAGACAAACGGCGCAATCGTTAACAAGATTCTAATGAGCCAGAGCGGATTTTTCCTGCACATAACAAGTTTTCCTCCATTTTTTGAGAGGCGGACTTGTTTGGCGGAGCCGCATGGTCCACGACTCTCATTCTTCTTTTTGCGAAGAAGTTTTTTCGCGCATCGCACGCAGAAGGCCGGCGGTCATAGACCGCCGCTACAGGCGGGCACGAATGAGGTGGAGCGGACGAATATTCTGGCTCCTGGCTTTCGAAGATGTTGAGAGTCTTTAGTTGGGGACGAGAGTTTTCTCGACTCTCAACACTCAACTCTCAACTGGTCTTCACCTTCTTCCCGCCTTCACCGTTCTTCTGTGGCGGCCCCGAAAGCTTTCGGGGCACAACCAAAGCAATGCAGGCGTCACGCCTGCCTCTACAACGATTGGCCCTGGGAAGTCGTATCCAGTTACAGCAGCGCAACTGCTCCCGGTTTGCACGGGATTTCTCGCGCCGAACCACGATTCAGGATCGCAAAGAACTGGATCGATAAGTAGCCGCTTGCGCTTCGCCGCTCAAGATTTATTTAATGCAGCACAACAGACCTTACCGTGCCTTCTGCCAATTCCTCTCCCAACTTCGTCGTCACCGGCGGCGCCGGCTTCATCGGCTCGAATCTTACCCTGACCCTGCAAGAGAGGTTTCCGAATGCGCGCCTGACCGTGATTGATGATTTCCGCTCCGGGGATTTCAAAAACCTGATCGGATACCGCGGCGATTTCGTCGCGCAAAATCTCGCCACGCTCGATTGGCGGCAGCAATTCGGCGATGAGAAATTCGATGCCATTTTTCATCTCGCGTCGATCACCGACACCACAAATCACGACCAATTCGAACAAGTGCACGATAACGTGGAGAGTTTCCGTCGGATCCTGAATTTCGCGCGACCAACGAAGACGCGAATTGTTTATGCCTCCTCGGCGTCGACTTATGGGGCGGCGACCGAAGCCAGTGTGGAATCAAATGGGGCCGCCCCGGCAAACATTTACGCGTTTTCCAAGGCGATCCTGGACAACGTTGCCACGCGCGCAGCCAGAGAATCGCCCGACTGGATCATCATTGGAGTGCGTTATTTCAACGTTTACGGTCCGCGCGAAGCCCACAAAGGTGTGCCGGCAAGCATGGTTTATCATCTCTCCAAACAGATGAAAGCCGGCCAGCGGCCGCGCATTTTCAAACACGGCGAGCAAAAACGTGATTTCGTTTACGTAAAGGACGTGGTGGAAGGAAGTATTCGCGGACTCGATGCGCAGCAGAGCGGGATTTATAATCTTGGTTTTGGCCAGGCGCGTTCATTCAATGAGCTGGTCGATGTCCTAAACCAATCTTTGTCGCTGAACCTGCCACCCGAGTACATCGACAATCCGCACGCGCACTATCAGAATTTTACGGAGGCGGACTTGACCAGAGCTCGCAAAGCGCTCGGGTATGAGCCGCAGTTTCCGCTCGAGAAGGGGGTAAGGGATTACATGAAGTGGCTATATGAAAGTTAGAGCCTGCCCTGAGCGACAGTCGAATGGGCTTCCAGTCTATGAAACCAAAAAAATCGGATCTTCTCGTTGAAGTTGTCGAGCACATCGACATCAAAGAACACAACGTCGTGCCGCTCGTCGAAGCGATGAGCAAGATGGCATTCTCAGCGCGCGATCTTGGCCGCGCCGCCGAAATTTACGATGCCATGCTGCGGGACGAAGGTTGTACAATCATTCTTTGTCTGGCCGGCTCCATTTTTTCCGCCGGGTTAAAAAATGTGATCGTTGACCTGGTTCGCCATAATATGATTGACGCGATCGTTTCCACCGGGGCGATCATTGTCGACCAAGATTTCTTCGAAGCACTCGGCTTCAAGCATTACAAAGGCGAGATCAACATGGATGATGACGTGCTGCGCCGTCTCGCTATCGATCGTATTTACGACACCTATATCGATGAAGATCAGTTGCGCATTTGCGATGCGACCTGCGGCGAGATCGCCGACAAACTTGAGCCGCGGCCTTATTCGTCCCGAGAATTCATCCGGGAAATGGGCCGGCACCTGACCGAGCACGCCAAGAACCGCGATTCCGTGGTGCTCTCGGCTTTTGAAAAGGGCGTCCCGATTTTCGTGCCGGCATTTAGTGATTGCAGCGCCGGCTTCGGGTTAATTCATCATCAATGGCACCGGCCCGACAAACATCTCAGCATCGATTCAGCCAAAGACTTTCTCGAGCTGACCAAGATCAAAATTAATTCCAAGCAGAGTGGTCTTTTCATGATCGGCGGCGGCGTCCCGAAAAATTTTGCGCAAGACACGGTCGTGGCGGGGGATTATCTCGGTTTCGACGTCGGCATGCACAAATACGCTGTGCAGATCACGGTGGCCGACGTGCGCGATGGCGCCCTTAGCGGATCGACCTTAAAAGAAGCCAATTCGTGGGGGAAGGTCGATCAAGGGGCCGAGCAGATGGTTTACGCCGAGGCGACACTCGCGCTGCCGCTCATCGCCGGGTATGGATATCACAAAGGCGCGTGGAAAAATCGCAAGGCGCGCAATTACACAGCAGTGTTGGATAAGGCAACAAGCAAGGAGCGGCGATTTCCAAATCGCCGAACTAATACACGGCGGTTAGCAACCGCCCTTCCTTGATCGAGCCGGCACCGCTACGACGCGGCTAACTCCCGGAATGCTTCCTCCGACATTTGGAATTCGTGCCAATCGGGGTCGATTTTAGCGCCGAGGCGTTCGTAAAACTGGACGCCGTGGCGATTCCATTTCGCTACATACCATTTGATTACACCGCAATTAGACTGCTCGGCTTTCTTCGCGACAGCTTTCATTAAGAGTTTGCCAATTCCCCTGCCCCGGTATTCGTCGGCAACATATAGTTCTTTGACGATTATGTTCGGCTTTGCTCGGTAAGTGAACGGAACAAAGTAATAAACCAGCAAGCCGAGCAACTCCCGATTTTCTTCCGCGACGAGACAGTAGAAATCAGGCGGCGAACGACGAAATCCTTGCTCGCGCAGGACCTCTTCGGTCACGGCAAAGGCATCGGCATATTTTTCAAATCGCGCCAGCTCGCGCATCAACCGAAGCAGATCTGGGATGTCCGCTTCAATCGCTTCCCTCACCCGCATGTCAGATACCGAACCCGCCGCCCGCTAGTGGTTCAACCTTCCCAGAAAAATTTCGTCGGTCGATTGATCTCTGCCGGCAGGCTTTTGTGCACAGGGCAGTTCAGCGCAGTCTGCTCGAGCGTTTCGCGATACGGCGAGTCGGACGGCAGCGGAATGTGAACCTCAGATGGCAGTGCGACGATCCGCCGCGGTCCGTCCTTCGACATCTCCTTTTTCACGGACACGGTCATTCCGCGAAGATCCAGCCCAAGCTCCTCCGCTTTAATCCCCATGGTCGTGCTCACACAAGTCCCAAGTGCAGTTGCAACAAGATCGGTCGGCGAAAACGCTTCGCCTTTCCCTCTGTTGTCCGTAGGCGCGTCCGTCGCGAGTTTAGAATCGGACGGACCGTGCGTGGCCGAACAATGTAGATCTCCATCGTATCGGATCGAAATATTGACCATCAATCACTATGCGATGCGTTTCCCATCTTGTCATATCGAGCGAAAATACCAGTCCGGTTCGGGGCGACCTGGCTCAAATGACGAAGCACGAATGACGAATGACGAAGGAAGCCCAAAATCAGAAATTCGAACGCTGCGGGGATTGCGATGAGTTTTTCGTGACTAATCCCGGCGCGGCTATATCAAGGACCATGCCCTTCGTCATTAGAGTTTCGTCATTCCTTCGTCATTCGCCTGCCGCGCCGTAGCTTCGCGAAGGCGGGTCATTCGGATTTCGTCATTTTTTTCATTCGTGCTTCGTCATTCTCTTCGTCCTCATTCCTCATTGTGAGGTAATCGGCATCTCCTGAATTTTGTCGGCGTGTCGCGCGAACTCATCGCGGAACACGCGGGTAAGATCAGCATCGTGCAAGATGATCAGGTCGGAATCGTGCTGCTTATGCTCGTCATTTTGCCAACCCTCGTTCCACCAACAAAAACCGATCACGGCCGGCCATCGATTTGAGAATAATTCTTCAAGCGCGGCTTTGGCCCAGCGCGCGGCATTGACCCGGTGGTTGCGCAGAGCAGACCCGAACTCCGCGATGATGATCGGCTTCTCGGGTGCCAGCTTCGTCAGGCGCGGATAAGCTTCGCCCATTTCATTTTTAAAGGTCTCCATTCCCTCGCGCGCGGTCGGGGTGGTTGGCCCGTAAGCACTGAGCGCCAGCCAATCACAATAATTTTTCCCCGGAAAGTAATTCTCGAACCGATTCCATTTCGCTTCTGGTTCATCGTACCAGTTCACGTGCCAGACCCATTGCAGATTGTCCGCACCATCGGCCCGCATGAGGTCGATGATATGGCGGTAGGCGGCGATGTAGCGTGCAGGCCCCGCCCGCGCGCCGCCGTTCCATGTTCCATTCCAGCTAAACCAACGTCCGTTCGGTTCCGTTCCCCACTCTATTAAGATCGGCGACCCGAAATCTCTGGCCTCACGTGCCCAACTATGAAGCTCCGCATCGAAATCTCCGGCCACGATTTTCTGCAGCGAAAAAGTCTTTTCCGAATGTTTTTGATCGACGTCGGAGCGGAGCATCAATCGAATGTAGGGCGTCTTTCCAAGATCTCGGATCCAGTGACAGATGGCTGCGGGAAAGCTTCGCGATTCGAACCAGTTGTCGGAAAAGTAGATCCAAGCTGCCTTCTTGCCCACGGCCTCCTCATATCGGGCCACATCCGCGGCAGTAACGTCGTGCTCGCTCGGATCGCGAATATCTGTTCCAACCCCGCCCCAATAGCAGCCGTGATAAAGTCGTCCACCGGGTGGCGGAGCGATGTGCACGGACTGGGCATGCAGTTGTGCGAAGCACAGTAGCGGTAGAAGAGATCGACACAGGGTGTGCTTCACGTTTCTGTACGAAAATAATGCGGCGGTCATAGACCGCCGCTACAAAAAAGAAGACGCCGCCCGTGCGGCGCCTTGCCAGTTACCAAACCGCCGCGCAAGTTAGGTTGCCTTAGTGGCGTCGCGCAGGCCTTTGATACGATCGTGAGCGCTTTTCACCTCAGCGTACTCACGGGAGACAATATCGTCCAAGGGCGCGGGCAAATCGGCCTTTAGTGCATCTTCGTATTCCTTCACGGCCGAGTCTTCACCGCGCTCGCATTCCGCCAGAATCGCGTGGTCATCTCCGCTGGTGACAGCGGATTTTAGATCGATCCACGCCCGATGCATGGCGCCGGTCGCGCTGCTGCTCTCTTCGGGTTCAGATTCACCTAGATTCATTGCCTGGCTCTGTAGCTCAGTCGCGAATCTTGCCCGCTGTTGCGAGAATTCGTAAAAAAGAGACTTGAGATTTGAATCTTTGACTGCTTCCGCAGCTTGTTTGAAGCCTTCCTCACCGTCTTTGAGTGTCTCGATCAAGCTGTTAATTGTCGAAATGATTTCCTTTTGTTGTGCCATATAGATTATTTCGCATGGCGAATGGAATCCGCGCCCCCAATAATTTTTGTCGTCAGTTGCGGCAATTTTGTTTCGGACTAGCCTGAAGAATGCACAAAAATGTTATCGGAAAGGATTTGACCAAGGAATCACCGCGGAGTCCGCGGATCCGGGTTGGGGGTTATGCCATCCTGGGTCGCACGATCGACAAATGCCGCGCGCTGGTAGCGGGTGATATCTGGGAATATCATTTTGATTGTCCGCTCGATAACATGCTTTTTGGCTTCAAAGGGGTAAAAGGCGACGACTTCAAAGGGCAGATCGAGAATGGTGCTAGTGATCTGCAGATGGCGGAATGGCTCGATCAAAGCGGCGAGAAAAAGACCGCGGAGGAAATGAAACGTTGGAGCGACGAGGTAGAAGCGACCCGGCCATACGATGATCCGGAGCGGCGTGACTGGTTTGTGGAACAGACAAAGCCGCTCGGACTCGATCCGGCAAAGACGACTTTGTTCGATTGGCTCGAAGCCGACGATAAAGAGTGCCACGCGCAGCCGGCGTAATTCGCATTTCGCGTCGAGAAGGCTGCGTAGCTGTAGCCACGCTCCTGCGGAGCGTACCGAGAATGAACGACTCACAGAGCCGTGGCTACAATCATCTGTCGATCTTACGGCTTGATCAGCGGAGGAAGAATGTCTTCGGTAGGGCCGACATCGATGCCGCGGCGCAGCTTGCTGTTTCGGATGCCGTAGAAGAAATAGATCACCATCCCAATCGCGAGCCACACAAAGAACCGAATCCAGGTCAGGATCGGCAGGCTCAGCATCAACGCGAAACAAAAAAATACGCCGAGGAGCGGAAAGACCGGAACGAAGGGGACACGGAACGGGCGCGGGCGCGTTGCTTCCGTTCGCCGCAAAATGACGACCCCGATGCAGACCAGAATAAAAGCGAAGAGTGTTCCGATGTTGGTTAGGTCAGCGAGCGATCCGATGTCGCTCAACATCGCCACTCCGCCGACGGCGATACCGGTCCAGATGGTCGTGATGTAAGGCGTGCGAAAACGCGAATGGATGCGCGCAAAATATTGGGGCAGCAATCCGTCGCGGGCCATGGCCATGAAGATGCGCGGCTGGCCGAGTTGAAAGACGAGCAGCACCGAAGTCATTCCCGCTAATGCGCCGGCGCTGACGAGCGCTTGCGCCCACGGCTTTCCGCCAAAAGCGGTTGCGACCGCGGCCGAATCTCCGAGATAGATCGTATATTTTTTCATGCCCGTAAGCACCCCGGACATGAGCACGTAAAGCAGCGTGCAGATGATCAGGCTTGCGATCATGCCGATGGGCAAATCGCGCTGCGGATTCTTTGTTTCTTCAGCCGTCGTCGACACGGCATCGAATCCGATGAAGGCAAAAAAAACGATGGCTGCGCCACTCATTACTCCGCCAAATCCGCTCGGCATGAATGGATGCCAGTTGGTCGGGTTAACCAGAAATGCGCCGAAGGAAATGACGAATATGACCACAGCCACCTTGGTGACGACAATCCAAGTATTCGTCTTGGCACTCTCACGAATTCCGTAGACGAGCAACACCGTTACGGCCGCGACGATCAGGAACGCCGGAAGATTCAACGCGATCGGATGGCCGGCGATCACCGGCAACGTGGTTGAGGAAAAATCCTGCAGCGCCTCCCCACCCTTAGCTACCACATCGGCGGCCGTGCGGTGATCCATCACAGCCCAGAGTGGAAATTTCAGCCCAAAGAGACTGCCGCAAAGCTTCACGAAATATCCCGACCAACCGACCGCCACTGCCATGTTGCCCACGGCGTATTCGAGGATCAAATCCCATCCGATTATCCACGCGACAATCTCACCCAGCGTCGCGTAGGAATATGTGTAAGCCGAACCCGACACCGGAATCATGGACGCGAGCTCGGCATAACAAAGCGCCGCGAATCCGCACGCAATCGCCGCGACGACAAACGAAAAGACCACCGCTGGTCCGGCGCCAGGACGGCCGAGCACGATCGGTGCATGCGCGATCCATGATTGAATGAAGTTGAGCACCGGCGTCGTCAATTGCGATGCCGCGGTGGTGACGCGCTCTCCGGCCGCAGCCGTGCCGGTCAGGGCAAAAATTCCCGAACCGATGATCGCGCCGATGCCGAGACAGGTGAGATCGAACGCGGTAAGCGAGCGCTTCAGTTGGCGCTCAGGCGCGGCCGCTTCCGCCATCAAATGATCGGGGCTTTTAGTTCTAAAGAGATTTAACGCCACGTTGTGTCACGAGTTAGCCATTCGAATCACGCGCCGTCGCTGAACGCAGGCGAATCGTGGCATTCCGCTATCGCCATGGTCAATCCAAAGTTTCCGATCTTCGCTGTAGCCGCCCCGCTCTGCTTGCCACGCCATAGCGGTGCGAAGGCGGGTCGCGGCGAAATATCTTCATCACGGCGACAGAATGCCGTGACTACAGCTGTGGCGCGGCTTTAGCTCTAAGACCAACATGTTCGATTTCAGCGCCGCTAATTTGATCGGGGGATTTCTCTTCGGCTCGATTGGATTTGTCGCGTTTGTTTACGGCAAACGCATGCATCTCTGGAAAATGATGCTGGCGGGTCTCGCGCTGATGATTTTTCCCTACTTCGTCGAGAACATGCCGATCTTGTATGGGATCGGCGGCGCCGGTACGATCGCGCTTTTCTTCCTGCGCGATTAGTGACCAGCATGTCGCTTGCGCAATGATCTGTCAGCGCCAGGCCAAACTGTGGCCGCTTACGCATGGACGGGTCCGCTGCGACTTCCTAAACTCCGGTCATGTCCGACGAGCCAGCGAAATTCATCCTTGGAGACACGGCGATTTCGGCTGTGACCCAACGTCCTGATGGAAAACGCAGATTCTTCGGGCGAAAACGGCGAGCGCGGACCCCCCTGACGCATTGCGAAAATTGCGGCGCACCATTGGCCGGGCGGTATTGCGCGCAATGCGGACAAGCAGCAATCGATTATCGACGCTCCTTCCGCCATGTCATTGTCGATATTCTCGATTCTTTTCTTAATTGGGACTCGAAGTTCTTCGCCACTATCGGTTGGTTGATCGTTCGTCCCTGGCACTTGACCAACGAGTTCCTCGCCGGCCGCCGGGTGCGTTATCTGCATCCGCTGCGTTTGTATCTGCTGGCTAGCATCCTGTTTTTCTTCGCCGTGACTCACTGGGCAAAATCAATT
>Ga0207684_10001375_pt1 | contig 26503 bp, 21 predicted proteins | sample KBSK5501metaG_FD_184342 | JGI IMG/M metagenome (GOLD analysis project Ga0207684, IMG submission 184342) | Corn, switchgrass and miscanthus rhizosphere microbial communities from Kellogg Biological Station, Michigan, USA - KBS K5-50-1 metaG... | ecosystem: Host-associated > Plants > Roots >...
GGGAGCGCGGGTCGGGGGAGCGCGGGTCGGGGGAGCGCGGGTGGTGGGAGCTTGAACTGGCGCAAGCCTGGGTCACCAGGTAGATGGGGTCATCGAGGAGCAGCGTGGCCCGGGTGCCGTCGTCGGCCTCGGCGGGCGGCATGGCGGCCACCCCGTCCTGAGTGTGCCGGAAGACGAGCGCCACATCCACGTAGCCCGCACGGAGCATGCGCAGCGCCTCGGGCGGTTCCGCCTCGGCCAGCGTGAGGTCCATGCCGGGATGCTCCGCCTCCAGCCGGGCGGCGGCGGCCGGCACGATCGTGCCGAGCGCCGACGGGAAGGCGGCGAGGCGGATCCTGCCGCCCCGCAGTCCGACGTGCGCCGCGAGTTCGTTTTCAGCGGCGTCGAGCCGCCCGATGATCTCCTCCGCCCGCTCGGCGAGCAGGCGGCCAGCGTCTGTCAGCCGGACGCCGCGCCCGGCACGCTGGGTGAGCCGCGCCCCCGTCTCCGCTTCCAGCCGCGCGATGTGGTGGCTGACCGAGGGCTGGGCGTAGTTGAGCGCCCGGGCCGCCGCCGTGACCGAGCCGTGCCTGGCCACGGCAACGAGCACGCGAAGCCTGGTCACGTCCAGCATGCTGCGATTATAGATCCCCTTGTTGTGACAGCCATGTCTCATCAGCCTGGTCTTACTCGACGGAGGCCGCCGCTACCCTCGGCAACCCACATGTCGCGCGCCCATCTGGCGGGCCACGTCCGTCGTATCGCCGAGGGTCGCGGGTGTCGGTAACGTCAGCGTCCAGGCGCTATCTGTTCCGGCTTGACCTCGGGCTGACCCAGACCGCACGGGTCCGGCAGCTGCTCAGTCGGCTCAGGCCGGGCCCGGCCGCCGGTCGTGCAGCAGCGGGGAGTGCGGAACCCGGGCCGGCCGGGCTGGATCGGCGGCCTCGCGCCTGCGCCGCCAGGCAATTCCGGACAGCGCCTCAAGCACCACCCGGTTGGCCAGGTACGCGGTGATCTCGGCGTGGTCGTAAGGCGGCGCGACCTCCACCACGTCCATGCCGCTCACCGGCATTTCCATGGCAATCCGGCGGACCGCGTCGAGTAGCTGGCGGCCGGTGAGGCCGCCCGGCTCGGGAGTGCCGGTACCAGGCGCCATGCCCGGATCGACGACGTCGACATCCACCGACAGGAAGACGCCGTCACAGTCGTCGAGGGCTATCGCGAACGCCTCGGTGAGGCAGGCGTCCAGCCCGCGGGCGACTATCTCGGTCATCTCGTAACTGCGCATGCCGCGTTCCGCCATCCAGGCCAGCGTCTCAGGCTCGGGCCAGTAACCGCGCAAGCCGATCTGCAGGAACCGGTCGCCGCGGACCGCGCCGGACTCGATGAGCCTGCGCATCGGCGTGCCGTGCCCGTACAGCGACCCGAACTGGGTGTCGGCCGTGTCGGCGTGGGCGTCGAAATGAATCACCGACAGGCGCCCCCAGCCTACGTGCCGGGCCACGCCGGTCGCGTCGGGGAAGGCGATGGTGTGATCGCCGCCGAGGATCACCGGGATGGCCCCGCCGTGACAGGCCCGGTGGACCGCCTCCTCCAGCCGCCGCAGCGACACCTCGGTCTCGCCGGAGGGCATCTCCACGTCGCCCGCGTCGGCCACCCGGAGCTCGGTCAGCGGGTCCACCCCCAGGGCGAGGTGGGGCCTGGACCCGTCGTGGGCCAGGTAGTCGGTGAACCGGATCGCCTGCGGGCCGAACCTGGCCCCGGGCCGGTGCGAGGTCCCGCCGTCGAACGGGGCGCCGATGATGAGGATGTCCGTCCCGGCCCAGGCGGCGGGCTGCGACAAATCCGCCCTGGGTACGCCGAGGAACGTGGCGTCCGGGCCGTACATCCCGCCGAGTCGTGTCATCGCCCCTCCCAAGATCATTAATGAGGCTAGTATGCGCTGCTTCAGGGGTCGTTAGACCCATACCCATACCCACACCCACCTCGGGGCCAGCATCAGCGCGCTGGGCCGGGGCCGGGCCGTCCGATGATGTCCAGGTTCTGCTCCCGGTTCGTTCAGATGAGAAGGTCTTCGCTGACAGTGCTGGTTCCCGGGGTGCCGACGTACTCGCCTGGCCGTGCCAGGACGGCGATCACGGCGAGCTGGAGTCCGTGCCCTACGACCGCCATCGGAACGAACGCCGCGGTGAATGGCGTTGGCCGTTCTAACGCGGAAGTGACAGGGTGGTGGCTGTGGCTGACGACAGTGCCCGCGAGTCTGTGCCGGAACGGTGGAACGCCGTTGGGACTGGCTCCGACATGTGGATGGACATGGCGCTGGACCCGAGGTTCGCGGCGGGCGCGGAACTGGAGGGCGAGCGGTCGACGATGCTTGACTACCTGCGCGCCTTCCGGCTGACGATGGAGATGAAGTGCGCCGGCCTCGACGCGGCCCAGCTCGCCCGCCGGTCGGTGCCGCCCTCCACGATGTCCCTGCTCGGCCTTGTCCGCCACATGGCCGACGTGGAACGCAACTGGTTCCGGCGGGTGATGGCGCAGGCCGACGCGCCCCCGCTGTACTGGTCCGAGGACGTACCGGACGCTGACTGGCTCGGCGCGGTTGCCAGCCCAGCGGTCGTGGACGACGCCTGGCGGGCCTGGCGCGAGGAGGTCGCGTTCGCGGAGAAGTTCGCCGCCGATTCCCCCGACCTTGGCATCAAGGGCTTCATGCGGGACGGCACCGGCATCGCGCTGCGCGAGGTGCTGGTCCACATGATCGAGGAGTACGCCCGCCACTGCGGCCACGCCGACCTGCTGCGGGAACGGATCGACGGCCGCGTCGGCCAGTGACGGCAGGGCCGCCTTCGGTGAAGTGCTCGAGGGGAGCGCGTGTTTCCGCATCGTCCGGTACTGGCTATCGGCGTTGTCCAGAGGGGACAGCACGAACCCGCCACGCGGCGGCGTAAGAGTTCGCCCGGCGCCGCTGGTCCAGCCAGCGGCGCCGGGCGCTTCCCTCAGGAGGCCTCGGCCGAAGACTACTCAGAGGCCGTGACGCGAACCCTCACCTCGGCCGGGGGCTCGTCCTCGCTGAGAGAAGCCTTCGGCAGGATGCGGGCCAGCGGCGCCGGCAGCCACCAGTTGGCCTTGCCGAGCAGTTCCATGACGGCGGGCACCAGCACCATCCGCACCAGGGTGGCGTCGATCAGGACGGCCACGGCCAGGCCGAGCCCGATCTGCTTGACCGCGACGTCCGCGCCGAGCACGAAGGACAGGAACACCACCACCATGATCGCAGCCGCGGCGGTGATCACCCGGGCGGTGCGGGCCAGTCCGCGGGCGACCGACGCCGCGTTGTCACCGGTGGCGTCGTACTCCTCGCGGATTCGCGAGAGCAGGAACACCTCGTAGTCCATGGACAGGCCGAACAGGATGACGAACAGGAACATCGGCACCCACGTGGTCACCGGCATCTTCTCCGGGAACCCGAACAGCCGGCCCAGCACGCCGTCCTGGACCACCGCGACGAGCACGCCGTAGGCGGCGGAGATCGACAGCAGGTTCATCACGGCTGCCTTGATCGCGATGGTGACGGAACGGAACATGACCAGGAGCAGCAGCATCGACAGTGCGACGACGACCCCGACCAGCAACGGCAGGCGCTGGCCGATGAGGTTGGCGAATGACACGCCGCCAGCGTTCGGCCCGGTGAGGTAGGCCCGGATGCCGGTGCCCGCCGTCGCCTGGGGCAGGACGGTGTCGTGCATCCGGTTGACCAGGGTGTTGGTGGCACTGTTCTGCTCGCCAGTGGTCGGGTAGGCGATCAGCATGGCCGCCTCGCCGTCTTTGCTCACCTGTACCGGGGTGACGTGGGCGACGCCGGGGGTGGCCCGGATCGCCGCGGCGAGACGGGCGGTGCTCGTGCCGGGTGAGGGCAGTGATGCGGCAACGATCAGCGGTGCGTCGAAGCCGGGCCCGAAGCCTTCCGCCATGATGGCGTAGCTCTGATAGCCCATGGAACCCCGCGCCTGGCTGGACTCGTCGGGCATGTTCAGCTTCATGCCGAGGGCCGGTGCGGCGAGCGCCAGGATCACTCCGGTGGACACGACGGCGGCGATCACGGGCCGGCGCTGGATGACACCAGCCCACCGCTCCGCGGCCGGACGGCCCGAACGCTGGGTGCGGCGCCCCCCCAGCCAGCGCGGCAGCCGCACCTTGGACGGCTTGGCGAGCCTGGTGCCGGTGAAGCCGAGCAGCGCGGGCAGCAGCGTGAGCGAGGCGAGCAGGGTCATCGCGACCGTGGCGGAAGCGGCGACGGCGACCCCGTTGAGCAGCGGCTGGCGCAGCACGAGCAGGCCGAGCATGCCGATCACCACGGTGGTGCCCGCGATGAGCACGGTCCGGCCAGCGGTGCGCATCGCCGTCACCGCCGCATCCTCGGGGCCCGCGCCGGCCCGTAGGGCCTCCCGGAACCGGGTGACGATGAACAGCGCGTAGTCAACGCCGACCCCGAGGCCGATCATGGAGGCGATGATCGGGGAGAAGGACGGCGCCGGCACGACATGACCGAGCAGGGCGATAAGGGACAACCCGGCGCCGATGCCGAGTATCGCGGTGACCACGGGCAGGCCCATGGCCAGCAAAGATCCAAAAGCGATCAGCAGAACGATAGCCGCTGCGCCGATGCCGATGCCCTCGGTGGGGCCACCGTAGGGTGTCTCAGCCAGGTCCACCACGTCACCGCCGAGCCTGAACGTGACGCCGTGCCCGGATGCGGCTCTCGCGTCGTTCATCAGCGCCAGCGCTTCACTGTTGGGGATCTTCGTCGAGGCGACGTTGAACTGCACGGTGGCGAAGGCGATGTGGCCATCGCTGGCGATCTGGCCGGGCACCTGGTACGGGTTGGAGACCGCGGTGACGTGAGCGGCCCGCTCGAACGGAGTGAGCGCGTTCGTCACCCGGGCGCGGACGGCCGGGCTGGTGATCGGCCCGGATGAGCGGATGGCCAGGGTCAGCGAGTCGCCGGACTCCCGCTGGAAATGCTGGTTGAGCAGGGTCTGCCCGGGGTCACTGCCGGCGAAGTTGTCCTGTGCCGGGGCGCCGAACCTGGTCCACAAGGTGATCAGGCAGGCCACCCCCAGGATCCAGGTGAGCAGGGTGAGCCAGCGGTGCCGGTGGCAGGCCCGGCCGACCCGGCCGAGTGTGCCCAGGCCGGTGGCTTTCGCCGGAGCGGGGGAATGAGCGGGCCCGGGCACGCCCGTGGCCATGGTCCGGGTGGGGGATGAACTGGACATGTGAGTCTCCTACGAGCCTGAGGAGGGTTGCTGTTCCCGATGCTCCTCAGCCGCGGCCCGCAGGGCGTCCTACACAGGGAGGCACTTGGCCTGTCCCGGTACTCCGCGGGAGTACGGGCCGGCCCCCTTCGCTACTCCCGCCGGAGTAGGCCCGGCCGTCTTCGATGGGTGGGCGCTGCCGCGGGGTTTCAGGCGCAGGGGTGCACGGAGGGGTGGTAGCCGGCCGGAGAGTGTGTGATGAGATACCCGCCGCCGGCGGGCGTCAGCGACAGGACGACATCCCATTTGTCGCAGGAGGCGTGATCGGGACTGTCGGCGGGCAGCTGCTGGCTGGTGAATGTCACGGTTGCGGCCAGGCCATCGGTACCGGCGGCGGACAGGCCGGCCAGCGTGGCGCCCGAATCGGTGGTCGTCCGGTACCCGGCGTTGAAGTTCTGAATGCTCTCGCGCATCTGCGGGATGAACAGGCGGGAGTAGCCGACATAGTCGCGGCTGTTGATGGATCGGAAGTAGGCCTTCAGGAGCGCCGCGACCTGCTGTGTGTGAGCCTGCCCGGCTGCTGCCGGCGCGATGGCCACCGCGTCACTGCCGACCGCGGGTTGGGACGCGCGGCGGGATGACCCGCCGGGGGTAGGCGAATGGAGCCGTGTTGACGTGGCGTTCGGCTGGGAATTGTGGTGGAGGGCCCGCAAGATCACCAGGCTGCCCGTGATCAGCAACGCGACCGCCGCCACCAGGGCAAGGATCGTCAGGCGACCAGGTGAACGCGCCGGACGGTCGGGTGCGCCACCCGGGCCTGGAGAATCGTCACTGGGCCGCCCAGCCACCGGGACGAGTTCGGGCGTGACCGCGGTGGGCGAGCCACTGGCGTCGAACAGGTACCCGAACGGGTCCTGCCCGCCCGGCGAGTCGGCTGGTTGCTCCGTGGCCCCGGGACCAGGCGGGTCCGGCCGGCTCCGGGGGTCGACCGTGCCCGGGCGGCCCCAGCGGCTAGGCAGGTCCGGCTGACTCCAAGGATCAGGCGGGTCTGGCTGACTCCACGAGGCAGGCGGGTCTGGCTGACTCCACGGGGCAGGCGGGTCTGGCTGACTCCACGGGGTAGGCGGGTCTGGCTGACTCTCGGGGGTAGGCGGGTCTGGCTGACTCTCGGGGGCAGGCGGGTCTGCCTTACTCCAGAGGTCAGGTGGGTCTGGCTTACTCCAGAGGTCAGGTGGCTCTGGCTTACTCCAGACGTCAGCCGGGTCTGGCTTACTCCAGGGAGCAGGCGGGTCCAGCTGACCCCACGGGTCGCGCAGGTCCTGCCGGCCCCAGAGATCAGGCGGGCCCTGGCCGGGGGGAGCGACGGGCGGACCCTGGTCCACAGGTGGGTCGCTGACCGGGGAACTCGTAGCAGGCGGGCCGCTGTCGGACGGCTGGCCTGCCGGAATCCCGCATCCGGCGCAGTATCTCGTGCTGCCGGTCAGCGCAAAACCGCAATTCGTGCAGAACCGCATGCGCGTTCCCTGCCTCCATCAACGCATTGCGACTGATGTGGCCGTTCTCGCCGACCTTGTGGCTTTTGTGACTCGTAGTATCCTCCGGCCAGAGGGCGGTAACCATAAGGTCGGGAGAAGTCCCGCAAGGTTAGGGCGTGTCTCGCTGATCTTCAGCCTGCTGCGCGTCCGCCGGGCTCGGCTAGGCCGTGCTCGTAAGCGATCACCACGAGCTGCGCGCGGTCCCGCGCACCGAGCTTGATCATCGCCCTGCTGACGTGGGTTTTCGCGGTGAGCGGGCTGACCACGAGCTTGGTCGCGATCTCGTCGTTGGAGAGCCCGGCGGCGACCAGGCCCACGACCTCCCGCTCCCGCTCGGTCAGTGATCCGAGGCCAGGGTGCGGGGCCGCGCCAGGCCGGGCCCGGCTCGGGCCGCTGGGCGCGTGGTGGCCGGCGCCTGAGGAGCGGGCCGCCGCGCCGGGCAGCGACGGCTGCGTGTCGGCGTGGGCGCCTCCCGCGGTGAACGCGGCGATGAGGGCGCGGGTGACGCTCGGCGCGAGCAGCGCGTCGCCGCGGGCCACCACCCGCACACCCTGCAGCAGTTCCGCGGGCTCGACGTCCTTGACCAGGAAACCGCTGGCCCCGGCGCGCAGCGCGCCGAACACGTGCTCCTCGTCGTCGAAGGTGGTGAGCACCACCACCTTGACCGCCGCCAGCCGCGGGTCGCCGGTGATCCGCCTGGTCGCGGTGAGGCCATCCACCTCGGGCATGCTGAGGTCCATCAGCACGACATCCGGGCGCAGGTCACGGGCCAAGGCCACCGCGCTGCCGCCGTTGGCCGCCTCTCCGACGATCGTGATGTCCTCGGCGGACTCCAGCAGCATGCGAAAACCGGCCCGCACCAGTGCCTGGTCATCAGCCAGCAGAACGCGGATCATCCGCCCGCCTCCACGGCGGTGATCGGCAGCCGCGCCACCACCTCGAAGCCGCCTTCCGGGGCGCTTCCCGCGCTGAACTCGCCGCCGACGGCAGCGGCCCGCTCGGCCATCCCACCGAGCCCGTGCCCCCCGCCAGACTGGTCCGTTACGCCGCCGGGCGGTGCGGGCCCGGTGCCGATGCCGTTGTCGGTGACCCGGATGGCCAGTGCCTCTGACTCATAGCGCAGGCAGACGGTGGCGCGGGCCTCCGTGCCCGCGTGCCGCAGCACGTTGGTGAGTGACTCTTGCAGGATCCGGTAGGCCGCGTGGTCCACGTCCGCGGGCAGCGGCCGTTCCTGGCCCTCGACGCTGACGGTCACCGGGGCACCCGCCGCGGTGACGGCATCACGCAGCGCTGGCAGCCGGTCCAGGCCCGCGCCTCGCAGGCCGGCCGGCTCCTCGGTAGTCCCGCGGCGGAGCTGGCCCAAGGTGGCCCGCATCTCGCCGAGCGCCGCCTTGCTCGTCTCTCTGATGGCGGTGAGGGCGGCGCGCAGGTTCTCGTCACGGCCGCCAGCCCCGTTGTCCTGGCCGCCCAGCAGATGCAGCGCCGACCCGGCCTGAACGGTGATCGTCGCCATGCTGTGCGCGACGGTGTCGTGCAGGTCCCTGGCGATCCGCAGCCGCTCCTCCGCGACCCGGCGGGCCGCCTCGGCGTCGCGTTCCTCACCGGCCAGACGGAGCCGGTCCGCGGTCTCGGCGGCCAGGGCGCGCCTGCTGCGGGTTGCGTCGCCGAGCCAGATCGCCAGCCCGAGCACCACGATGGACGGCAGGAAATCCACGGCCAGCGTGGCGAGTCCCTCATGCGTGGAGGTTTCGACGACAAACAGCCCGATGGCCATGTAAATGGCGGGGATGGTGATGGCCACAGCGAGGTATCCGGCGAGCGCCGCGTCATAGAGCGGCAGGGACAGCAGCGGTGCCGGGGAGATGTCGCGGCGGTCGAACGTGTAGTAGACGAGGAGGAGCACCGAACACGCGATCAGCACGCCGAGCGGCCACCGCCTCCGCAGCAGCACGGGCAGCGCCAGGACCGCGCCGAACAGGTACGTGACCGCGTCGAGCGGTGCCGTGTTCGGACCGCCGCCCACCGTGACGTTGAGCTCGACCACCGCGATCACGATCGCCGTCGCCGCCACGTCGATCCAGCGGATACCAAGCGCATCGCGCACCCGCCGCAGCACTGTCCCTGGCGCCCATGCAGCGCTGTCGGCGCGCGCTATTCCCACGCCGTCAAGGTACGCGACCAGGCGCGGGCAGGGAATGAGCCGGCGGTGTCCCAGGTCGCCTACAGCGCGTCATTTCAGGTGATATCGTGCCGCTCCTGGCGTAACCGCGATAAGCGACACCCGAGGATGCGGCGATGCTCCGTCTTGACCGGCCGTGGCGGTGGAATGGCGGGCTGACGCGTCGTCCCACCGGCAGGCGATCACGATCGCGAAAGATCCGGATGCCATGATCGGAGCTGTGCGGCGGCTGCCGGCTCGTTCGGCCGCAGCGGTGATCGCGGGGGTGATCATCGTGGCGTTGTTGACGGCGGCCTGCGGAGCCTCGGTCGGCGGCACGCAGGCCAGCAGCACCCACGGAGTGCGGGCGGGGCAGAAGAAAGCGCCCACCGCCAGCGCGCAGCCGTTCCCGGTGGCTGAGAACTCCAAGCCGGGGACCCGTGCCTGGATCATCATTCACGAGGGCGCGCGGGACGCGATCCAGGGGTACGCCGACCATGTGAGCGTGCTGCCGGGCCAGTCATTCCGGCTCTACGTCACCACAACAGCGCCGAGCTTCCAGGTGCAGGCCTACCGGGTGGGCTGGTACGGGGGCAGTCAAGCCCGCCTGGTCTGGTCGTCGGGCAGCGTGCCCGGCCAGGTGCAGCCGGCGGCCGCATTCGCCGCCGGGGTCAACATGGTGACCGCGCCGTGGCATCCGTCATTGACGGTGCCGACCACCGGCTGGCCCGAGGGGGCGTACCTGCTGAAACTGGTCGCCCCGAACGGACAGCGATACGTCCCGATCACCGTGCGCTCGCCGTCTACCGTCGGCAAGGTCGTGATCCTGCAGGGGGTGACCACCTGGCAGGCATACAACCTGTGGGGTGGCTACGACCTGTACTCCGGGCCGCAGGGGTTCGCCGACCGGTCCCGGCAGGTGAGCTTCGACCGTCCTTATGCCACCGATGGGGCGCAGTGGTTCCTGTCTTTCGAGTTGGCGCCGATCGCCCTCGCCGAGCGCAGCGGGGTGCCGATCGCCTACGAGACCGACGTGGACCTGGAACAAAACCCTTATCTCCTGAACGGGGCTCGCGCGCTGATCTCGCTCGGGCATGACGAGTACTATTCGGCGGCCATGCGCACCGCCCTGCTTGGCGCCCGCAGTTCTGGCACCAACATCGCGTTTTTCGGCGCGAATGCGATGTACCGGCACATCAGGTTCGCGCCCTCGGTGCTTGGCGCCGACCGGATCGAGATCTGCTACAAGGTCGCCGGGGAAGACCCGCTGTACGGGACCGACAACAGCCAGGCCACCCAGCAGTGGCGAGACCCGCCCGACCCGCGCCCGGAAAGCGTGATCACCGGGGTGTTCTACGAGTGCAACCCGGTCAGCGCGCCGTATGTGGTGTATGACCCCGGGAACTGGATCTTCGCCGGCACCGGCGTGCGCCAGGGCACTTCATTCCCAGGCATGGTCGGCCCGGAGTACGACCGGGTGAATCCCGCCGTGCCCATCCCGCGGCCGATCGAGGTGCTCTCTCATTCCCCGCTGGCCTGCGGCGGTGCGAACAGCTACGCCGACTCCGCGTACTACACGACGGCGAGCGGGGCCGGGGTGTTCTCCTCCGGCACCATGCGCTGGGTGTGCGCCATGCGGGGAACGGCCTGCGGCCACGGGATGACCTCGGCTGCCCAGGTCTTCGTGGACCAGGCCACGCTCAACCTGCTCCGGGCGTTCGCCGTTGGCCCGGCCGGGCTCACCCATCCGGCGCACGACAACCTGGCTGCGGTCAAGCCGGTCATGGGGTCTGCTTACTGAGCGCGTCCGCTGACTGGCAGGATCGGGGTGTGCCTGGCCGCTACCCAGCCTTCGACGATATTGACGAGCGGATCGTGGCCGCGCTGGTCGAGGATGCCCGCACCACCTACGCCGTGATCGGGGCGCGGGTCGGCCTGTCCGCGCCAGCCGTCAAGCGGCGGGTGGACAAACTGCGCGCCTCCGGTGCCATCACGGGGTTCACCGCCAGCGTGGATCCCTCGGCGCTCGGCTGGACCACCGAGGCCTACGTGGAACTGTTCTGCCGCGGCCGGACGTCACCGGCGGACATCGGGGCGGCGGTCAGCAAGTACCCCGAGGTGACGGGCGCGTGCACGATCACCGGGGAGGCTGACGCCCTGCTGCACATCCGCGCCGCCGATGTGCGGCATTTCGAGCAGGTGGTGGAGCGGATCGGGGCCGAGTCGTTTGTGGTGCGCACCCGCAGCGTCATCGTGCTCTCCCGGCTGGTAAGCCGCGCCGACATCCTTCCGCCCGGAGTCGGCCGGTGACTGCCTGACGGCGTCTTAACCGGCCCGAGGACCGCCCGGCACGGCTGATTCCGCATGAATACGTGATAATCCCGGCGAACTCCCAGCCAGGGCCGCTACAGTCGCTTCCATGTCCGAGCGTGACCAGGACCCATCCGCCAGCACTGCCCAGTTCCGCGCATTCGCCGACGGGCGGGCCGGCGGCGACCCCGCCCAGCCCTGGACCATGCGCGCGCAGAAGAACCAGGTCGCCATCCTAGCGGCTGCCGTCGTCGGCGTGGCCGTGGTCTTGGGCGTCATCGCCTTCGTCTTCATCGGCTGACCTGGGCATGTTACCCGGCTGACCTGGGCTTTGGGAGTCCGGGGGCCGCGCGAGATCCTCCCGCCGGAGCGCGGCAGGATGAGCAGACATGAGCGTGCGCGATGCGACACCACACCCGCCTGTGCCGCGTGAGCAGGATGAGGAACGCCACCGGCTGACCGCGTTCGAGGGCCTGGCCGCACTGTCCCTTGACGCGCTGTCTTCGGTGGCCTATGGCCCCGAGGCGATCGTGGTGGTGCTCGCGGCCGCGGGGACCGTGGGGCTGGCGTACACGTTGCCGGTGACGATCGCGATCGTGGTCCTGCTGGCCGTGCTGGTGATCTCCTACCGCCAGGTGATCGCGGCCTTCCCGGGCGGCGGCGGCGCGTACGCGGTCGCCGGCAGGCACCTGGGCCGGCAGCCGAGCCTGATCGCCGCGGCCTCGCTCATCGTCGACTACGTGCTGAACGCGGCCGTCGGCGTGTCGGCCGGAGTCGCGGCGCTCACGTCGGCGTTCCCGGCCCTGTACGGGGACCGGGTCTGGATCTGCCTCGGCGTTCTCGCGGTGATCACCGGCATCAACATGTTGGGCGCGGCTGAGTCGGCGCGGGTCTTCATCGTGCCCACCGTCGTGTTCATCATCGCGATCGCGGTCGTGATCGTCGGCGGCCTGCTCCGGTCCCATCCTGTGGTCGCACCGTCCGGCCACCTGCCGCAGGTCGCCGAGTCGGTTGGCGTCCTGCTGCTGCTGCGGGCGTTCGCCTCCGGCTGCTCGGCGCTGACCGGGGTGGAGGCGATCGCCAACGCCGTGCCCTCGTTCCGTCAGCCCCGGGCCCGCCGGGCGCAGCACACGGAGATGTGGCTCGGGATCATTCTCGGCACCATGCTGATCGGCATCGCGATCCTGATCAAGAAGTTCCATGTGGCCCCGTCGACGACCGAGACATCGCTGGCACAGCTGGCCGCGGCAGCCGTTGGGCACAATGCGGTTTTCTATGCCATCCAGCTGATCACCACGGTGCTGCTGGCCCTGGCGGCCAACACCTCGTTCGGCGGGCTGCCGGTCCTGGCCAGCCTGCTGGCCCGGGACAACTTCCTGCCGCACCTGTTCCTGCTGAAGGCCGATCGCCAGGTGCACAGGTACGGGATCTCGGTGCTCGCGGTCGCCGCGGCCATCCTGCTCGTGGTGGCCCAGGGCAACACGCTGGCGCTGGTGCCGCTGTTCGCGATCGGCGTGTTCGTCGGGTTCACGCTGTCCCAGGCGGGCATGGTGCGGCACTGGCACGAGCAGCACAGCCGCGGCTGGGCCGGGCGTGCGATGATCAACGGGCTGGGCGCGGTGATGACCCTGGCCGCCCTGGCCATCGAGCTGATCAGCAAGTTCACCGAGGGCGCGTGGCTGGTCGTCCTGGTCATCCCGCTGCTCGTGCTGATGTTCACCCGCATCCGGGCGACCTACGACCGGATCGGCGTGCTCCTCGAGCTGGGGCACACACCGGGCCCGCCGGAGCGGCTGACCTCCCTGGTCGTGGTGCCGGTGGGCGGGCTGTCCCGGCTGACCAGGGAGGCGATCTCCGCCGCGCTCTCGCTGGGCGACGAGGTCATCGCGGTGACCGTCTGCTATCCCGAGCCAGAGGATGAACGGGCCGACGCGAGCTTGCGCGAGAAGTGGGAGGTGTGGCATCCCAACGTGCCGCTGGTCACCCTCCGCGCGGCGCACCGGTCACTGGCGCCACCGATCGTGGAGTACCTGCGCACGCTGGAAGAGGAGGAGCGCTACCAGCGCCTCGTCGTGCTCATCCCGGAGGTGCAGCCGACCCGGCCATGGCAGTGGATCCTGCATAACCAGCGTGGCGTCGTGCTCAACCGGGCCATCAGGAATGGCACGGAGAACGTGGTGATCTGCCGGCTGCGCTTCCGGCTTGTGCAGCTCGCGCCGGACGAACAGGCCGCGTCTCGAACCTGACCCCACTCCCAGCCCCGGAGCGCGCTTGGGCGTTTCCGCGGGAACGCCGTAACTCGCCCGGCAGCCGGGCCGGTCAGGAGGTCGCTGCGTGGGCGGTGTCCGGGTCGGGCTGGTAGCGGTAACCCATGCCGGGTTCGGTGAGCAGCCAGCGGGGTCGCCCCGGGTCGGGCTCGAGTTTGCGCCGCAGCTGGGCCATGTACAGGCGGAGGTTGCCGGCCGCGTCCGCGTACCCCGGGCCCCAGACCTCGGCCAGCAGCTGGCGCTGGCTGAGCAGCTTGCCCGGGTTGCGCAGCAGCACCTCAAGCAAGTGCCATTCGGTGGGAGTGAGCCGGATGTCCTGGCCGGCGGGGGAGTTCCGCGCTGGGCCAGTGGGGGAGTTCCCCGCTTGGCCGGCCGGGTTCGCGGCGTGGTCGGCGTCCCGGCTCACGCGCTTGGCGGCGAGGTCTACGACCAGGCTACCGAGCCGGACCCGGGGCTGGTCGTCCACCGTTCCGGTCCTGCGCGCGGCCGCGCGCATCCGGGCCAGCAGTTCCTCCATGGCGAACGGCTTGGTGACGTAGTCGTCGGCGCCCGCGTCCAGCGCCTCGACCTTATCCATGCTGTCGGCCCGGCCGGACAGCACGATGATGGGCGCCGTGGTCCAGCCCCGCAGCCCCTCGATAACCTCGACCCCGTCCAGGTCGGGCAGCCCGAGATCGAGGATCACCAGGTCCGGCGGGTGGCGCGCGGCCGCCTCCAGGGCCTGTGCGCCGGTCGCCGCGGTGTCCACCTCGTAGCTGCGCACCCGCAGGTTGATCCGCAGTGCGCGGAGGATCTGCGGTTCATCATCGACAACGAGGACCCGGGTCACCTGATCAAGCGTGTCAGGCTCAGCCAGCATCGGCCCGGTCGCCCCCGGGAGCCGGGACGGCGGTGCCGTCCCGCTCCCGGTAGCCCGGTTCCCCGGGGTCCTGGCCGTCCGGCCCGGCCACCGCGGGCAGGGACAGGGCCATGGTGAGCCCGCCGCCCGGGGTCTCCTCGGGTTCGAGCGTGCCGCCCATGGCCTCGGTCAGCCCGCGCGAGAGGGCCAGGCCGAGGCCCACGCCGGTGGTGTTATCGGTATCCCCCAGCCGCTGGAACGGCACGAACACGCGGTCACGGTCCTGAGCGGGGATGCCGGGCCCCCGGTCGACGACCCGCAGTTCGACCCGGTCGCCGAGGACGCTCGCGGTCAGCAACGGCGGCGATCCCTGCGGTGAGTATCGCAGCGCGTTTCCGGCCAGGTTGACGATGACCCGCTCCAGGATGCCCGGGTCCACCCTGACCGCGGGCAGCGAGTCGGGGATGTCCACGGCCACCGCGCGGCGGCTGATACCCAGGTCGTCCAGGGCGCGGGCGACGACATCGTCGAGCCCGGTCGGCCGGGGGAAGACGGCCATCGCCCCGGCCTGGAGCCTGCTCATGTCGAGCAGGTTGTCCACTAGGTGGGCGAGGCGGTCCAAGGACTCATCGGCGGTGGCGAGCAGCTCATCGTGGTCTTCCGCGCCCCACTTCACGTCAGCCGAGCGCAGGCTGGTCACCGCCGCCTTGGCCGATGCGAGGGGGGTGCGCAGGTCATGGGAGACCGCTGCGAGCAGCGCCGTCCTCATCCGGTCAGCCTCGGCGATGGGCCTGGCCGCCTCGGCCGCCTCAGCCAGCCGTTGCTGCTCAAGCGCGACCGCGGCGTAGGCGGCGAACGCGCCGAGGACCCGGCGGTCGTCCGCCCGGAGGGTGCGTCCCCGCAGGGCCAGGGTGAGCGTCTCCGTCACCGGCACATCCACGTCGGCGTCCTCGGGCCGGCGCAGTGCTGGTTTACCAGGGGGCGGTTCACCCGAGTGCGCCACGGCCTGCCATTCGGCCGTGGGGCCGCGCTGCGCATTGCCCTGGCCGGCGTGGCACTCCAGCAGCGTCACGGACTCCATGCCGAACGCCTCGCGTACCCGGTCGAGCACCGCCGATACAGCCTGCTGGCCACGCAGCACGCTGCCCGCCGTGGTGACCAGCAGCTCAGACTCGGCGCTGGCCCGGGCCGCCTGCCGGGTCCGCCGGGCAGCTATATCCACCACCCAGCTGACCACCAGCCCGACCGCGACGAAGACCCCGAGGGCCAGGACGTTGTTGGTCTCGGCGATGGTCCACTTGTGGATCGGCGGGGTGAAGTAGTAGTTGAGCAGCAGCGACCCGGCGATCGCCACCAGGACCGCAGGGACGAACCCGCCGACCAGGGCCACCGCGATGATCGCCACCAGGAACGAGAGCACGTCGCTGGTCAGGTTCAGGCTGCCGCGCGCGCTGGTCAGCGCGACTGTGAGCAACGGGGTCAGGATCGCGCCGAGCGCGTAGCCGGCCAACCGGCGGCGCCGGGTGAGGCCACCGCTGGACCGCGGCAGGCCGCGGCCGCGGCCCATCCGGGAGTGGGTCACGATGTGCACATCGATGTCGCCGGAGCCGCGGATCGTCCGCATGCTGACCCCTGGCCCGGTGAGCAGGGCGGAAAGCCAGGACCGGCGGCTCGCGCCCAGCACCAGCTGGGTGGCGTTCTCCGCTCGCGCGAAGGTGAGCAGCGCGTCCGGGATGCTGTCGCCGACCACCTGGTGGTAGGTGCCGCCGAGCGACTCGGCGAGCCTGCGCTGAACAGCCAGTTCCGCCGGGTCGGCGCCGGTCAGCCCGTCGGACCGGGTGACGTGCACGGCGAGCAGGTCACCGCCGGTGGACCGCGCGGCGATCCGGGCCGCGCGGCGGATCAGCGTCGCACCCTCCTGCCCGCCGGTCAGCGCCACGACCACCCGCTCCCGGGCCTCCCAGGTGCCGTGGATGTCGTGCGCGGCGCGGTAGCGCTGGAGTCCCTCGTCCACCTTGTCGGCCAGCCACAGCAGGGCCAGCTCACGCAGAGCGGTCAGGTTCCCGGTTCGGAAGTAGTTGGTCAGCGCGGCGTCGATCTTCTCAGGCGGGTAGATGTTCCCGTGCGCCATCCGGCGGCGGAGCGCCTCCGGCGTCTGGTCGACCAGTTCGACCTGGTCGGCGGCGCGCACCATGGCGTCCGGGACCGTCTCCCGCTGCGGCACGCCGGTGATCTTCTGGACCACGTCGTTGAGCGATTCCAGGTGCTGGATGTTGACCGTCGAGATCACGTCGATGCCGGCTTCCAGCATTTCCTCGACGTCCTGCCAGCGCTTGGCGTTGCGCGAGCCGGGCACGTTGGTGTGCGCGAACTCGTCGACCAGTGCGATCTGGGGCCTGCGGACCAGCACCGCGCCGACGTCCATCTCCTCGAAGAACGTGCCCCGGTAGGGCAGCCTGGCCCGCGGCATGATCTCCAGGCCATCGAGGAGCGCCGCCGTGTGCGTCCGCCCATGGGTCTCCACGAACGCCACGACCACGTCGGCTCCGCGCTCGGCCCGCCGGTGCCCCTCGCCGAGCATGGCGAAGGTCTTGCCGACCCCGGCCGCGGCGCCGAGGTAGATCCGGAGCTGTCCCCGGTCCTGCTGGCTCATGATCTCCTTTTCAGAGAAATTCCTGCTCACTACCAGTGTGCCGCTCGACCAGGTGGGGCCCGTACGGCTGGGCCACGAGGGGGGCGGCGGCCTCGAGGGATGGCCGCCGCCGCCACCGCAAGTAACCCGCGGGGTAGCGAGCGGGGGGCCGCCACCTTGGCACGGACTAAACACAAGGCTGCGCGGCCGGCCAGGGCCGTGCAGTTGGCCCGCAATGCGGATCACATAATCCCAGTTTGATCCGATTTGTGAGTGGCTGATGGCGCGCATGCGATATCCATGCACTTGCCGGCCAAATCTATACAGATTTCATACGCGCACGCCCCAGACCCGGCCCGCCCCGGGTTCAAGGGTGCACGTGACAATGCACCCGGCCGGCCGTCGGCACGGCGCCGGCAACGGCGGCTTCTGCCTGGCGGCTCATCTGGTCTGCCTCGGCCAGCGACACTGATCCGTCGAGGTGGGCCTCCACTTCCAGGAGGAGGGTCCGGCCCATCCAGCGGCCGCGCGCGGTGGCGGACCGTATCCCCGCGACCGTGGTTGCGGCATTCTCGGCAGCGTCCAGGTCGCCGGGGTCCAGCCCGTCCATGAGCCGGATGAGCATGTCCTTGGTGACCTCATAGCCCACATGGCAGATGAACGCGGTGATCGCGAACCCCGCGACCGGGTCGCCCCACCGGTATCCGGCCGCGACCAGAGCGAGCCCGGTGAGCGCGCCCAGGGAGGAGATCGCATCCAGCCAGGAGTGCCGGGCGTCGGCGATCAGGGTGAGTGAGCCGATCCGCTTTCCGATCCGCCGCTTGTACCACGCGACGGCCTGATTGCCCGCGATGCCCAGGGCGGCACCCGCCATGCCGATCCACACGTCGGTGGTCTGCCCATGCCCGACCAGCTTGCGGTAGCTCTCGTACCCGGCGAACAGGGCGCTCAGCCAGATCACCAGCGCGACGCCCAGCCCGGCCAGGTCCTCCGCGCGCTCATAGCCGTAGGGATGGCTACGGGAGGCTGGCTTCTTCGACACCCGGAAGCCGAGGAACACCACCGCCGAGGTGGACACGTCCGACAGGTTGTGGATCGCGTCACCCAGCAGCGCGACCGACCCGGTGATGACGGCGAGCAACAGTTCCACCAGGCCGGTCAGCGCGAGACCGGCGGCCGAGAAGCCGACCGCCCGGTTGGCGTCGCGGCGGTGCGCGGCATCGTCAGCGGTCGCCCGCCCGGTCTTGACCGCGGCATCGGTCATTGCTGCCCGCCTCCTCGGCTCGCCGCCCACGTGGCCTATCGAATACCAGCCACCGCACTATACCGGATTGTATGAAGAACTGATCATATGTACATCAGTGATACGCTGCTCGCCATGGGACATGGGGTCCGGGGCCATTCCACACCAGCCGCCCGCATCGATGAGCAGACCGCGGTGGCGGTGGCCACCACCATGCAAGCCCTGGCCACCCCGAGCAGGCTGCGCATCCTGGGCCGCCTCCGCCAGGGCCCGGCACCGGTCAGCGAGCTGGCCGCCGCCGTGGGGATGGAACAGTCAGCGGTCTCGCACCAGCTGCGGATGCTGCGCCATCTCGGCCTGGTCACCGGGCGCAGAACCGGCCGCACCGTCACGTACGCCCTGTTCGACAACCACGTCGCGATGCTGCTCGACGAGGCCGTCTACCATTCCGAGCACCTGCACCTCGGAATCCGCGACACCCCCGAACCCGGCACCGCGGTCAGCTAGCGGGTGCCGGCGAGCCGTCCTGGCCGCCGGCACCCTCGTCTGGAGCCGCTGCCTGCATTCGTTCAGCTCAAGGTGTGGGGAACTTTTGGTCCAGGGCGATGTTGAGGGTGAGCACGTTCACTCGCGGCTCGCCCAGGAAGCCGAGTGTGCGGCCCTGGGTGTACTGGTTGACCAGCGCCATGATCGCGGCCGGGCTGGCGTGCCTCGCGGCCGCCACCCGGTTCACCTGGATGGCTGCGTTCTGGGGTGAGATGTACGGGTCAAGCCCGGAGGCCGACGCCGTCACCGCGTCCGGCGGGATCTGGGAGATCTTGACGTGGTCGAACGCCGCGATCTGCTGCTGGCGCTGTTTGATCGCCTTCACCAGCACCGGGTTGTTCGGGCCCAGGTTGGACGCGGCCGAGAAGCCCGGGTCACAGCCGTAGTCGGTCTTGGCGGCCGAGTTGACCGCCGTCGATGGCCGGGGCTGGAAGTACTGCGGCAGCGGGTTGCCCTTGGCGTCGACGAACTCCTGGCACAGCAGGCTGGAGCCGACGACCTGCCCCTTGTAGCTGACCATGGAGCCGTTGGCCTGCTGGTGGAAGGCCACCTGAGCGACCCCGAACATGACCACCGGGTAGAGCACCCCGCAGAGCACGGTGAAGAGCAGCAGCCCGCGCAGCGCGGCGATATGCTGCCGCACGATGCTGGGAAGGCGATTCATTGTGGTCAACCACCGAATCCTGGAATGATCTGGACGATCAGGTCGATCGCCCAGATGCCGACGAACGGGATGATCAGTCCGCCGACGCCGTAGATCAGCAGGTTCCTGCGGAGCAGCGACGACGCCGAGGCCGGCCGGTAGCGGACACCGCGCAGCGCCAGCGGGATCAGCGCGACGATGATCAGGGCGTTGAAGATGATCGCTGAGGTGATCGCCGAAGCCGGGCTGTGCAGGTGCAGGATGTTGAGCTTGGCCAGGCCGGGGATCACGCCCGCGAACATGGCCGGGATGATGGCGAAGTACTTGGCCACATCGTTGGTGATGGAGAACGTGGTCAGCGCGCCACGGGTGATGAGCAGCTGCTTGCCGATCTCCACGATCTCGATGAGCTTGGTCGGGTTGGAATCCAGGTCCACCATGTTCCCGGCCTCCTTGGCGGCCGAGGTCCCGGTGTTCATGGCCACGCCGACGTCGGCCTGGGCCAGGGCGGGGGCGTCGTTGGTGCCGTCCCCGGTCATCGCGACCAGCTTGCCGCCTTCCTGCTCCTTCTTGATCAGCGCCATCTTGTCTTCCGGCGTCGCCTCGGCCAGGAAGTCGTCCACGCCGGACTCGTCGGCGATCGCCTTGGCGGTCAGCGGGTTGTCACCGGTGATCATGACGGTGCGGATGCCCATCCGGCGCATCTCGGCGAACCGCTCGGAAATTCCTTCCTTAACGATGTCCTTCAGATGAATCACACCCAGCGCCTGGGCCGTGCCGTTGGCTCGCTCAGCCACCACCAGCGGGGTGCCGCCCGCCGAGGAGATGCCGTCCACGAGCGGGCCGAGTTCCGGGGCCGGAGTCCCGCCGGACGCCCTGATCCACTCGCGGACCGAGCTGGAGGCCCCCTTGCGCACCTGGCGTTCGTCGGCCAGGTCGATGCCGCTCATCCGGGTCTGCGCGGTGAACTCGACGAATTCCGCGCCCCGCAGTTCGCCCTCGTGCCGCTCACGCAGGCCGTACTCATCCTTGGCCAGCACCACGATCGACCGGCCCTCAGGCGTGTAGTCGGCCATGCTGGACAGCTGCGCCGCGTCCGCCAGTTCCGCGGCGGTGACGCCGCCGACCGGCAGGAACTCGCTGGCCTGCCGGTTGCCGATGGTGATCGTGCCGGTCTTGTCCAGCAGCAGCGTGTTCACGTCGCCCGCGGCCTCGACCGCCCGGCCGGACATGGCCAGCACATTGCGCTGCACCAGCCGGTCCATGCCGGCGATGCCGATCGCCGAGAGCAGCGCGCCGATCGTGGTCGGGATCAGCGCGACGAGCAGCGCCACCAGGACCACCAGGCTCTGCGGCGCCTTGGAGTAGAACGCCATCGGCTGCAGCGTGATGACCGCGAGCATGAAGATGATCGTGAGCGAGGCGAGCAGGATGTTCAGCGCGATCTCGTTCGGCGTCTTCTGCCGCCACGCGCCCTCGACCAGCGCGATCATCCGGTCGATGAAGGTCTCGCCGGGCTTGGAGGTGATCTTCACGACGATCCGGTCGGACAGCACCTTGGTGCCGCCGGTGACCGCGGAGCGGTCGCCGCCGGACTCGCGGATTACCGGCGCGGACTCACCGGTGATCGCCGACTCGTCGACGGACGCCACGCCCTCGACGACGTCACCGTCGCCCGGGATGATCTCCCCGGCTTCGACCACGACGTGGTCGCCCAGCGTGAGCTGGGTGCCTGGGACAGCCTCCTCGCGCAGGTCCGTGCTGGCTTGGCCGGGCTGCCCGGCGGGGCCGGTCTGGCCGGGTCGCCAGCCGACGAGGCGGCGGGCCACGGTCTCCCGCTTGGTCCTGCGCAGCGTCTCGGCCTGGGCCTTGCCGCGGCCCTCGGCCACGGCCTCGGCCAGGTTGGCGAAGACCACGGTCAGCCAGAGCCAGACCACGATCGTCCAGTTGAAGATCGACGGCTTGGTGATGGCCGTGTACGTGGTCAGTGCGGCGCCGACCTCGACGACGAACATGACCGGGTTCTTGAGCTGGACTCGCGGGTCCAGCTTCTTGAAGGCGTCGGGAGTTGCCTTCCAGAGCGTCCTGGTGTCGAGCAGGCCGCCGCCGATCCGGCGCGCGGTGCTGGCCCGGGGGGACACAGTTCCTTCCGGGGACACCCCGGACCCCGATGGCCCGGACCCCGATGGCCCGGACCCCGATAGCCCGGACCCCGATGGCCCGGACCCCCCCGCAGCGCCGGCCTTGAACGGCTGCCCAGAGTCCCCTGAGCCGCCCGGGATTCCTGTTACAGACATTTAGTGCAGTCCTTCTGCGAACGGGCCCAGCGCGAGGGCGGGGAAGTAGGTCAGGCCGACCAGGATGAGGATGACGCCGACGAGCATGCCGACGAACAGCGGTGTCCTGGTGTCCAGCGTGCCCGCGCTCGCGGGCACCGGTTGCTGCCGGGCCAGCGACCCGGCCAGGCCGAGGGCGAAGATCTCCGGCGCAAACCTGCCGAGCAGCATCACGATGCCGCCGACGGTGTTGTACCAGGTGGTGTTCGTCGTCAGGCCGGCGAAGGCCGAGCCGTTGTTGTTGGCCATCGAGGCGAACGCGTACACGATCTCGGTCAGCCCGTGCGGCCCCGGGTTGAGTATCGACGCCTGCGGTGTTTTCAGCCCGATGGAGAGCCCCGCCGCGATCAGCACGACCACGGGGAGGGTCAGGAAGTACAAGGCCGCGTACTTCATTTCGGTAGGCCGGATTTTCTTGCCGAGGTACTCCGGGGTCCGGCCGACCATCAGCCCGGCCACGAACACCGTGACCATGGCGAGCACCAGGATGCCGTATATGCCGGCCCCGACGCCGCCCGGCGCGATCTCACCGAGCGCGATGTCGAACAGGGCGATGCCGCCGCCGAACGGGGTGAACGAATCATGGAACGAGTTCACCGAGCCGGTGGATGTCACCGTCGTGGACGCCGCGAACAGCGAGGAGCCGGGGGTGCCGAACGCGACGTTCTTGCCTTCCATCGCACCATGCGCAAGTTGCGGTGCGACACCGGCGCCCTGCGCCTCGAAGAAGCTGATGCCGCCGACCGCCGCCAGCCAGATGATCACCATGACCGCGAGCAGCGCGTAGCCCTGCCGGTTGTCCTTGACCATTGTGCCGAAGGTGCGTGTCAGGGCGAACGCGGTCAGCAGCAGGAGGAAGATCTCGAACCAGTTCGTGAACGGGTTCGGGCTCTCGAACGGGTGCGCGGAGTTGGCGTTGAAGAAGCCGCCGCCGTTGTTCCCCGCATCCTTGATGACCTCCTGCGAAGCGACCGGGCCGCCGACGATCGTCTGGTGGCCATGGGCCAGCGTGGTAACGGTGTGGTAGCTGGCGAAGTTGTCGATCACGCCGCTGGCCATGAGGACGATCCCGCCGAGGATCGACAACGGAATGAGGTACCGGACTGTGATCCTGGTCAGGTCGACCCAGAAGTTGCCGAGCTTGTCGGTCCGCGACCGGATGAACCCGCGGATCATCGCGATCGCGACCACGATGCCGACGCCGGCGGACAGGAAGTTCTGCACCGCGAGGCCGGCCATCTGCACCAGGTAGCCCATGGTGGACTCGCCGGAGTAGTTCTGCCAGTTCGTGTTGGTCACGAACGAGGCGGCCGTGTTCCAGGCCAGGGCCGGCGGCACGTTGGCCATGCCCAGCGAGAGCAGGAGGTAGTGCTGCAGCCGCTCAAGGCCGTACAGGAACAGCACGCTGACCAGGGAGAACGCGAGCATGCTGCGCAGGTAGGCGCTCCACTTCTGGTCGGCTTCCGGGTTGATGCCGATGACCCGGTAGATGCCGCGCTCGACCCGCCAGTGCTTGTTCGTTGTGCTGCTGCTATCCGGGGGGACGACCCCCCCGGACCCCCCGAATATCCTGGCCATGTAGTTGCCGACCGGCACGTAGCACACGGCCAGCGCGGCCACCAGCAGGGCGATCTGCAGCCAGCCCGCGAGGGCGCTATTCATCAGAACCTCTCAGGCAGCACGAGGGCTGCGAACAGGTACACGGTCAGCAGGACGCCGCCGATCAGGCCGATCCAGTTCTCAACGCTCAAAGCGCTCGACCCCCTTGATGAGCAGGAACAGCGCGGCGAAGACAACGATCGTTAGGCCGATATAGAGAAGGTCGAGCACGGGGCCCTCCTAGGCGTCTCCCGCAGGTGATCGGCCGTCACGGCCTGTCGCCCGCGTGCGGCGGGCGCTCCGTTACGGCGGTCGGGGTACGGTGTGCGACCCCGACAGGACCCAGTGAAACTCCGGAAATCGGGCTGGGGCCCCGCCCATGCGCGACCCATGCGGGGCCCGGGCGATCCCTAACAGAACCCATGCGACGGCTAGGGCAGTGCCCCGGTCAACGACGCACGGGCAGCTTCGAGGCAGGGAAGACGGTGGCCGATTCAGGCGCGAGCGGCCCGCAGCGATGGCTCCGGCGCTGGCCGCCCGGCAGCCTTCGCCGCCTCCAGCCACGCCGCCACGGCCTCTTCTACCAGCGGCGCGATATCAGTGAACCGGCTCGTGCCGCTCAGCGACTATCCGGACCCGGTGTCACGCGGCCTGGCCAGGAACCTGGCGCATGCCGTCAATGTCCGTTTCGACGCGTCTGACTCCATGCCGCCGGTTATGGAGAATGCTTTCAACAGCGCGGTCCTTGAGTACCTGGACCGCCCGGGACAGCTGAACGTCATCCTGAACGGCCTTGACCAGGTACGAAAGGCCGCCTACTAGCGGAAACCGCCTGGGCATCAGGCTTGAGTCAGGCGCGAGCAGCCCGTAGCGAAGGCGCTGGCACTGGGCGCCCGGCGGCTTTCGCTGCTTCCAGCCATGCCGCCACGGCCTCTTCTACCTCGGCCACCGCTTCATGCGGGGTAGGCCCGTGGGCCGTGCAGTAGGGAAGATCGGGGACGTCAGCGATCCACGCGCGGTCCTCGTCGCTCCAGTAGACCTGGATCGGATATGCCGTCACGCCTCGTCCTCCAGTTGCAAATTGTACCTGCGCACTACCGCGGCCACCTGGCGCACCTGGTAGGGCTTCGCCTGGCCCCGAACTTCTTGCCGGGTGAGAATCTCAACGACACCGAGCCGGGTGAAGACACGATGGCTGCCCCGGCCGCCGACCTCCTGGAAGCCGAGCGCTTCTAACAGGACGACAAGATCGGAAAAGCTCACATTGGCCACCGCACCACCGACGATCCGGTTGAGTAGCTTCACGGTTCTCACCCGCTGACCGTGACGTCTGCGTCTGACACAGCCACCGGACTGCCCGGACCCGGTGCCATGCGGGCTGGCCGGGAACCGCGGGTCAACCTCGGTTGGCCCGGACCGTGATGTGGCTGAAGGGGAACGTCGAACTGGCCTGCCTTATCACCTGCTGCGTGTACCGCGCCGCCGGCATGGGGAGCCCCAGTTGCCGCAGCACGCCGGCCCAGTAGGGCAGGTCACGGTTCAGCGTGTTGTTCGTTACCGCCACATTGCTCAGCCCGGGCGCGACCACCGACCACAGGGAGACCGGGCTAGCCGCTCCGATCACCGTGTTGTGCGAGAAGGTCGTGTGGGTGCAGACGATGTTCGCACCCCGGTAATAGCCGCGCACCAGGTTCCCGCTGATGGTGGCTCGGTCACCGTGCACCTCGATGGCGGCGGAGTTGTACATCGCGACGCCGGCGAAGCTGTTGCCGGTGATCACCGTGCTGGTCCCAGAGGTGTAGATCGATGAATGGTCGTGCGACGGACTATTGGTCGCGTAGAAGGCGTTGCCACTGATCTTCACGTAGCGGGTCGCGCCGCCCGTCACGAGCGTGTTCACGTTATTGGTATTGATGAAGCGGTTTCCGGTGATAGTGATGCCGGAGCCAAAGACGATCGTCAGCACGAATCGGGGCTGGCCGGTGTAGAGGCCCGGGACGCTGGTGATCGGGTTCCCGGCGGAGTTCTGGTCGAATGTCACACCGGTGATCGTCAACCCAGTCAAGTCAGTGGCCTCGGTCGTCCCGGTCAGCATCGCGGCGTAGTTACCCGAGTGCGACGCGATCTTCAGCGTGGTGTGGTGGCCGATGATCGTCTCGCCATGGCTCAGGCGCAGGGTCGGCCGCACAGTGAAGGTCCCCGACGGCAGGTTGACCGTCCCATTCGCTGGCCTGTCCAGCAGCGACTGAATGCGGGCCGTGTCGGTGGCGATCGCACCGGTCGCAGCGGTCGCACCGGCCGAACTGGTCGCGCCGAGCGCTGCGGGTGCCATCGCGAGGGAGGTGAATCCCGCGGCCAGCAATGCCGCAAGGGGCGCCGCGACATGGCGGGGCCCTATTTTTGGGCGGCAAGGAATTATGCTGGTCATGATTACCCCCGTAATTGCCGGCGGAGCTGGCCATTCGAATTCGCTTCAGTCATCAGAATTCGCGCCGACGCTGCATCTCCGGTTCATCCTGCGGTAGCTATATACGAAGCCTAGGAGAGCGGGCGATCAGTTCCCTGATTAGTTAGGGGTAAATGCCCTCACGCAAAGTGATGAGGTGACTCAGAGGGCAAGCGAAATTACGCCTCTGAGTAATTGAGTAGTTACTCAGAGGCATGAAAATAGGTGAGAGCACCTACGCCGCGCAGGCCTGTGGCGGCACAGCCGCCAACTGCCTGCTTACGCGGAGGCGGCCAGGTCGCGGACGCCGAGTTCGTCGGCGCGGGCCAGCAGGTCCGCGGGGTCCGCGTAGACCCGGTAGGCGCCGGCGCGCTCCAGTTCCTCGCGGCCGTACCCGCCGGACATCAGCCCGATGCCGATCGCGCCTGCTCGCCGGGCGGCGAGCAGGTCCCAGACGCTGTCGCCGACCACGAAGGCGTGCTTGGGCTCGACGTCGAGCAGCGCGGCGGCGGCCAGGAACAGGTCGGGGTCGGGCTTAGCGTGCCGCACCATGTCCCGGGTGATCATCGGGGCATCCTCGGGCAAGCCCAGGAGGCCCAGGGCATGGCCAGCGGTAGCCCGGTAGCCGCTGGTCGCGATCGCCCACAGCACCTGGCGGCCGGTGAGGGCGGCCAGCAGGTCGGCCGCTCCGGGCAGTGGCCGGATGGAGTCCGCCTGCG
>Ga0207684_10001377_pt1 | contig 26499 bp, 20 predicted proteins | sample KBSK5501metaG_FD_184342 | JGI IMG/M metagenome (GOLD analysis project Ga0207684, IMG submission 184342) | Corn, switchgrass and miscanthus rhizosphere microbial communities from Kellogg Biological Station, Michigan, USA - KBS K5-50-1 metaG... | ecosystem: Host-associated > Plants > Roots >...
TTCGACCGGGACGCCGCCTCGAGCCCGGGTCGCGCGTGCGGTTCGCGAGCTCCACGCTGGTGGTTGCGATTGAAGCGCGCACCGACGAGACCGCCACGGTGCGCCTGAACGGCGTGGCGGATCCAATGGCGGAAGTTCGTCGGATCGGCCGGATGCCGACGCCACCCTACATCAAGAAGCGCCTCGAGGATCGCGAACGCTATCAGACGATCTATGCGCGCGAGGAAGGCTCGGCGGCGGCGCCCACGGCCGGTCTGCACTTTACGTCCGAGTTGTTGAGCGCGGTGCGCGAGCGCGGGGTGGGCATCGCGTTCGTGACACTGCACGTCGGCCTCGACACCTTTCGGCCGGTGCGGGTCGACGACCCGGCAGAGCACCGGATCCACCGCGAGTGGTACCGGATCGAGGATGCGAGCGCGCGCGCCATCAACGAGACTCGCCGGCGCGGAAGCCGGGTCGTCGCCGTGGGGACCACCAGCGTTCGGGTCCTGGAGAGTGCCGCAACCAACGGCGGCGTCGCGGCGGGGGAGGGGTGGACCGGCCTATTCATCACACCCGGCTATCAATTCCGGATCGTCGACGCGATGCTCACCAACTTTCATTTGCCGAAGAGCACGCTGTTGATGCTGGTCGGCGCTTTCGCCGGTCGGGAGCGCATCCTTGCCGCGTACTTGGTGGCGATCAAGGAGCGCTACCGTTTTTATAGCTTCGGGGATTGCATGCTCATCGGTAGCCCCCACCCTGCCCTCCCCCGCGAGCGGGGGAGGGGAACTGACGATGTTTGAACTACTCGCGGAGGAGGACGGCGCGAGGCGTGGGCGATTACACACCGCCCATGGGACGATCGACACCCCTGCCTTCATGCCGGTCGGGACGCAGGCGACCGTCAAGGCGCTCAGTCCCGACGAAGTGCATGCCCTGGGTGCGCAGGTGCTGCTGGGCAATACCTATCACCTGGCGTTGCGGCCCGGCGGCGAACGCATCGCACGGCTTGGCGGCCTGCATACGTTCATGGGCTGGGACGGCGCGATCCTTACGGACAGCGGCGGATTCCAGGTTTTCAGCCTCGACCACCTGGTCAAGGTCACCGATGGGGGCGCCACCTTCCGTTCGCACCTCGATGGCAGCGAACAGCACTTCACGCCCGAGTCGGTGATGGCCATCCAGCGCCAGCTCGGGTCCGACATCGCCATGGCCTTCGATCAGCCCGTCTCCTGGCCGGCCGCCACCGCAGTCACGAAGGCCGCGATGGAGCGCACCCATCTCTGGGCGCAGCGGTGCCTCGAGAGCGAGCCTGCCCCCGGACAGCTGCGCTTCGGGATCGTTCAGGGCGGGTTCGATGAGCAGCTTCGCCGCGAAAGCGTGCAGGTCCTGACGCGATTGCCCTTTGACGGCTTCGGCGTCGGCGGGCTGAGCCTGGGGGAGCCGAAGGCCATCACCTACCAGCTGCTCTCGATCCAGACGGCGATCCTGCCGCGCGGGCGGCCGCGTTACCTGATGGGCGTTGGGACCCCGGCGGATCTCGTGGAGGCGATCGCGCGCGGCATCGATATGTTCGACTGCGTGCTGCCAACCCGCATCGCCCGCAACGGATCGATCTTGACGCGGGGAGGGCGGATCAACCTGCGCAATCGGCGCTTCATCGAGGACGCGGGCCCACTCGACGAGGGTTGCGACTGCTACGCCTGCGCCCGCTTCACCCGTGCCTATCTCCGCCACCTCTTCATGGCCGGCGAAATCCTCGGCCACCGGCTCGCGTCGATCCACAACCTCCGAATGCTCGTGCGGCTTGTGGGAGGGATTCGCGACGCGATCGGCAGCGGCGGTCTGGCCCGGATCATGGTCACGCTGCGTGACCAATGGGCGCTCGCGCCCGTGCCCTGACGGCGCAAGGTCTTAACCGGATCGTCGCTACAGGTTCATGCGTCAACGCCCAGCCCGACGCCTCGCGTTCGCCATCGTCGCCGCCGCGGCCCTTGGATTCGCTTTCGCGCGCCTCGCCGGGTTGTCCCTCGGTCCGGCGTCGCCCTCGGCGGTGGCGCTCTCGTATCGCCTGAGCGACGTGCCTTCCTCGGTCTCGGCGACGCAGGCCCGGGAGATTGCCAGGCGGGTGATCAGCCGGCGCCTGGCGAGCCATCGGCTGGTCAACGCCGTCGACCTTGGCAGGGCCGATGTGATCGACATCCATGTCAGGGGTGCCACCGCGGCCCAGGTGGCGGCGATCGTCGAAGCCGACGGGGTCAGCCTCACCCTCTGGAACTGGGTCCAGGGCCAGGTTGATGCGGCGACGCAGAGCCAGTTGGGAACGATCGCCAGCCAGTATCACCCTGGCTACCGTCCGGTCTTCACCGGCATCGACGGCACGATGGTCATCCACGCGACGGTCGGGCGCGCGACCCGGCCGCCGGGTCCGGGGGTGATCGTGACCTTCGATACCGACGGAGCCGAACTGCTCGACCTCGTGACCAAGGACCGGGCGGCGCAAACCTACGACACGATCGACAATAAGCTGGCCGTCTTTACCGACAGCAGGCTTTTCGAGGATGCGGACGTCTCCGGCGAAATTTCGAAGGGCGCCATGCTCCTCGTGCCGGATGTGGGCATCTTCACCGAGGCGGACGCCATCCGGCTCGCGGATGGGCTCAACGCCGGGACGATCCCAGGCAAGCTCACGCGGCTGAGCAGCTAAGGCGTCGCTATAGTTGACGCCTTAAAAATCTCTCATCAGGGCTCACCTATACTTTCCCTCGCATGCGCGTCGATCGTCGACTCCTGGCTCTGATTGCCGTCGTCGCTTTGCTTGCCCTCTTCATCGACGGGTTCGCCTACATCTACCGGGTCACGACTAACCAGCCGCTGACAGGCGCGATTCGGGGCATCCCGACGCTCAACATCGGGTTCCTCGGGTTCTCGCAGCAGATCTATGTCCACAAGGGCCTCGACTTGCAAGGGGGGACGCACCTCGAGCTCCAGATCACTCAGGTTCGCGCTGGCACCACGACTCAGGCGGCCCGGGATATCGCGGTGGCGATCATCGAGCGTCGGGTCAACAGCAGCGGCTACGCCGAGTCGGTCGTCCGGCCCGAGGGCAGTGATCGGATCATTGTCGAGTTGCCCGGCGTCGACCTCGAACAGGCCAAGCAGATCCTTGGCAAGACGTCCTACCTCACGATCTGGAAGTGGGAGCCGGGAACGGCTGACGCCGCGACGCTTAAACTACTGAACCCCACGGATGCGCAGAAATATCCCGGCTACAAGCCGGTGCCAACTGGCATCGATGGCGGCATGATTACCAACGCCAGCCGCTCGACCGACCCCAACACCAATCTCCCGGACGTCACCATCTCATTCGACAACACGGGCAGCAACTTGTTCTGTGCTTTCACGCGCGACCGCGTGACCCACCCGCAGGGTGACCCACAGAACAAGCTCGCGATCTTCATCGACAAAGACCTGGTCGAAGACGCCAACGTCATCAGCGAGATCTGCGGCGGCAGCGCGATCATCACCGGCGGTTTCACCGCGGCGAGCGCCCAGGCTTTGGCCATCCAGCTGAACTCGGGATCGCTCCCTGGGACGATCTCGATCGCCTCCGCCACCGAGGTCGGCGCGACGCTGGGCGCCACGACGGTCAAGCTGAGCCTGCTGGCGGGTGCGTTCGGATTGGCGATCGTCATCCTCTTCATGCTCCTCTACTACCGGCTGCCCGGCCTGGTCGCCAGCCTCGCGCTGCTGATCTACGCCGCGATCGCGCTGGCGATCTTCAAGCTCTTCGGCGTCACGCTGACGCTGGCGGGCCTGGCCGGATTCATCCTCTCGATTGGAATGGCGGTCGACGCCAACGTGCTGATTTTCGAGCGCCTGAAAGAGGAATTGCGCGCCGGTCGAACGCTGGGGGCCGCAATGGAAGCCGGTGTGCACCGCGCCTGGCCGGCGATCCGCGACTCGAACATCTCGACACTGATCACCTGCTTCGTCCTCTACTTCTTCGGCGCCCCGCTGATCAAAGGCTTCGCCATCACGCTCGCGATCGGCGTCGGCGTCAGCATGTTCTCGGCCATCGTCACCACCCAGCAATTCCTCCAGATCCTCGCCGGGCTTCGGCCGGCCCGACGGCTGGCGCTCTACGGGGTGCAGGCACCCAAGGCGGCCTGATCACGCCATGAATATCGTTGGGCGCCGCAACTGGTACTTCCTCCTGTCGTTGGCGATCATCCTGCCGGGGATCATCTCGATGGCCTTCCTCGGCTTTCGTCTCGGCATCGACTTCGCCGGCGGAGACCAGTACAACCTGGCCTTTACGCAACCGGTGCAGGCCTCGGTGGTCCAGAAGGAGATGGACACCTTCAACGTTGATGCAACGGTCCAGCAGGCCGGCCCCAACGGCGCCCTGGTCACGACCAAACCGCTCTCGTCCGTGCAGGAGACGACCATTCGCGCCGACCTCGCCGAGAAATTCCCGCTCGACCCGTCGCGGTCGAGCTACGCCCAGGTCGGGCCGACGATCGCGCGTGAACTCGTAGTGGGTGCGGGCGGGCTGATCGCGATCGCCTCCATCCTGATCGTGATCTACCTGAGCATTCGGTTCAACTACAAGTTCGCCATCGCCGCCATCCTGGCGCTGCTGCACGACGTATTCGTCCTGACCGGTATCTGGTCGATCCTTGGCAAGGTCTTCAACTCGCCGCTCGGGGAGATCAACACGCTGTTCGTCACCGCGGCGTTGACCGTCATCGGCTTCTCGGTCCATGACACCATCGTCATCTTCGACCGGATCCGGGAGAACTTGCGGCAGGCGAGCCGCCTGACCTTCGAGCAGAACGTCAACCTGAGCATCATCCAGTCGCTCGCCCGATCGCTGAACACGTCGATGACCGTCATCTTCGTGCTGGTCGCGCTGTTTTTGATCTCGCCGGTAAACATCAAGGGGTTTACGCTGGCGCTGCTGATCGGGATCGTCAGCGGAACCTACTCATCGATTTTTAATGCGAGCCCGCTGCTGGTCGTCTGGAGGCGGCTCGACCCGAGGTAAGACGGGCCTGCCGGCCCACGCGAGCGGCGCTTCAGTGCCATGCGAGCGTTTGAGGCGGTCTATACTCTGGAACAAGTGAATACGAAGCTTGCAGTGCGGGGCCGTCGGCCCTTTTTCTTTTAGTGGTGACTGCGCCAACCACGAACCAGCTCGACCGGATCCGGGAATTAGTTATGCCCACCCTCAACTACCTGGGCTACGAGCTATATGACCTGACGCTCGCGGGTTCGGGTGGTAACACGACGCTGCGCGTTCGCATCGACCGGCCCGAGGGCGTGACGCTCGACGACTGCGAGCGGGTCAGCAAGTCGCTCGGTGCGCTGCTCGACCAGGCCGATCCATTTCCAACCCGCTACGAGCTCGAGGTCTCCTCGCCCGGGGCCGAACGTCCGCTGCGCAACCTCGAGGAGTACCGTCGCTTCGTGGGCAGGCGCGCCAACGTCCGCTATCGGGTGGGCGACAGCGAGCAAGTCGCGGAGGGGAGGCTCACCGCCGTGTCCGACGACATGATCGAGTTGCGGCTCGGCGACGGCAAGCATGTGAAAACCGTGGCGATCCCGCTGGCGGACATCATTTCCGCCCGGCTGGCGATCGACCTGTCGCGGCACTAATGCTGAAGTCAGATTTCCTCAAGGCGCTCGACCAGGTCCAGGAGGAGAAAGGCATCTCCAAGCAATCGCTGCTGAGCCTGATGGAAACGGCCCTCGCCACCGCCTACCGGCGCGCCTTCAACCCGCCGGAGGGCATCCGAGTGCACGTCGATCCGGACACCGCGCAGATCGCCATCTTCGGCCGGCGGCGGGTGGTCGACAGGGTGGCCGACCCGGCCACGGAGATCAGTCTCGAGGAGGCCACCAAACTGGGCCCCGCTTCGGTGGGCGACCTGGTCGACGTTCCGCTCCCAACCGAAGACTTCGCGCGGCTGGCTGCCCAGATCAGCAAGCAGGTCGTCTTCCAGCGTCTGCGCGATGCGGAGAAGGACCAGGTGCTCAAAGATGTCCTGGAGCACAAGGGCGAGATGCTCAGCGGCATCGTTGAGCGCATCGCCGAGCGCTCCGACGGCCACACGATTTACCTCGAGCTTGGCAAGGCCGAGGGCGTGCTGCCGCCTGAGGAGCAGATCCCCGACGAGCAGATCCGCGTCGGCCAGCACCTCAAGGTTCTCCTCCTCGAGGAGCGCAAGCGCAGCCGCGGGGCGCAGGTGCTCGTTTCCCGTGCCCACAAGGCGCTGGTCCGGCGCTTGCTCGAGTTCGAGATCCCGGAACTTGCTTCGGGGGCCGTCGTCATTCGGGCCCTGGCGCGCGAACCGGGCGTGCGAACCAAGGTGGCCGTGTCCGCCAACCAGGACGGTATCGACCCGGTGGGCGCCTGCGTCGGGCCCCGTGGCGTGCGCATCCGCAGCGTTGTCGGTGAGCTTGGGTCGGAACGAGTGGACATCATTCCCTGGACGGACGATGCGGCCCAACTCGTCGCCAACGCGCTCAGCCCCGCCCAGGTGCTCAGCGTGGAGATCGATCGCGAGTCGCGCACGGCGACCGCTCACGTGCCCGAAAACCAGCTGTCGCTGGCAATCGGCAAGGATGGGCAGAACGCCCGGCTGGCCGCGAAGCTGACCGGGTGGCGGATTGACATCAAACCGACGGTCGAAGCGAACGGCCCCCACCCTAACCCTCCCCCAGAGGGGGAGGGAGGGGTTGCAAGGACGGCCGAGGCGGACGGCAGCGCGCACTGAGCCGCAGCGCACCTGCATCGGCTGCCGCCAGGTCAAGCCACGCTCCTCGCTGCACCGGCTGGCGGTCGTCGACGGACGACTGGTGGCCGACCCCAAGCGGGTCGCCGGCCGGAGCGCCTACCTCTGTCGGGATGCCGCCTGCTGGGCGCTCGCGGAGAAGCGGCGGGCCCTTGACCGCGCGCTGGAACTGCACACTTCGGCCCAAGATTGGGAGCGGCTCCGTCAGGGAATACTGGTCTAGACGCGTCGGCTGGCGACGCGCAGGTTATGATTGCCAGTTGAATTGCGGAGGATAGACCACAAATAGCTACGACAACTCGCGGTATCAAGGTTCAACAGCTCGCCCGTGACCTCAATGTCGAGGCCCGGCAGATCCTGGATTTCCTGCGCCCGCAGCGGCACGCACCCCGTCACGCGATGGCGGTGCTGACCCCGGAGCAGGAGGCGTCCGTGCGCAGCCAATTCGCGCCCGGCGGCCAGTCGGCCGACGCCAAACCAAAAGTTACGGAAGGCAAGGTTGAGCTGCCGCCCACGCTGTCCGTCAAGGAGCTGGCCGAGTACCTCGACGTCAAGACGGTCGACATCATCAAAGAGTTGATGAAGAACGGCGTCATGGCCAATATCAACCAGCAGATCGACTTCGACACTGCGGCGATCGTCGCCGACAGCTTTGGCGTCCAGGCCACCCCGATGGCGATGGACTCCGCGATCTCGGAAGAAGTTGTGGGCGAAGGCGAGGGCACACAGGTCAAGCTGATGACCCGCTCGGAGCTCTTCAGCGTCGACGGTGAGTCGGCGGAGAACCTGAAGACGCGGCCGCCTGTGGTCACGGTCATGGGTCACGTCGACCACGGCAAGACCTCGCTGCTCGACGCGGTCCGGCAGACCAAGGTCGCTGCCGGCGAGGCTGGTGGCATCACCCAGAGCATCGGCGCCTATGTCGTCGAGGAGAACGGACGGCGCATCGTCTTCCTGGACACGCCAGGCCACGAGGCGTTCACCGCCATGCGCGCCCGCGGCGCCCAGGTGACCGACGTTGCGGTCCTCGTGGTGGCCGCGGACGACGGCGTCATGCCGCAGACGATCGAGGCCATCTCCCACGCCAAGGCCGCCCAGGTTCCGATCGTGGTCGCGATCAACAAGATCGACAAAGAGGGGGCCAACCCGGACCGGGTCAAGCAAGGCCTCTCCGATCACGGGCTCATTCCTGAGGAGTGGGGCGGCCAGACCGTGATGGTGCCCGTGTCCGCCAAGCAGAAGACGGGGCTTTCGGAATTGCTCGAGATGATCCTGCTGGTCGCCGACCTCCAGGACCTCAAGGCTAACCCGGCCAAGCTCGCCGCCGGCACCGTGATCGACGCCCACCTCGAGAAGGGTCGGGGCGCGGTTGCGACGGTGCTGGTGCAGAGCGGCACGCTCCACATCGGGGACAACCTGGTCGTGGGCCATATCTTCGGCAAGGTACGGGCGCTGCTCGATGACCGCGGCCGCAAGATGAAGGACGCGGGACCTGCCACCCCGGCGGTCGTCACCGGTCTGCCCGATGTGCCGACCGCGGGCGACATCTTCCAGGTGGTCTCGAGCGAGAAAGTCGCGCGGACAATTGCCGGCCAGCGGGCCGAGCAGTATCGCGTCGCGACGCTGGCGCAGACTCGGCGCGTTACCCTGGCCGACCTGTCGGCCCAGGTAGGGAAGGGGGCCATCAAGGACCTCAACCTAGTCATCAAGGCCGACAGCAACGGCTCGGTCGAAGCACTCAAGGGCTCGCTGCTGAAGATCCAGGATCCGCAGGTGCAGATCAAGGTCGTCTTCGAGGGCGTGGGCCCGGTGACCGAGTCGGACATCTTGCTGGCTGCTGTGTCGAACGCGCTCGTCATCGCCTTCAACGTCAAGCCGGATGGGCTGGGCCAGAAAGCCGCTGAACGGGAGAAGGTCGACATCCGCAGCTACGACGTCGTCTACAACGTCACCAACGACATCGAACGCGCGATCAAGGGTCTCTACGAGCCGACCTTCGTCCAGATCTGGGAAGGGCGCGCCGAAGTCTTGACGCCGATCAAGATCCCAAAGCTGGGCGTTATCGCCGGCTCGCGGGTGCAGGACGGCAAGATCACGAGTGGCTCGACCGCCAAGCTGTCGCGCGACGGCAAGCTGATCCACGAGGGTCAGATCGCCGGGCTCAAGCGCTTCAAGGACGACGTCAAGGAAGTCATCGCCGGATTGGAATGCGGCATCCGGATCGACGGCTACCAGGACTTCCAGGAAGGCGACGTCATCGAGTCCTACCAGGTCAAACAGGCTTAGTCCGACGCGCCCTCTCAAGGTCGGCTTCCAGCTGCCCGAGGTGGAGCGGTTGGTCCGCTGGCCAGAAATCATCGCCATGACTCGCCTGGGCGAGCAGGTTGGTTTCGATTCGGTATGGGTGGGCGACCACCTTCTCTATCGCGACGAGGTCAACGGCACCCGAGGCCCCTGGGAGGCGTGGGCGACGCTGGCCGGCATCGCCGCCGCGACCAGCCGGATTGCGATCGGGCCGCTGGTCGCCTGCACCAGCTTTCACAATCCGACGTTGCTCGCCAAGCTGGCCGGAACCGTCGACGAGATCAGCGGCGGACGGTTGATCCTGGGGTTGGGCGCGGGATGGAACGAGACCGAATATCGCGCCTACGGATTTCCGTTCGACCGACGCGTGGCGCGATTCGCCGAAGCCTTCACCATCATTCGATCGCTGCTTCGCGACGGCAAAGTGGACTTCACCGGCGAGTTCTACTCGGCCCGCGACTGCGAGCTCGTGCCGCGACCTCGCCCCGGCGGACCGCCAATGATGGTCGGGTCCATCGGCGAACGGATGCTGGCGCTGACCGTCCCGTACGTCGACAGCTGGAACGCCTGGTACAGCTGGACCGGTAACCGACCGGAAGGGGTCGCCGCGCTGCGAGACAAAGTCGACGCGGCGTGCATTGCCGCTGGGCGGAAGCCGTCCGACGTAGAGCGCACGGTCGCCGTGCTGGTTCGCATGCCCGGCGCCATTGGGCGGCGCGAGGTTAATGCCTCAGAGCAGGTGACGCCGCTCGAAGGCAGCGCTGATGAGATGGCGGAGGCCCTGCGCGCCTACGCGGGCGAGGGAGTGGGGCACGTGCAGCTGGTCATCGATCCGATCACCGAAGCGTCGATCGCTGCGCTTGCCCCCGTCCTGGAGAAGCTCGACGGCCGGACCTGAGATCGATCCGAAACCGTTGAAGAGCAGCAGACGATAGTCCGGAAGCTAAGCCGCTGGCTCCAGCCAGGCGGCTACCTGCTGGCGACCGTCGGGACGCGCGCCTGGACCGGGACGGAGGATAGCTGGCACGGCGCTGCCATGTACTGGAGCCATGCCGACCGAGAGACCTACCTCGCCTGGCTCGCGAAGGCGGGGTTCGAGGTCGTCTGGACGCGGTTCATTCCCGAAGGAGACAGCGGACATACCCAGCTTTTGGCCAAAAGGGCCCCCACCCTGCCCTCCCCGAACGTCTCAAACGCTCGCTTGGCACTAAAGCGCCGCTCGCGTGGGCCGACGGGCCCGGCGAGCGGGGGAGGTAATTAATGCACTCAGTGGCTCCATACAATGAGCACATGGGCACTCACAGAGTTGAACGCGTCGCTGCACAGTTGCGCGAGGAGATCAGTCAGATCATTATCCGCGACCTCAAGGACCCCCGGATCGGGATGGCGACCATAACGGACGTGAAACTGAGTCCCGACCTGCGCAACGCCACCGTCAAGGTGAGCGTAGTCGGGGAAGACGACGCCCGGGCGGCTGCGATCGACGGCCTCGATCACGCCAAGGGCTTCATCCGCCGCGAACTCGGATCCCGCTTGTCGAATCTTCGATTCGCCCCCGAGCTGCGTTTCGAGCTCGACCTGGGAGTTGCCTACAGCGTCCGCGTCAGCCAGCTCCTGCGTGAAGTCGAGCAAGGGGAGCCACACGCCGACAGCTGAGCTCGCTCCACCGCGCCCCGAGGTGGCCGAGCTGGCACCGCGGATCTGGCAGGTGATCGATGACGTTCCGGTCGTGACGGCCGTCACCCACAAGGATGCGGACGGCGACACGCTGGGGTCCGCGCTCGCCCTCGCGCTCACGCTCGAGCCGATCGGAAAGTCGGTGCCCGTGCTTTCCTCGCCGCCGGTGCCGGGCGCCTGGTGGTTCCTGCCCGGCATCGAGCGCGTCAACCGGCAGTCCCCACCTGCAGGGACCCCGGTGTTCATCTTCGACTCGAGCGATGCGTCGCGTGCCGGCAAGTACGAGCCGCTCGTGACGCAGGCATCGGTGGTCGTCAATGTCGATCACCACGTCACGAATGCCCAGTTCGGCACCATCAACCTGGTCCTGACCGACGCGGCCTCGACGGGCGAGCTCGTCTATGACCTTCTCAAGGCATGGAAGCTCCACATTCCGCCGGGGGCCGCCTCCTGCCTGTACGCGACCATCCTTTCTGATACCGGCGGATTCCGCCACGACAACACCTCGGCGCATGCCCTGCGCGCCGCCGCCGAGCTGGTGGAGCTCGGCGCCGACCCGGTTGCCATTGCTCGCGGCCTCTTCAAGAGCCGGCCGGCCTCGGGGCTGCGGATGCAGGGGCGAATCCTGCAAGGGTTGCACTACGAGTTCGGCGACCGGCTCGTCTGGGGCTCGATCAGCCAGGCCGGGCTGCGCGACAGCGGCGCGTCGACCGACCAGGCCGACAGCGCGATCGACCAGCTGAACACGGTCCGTGGCCAGGAGCTCGCCATCCTCTTCAAAGAGGTGGGACCGCGGCTCACCAAGGTGAGCATTCGGAGCCGTGACCAGGTCGACGCTGCAGAGCTCGCCGCGAAGTTCGGCGGCGGCGGCCACCGCCGCGCGGCCGGCATTGAACTGGCAATGCCGCTGAAGGACGCGGAGGCCAAGGTGCTCGCCGAAGTGCGCACGCGACTGAAGGACATGCGGGAATCCCGCAACCCTAACGACGACATGCGGGAAATCCCGCAACCGTAACGAACGCGCGTGACATCCGGCATCCTCAACGTCAACAAACCGGTCGGGCCATCGTCCTTTAGCGTCGTGCGCGACGTGCGCCGCCTGCCCGGGGTGCTGAAGGCCGGACATGGCGGCACACTCGACCCGGCGGCCGAAGGCGTCCTGCCGATTTTGATCAACTCGGCCACGCGGGTGGCCGATTTCGTGCACGAGTGGCCAAAGACCTATGTCGCGACGATCGCATTCGGCTTTACGTCAGACACCGGTGACCGCGAGGGCACGATCACCCCGGCCGGCGATCCGGCGGCCATCACGCGGGCGCGGATCGAGTCGGCGCTGCCGGCCTTCACCGGCCATATCGAGCAGGTTCCGCCGCTCTTCTCCGCCCTGAAGCAAGGAGGTGAAGCGCTCTACCGAAAGGCTCGTCGCGGCGAACCGGTCGAGCGTGTAGCCCGGCCGGTCGAGATCCATGCCATCCGTCTGCTCGACTACGACCTCGCGTCGGCGGTGGCTCGCCTCGAGGTGAGCTCGGGTCGCGGGATGTACGTCCGCAGCCTTGCCCACGATCTCGGGTCCGCCCTCGGAACCGGCGCCTATCTCTCGGGGCTGACGCGTACCGCGGTCGGCCCCCTGACCGTTAGCGATGCGGTTCCGATGGCGACGCTGACGGGGGAGGGGTGGACGCGCTGGCTGCTTCCGATGGACCTGCCGATCCGCAGCTGGCCGGCGGTCGCGCTCGATGCCGCGGGTGTGGCCGCCGTTCGCCAGGGACGCGCTGTGCCCGCCCCCAACAGCGCGGCGGGTCGCTACCGATTGCTCGGCCCCGATGGGGACTTGCTGGCCTGGGGCGAGGCGGACGCCACTATGCGGATCCAGCCCCGTGCCGTCTTTCTCTCATGACGCAAGTCAGCTTCGGCTTCCCACCGGTGGGGTTCCTGGGACCCAGTCATCTGACCATGGGCACCTTCGACGGCCTGCATCGCGGTCATCAGGCGTTGCTCAAGCCCCTGGTTGCCGGCGCTCGTGAGGCGGGCGCCGCCAGCGTGGTGGTCACCTTCGAGCCGCATCCGCGATGCGTGCTGGACCCCGAAAATTGCCCCGCCAACCTTACGACGCTCGAGGAGAAGACCTGGCTGCTCGATCAACTCGGGCTCGACCACCTGGTCGTGATCCCCTTCACGCCGCAGATCGCCGCCCTGAGCCCAGCGGTGTTCATGGAACGGCTGCTGCGCGGCATCCAGGCGCGGCGCATGGTGATCGGGGAGAATCACCGGTTTGGCCACCGACAGCGTGGGGATCCGGCGTTCTTGCGCCGGCTCGGCACCCGGCACCACTTCACCGTTGAGGTCGCCCCCACGTTGGCGCGCGGTAAAGCGCCGATCAGTAGTTCACGGATCCGCCGCCTGGTGTTGCTTGGCCAGGTTCGGGCCGCAGCCCAATTGCTCGGCCGCGACTACGTCATCCGCTCGACCGTGGAGCACGGGCTCAAGCGCGGGCGAGATCTTGGCTTCCCAACTGCCAACCTCCGGATCGGCGCAAACAAGCTCTTGCCGGCCACCGGCATTTACGCCGTGCGTGTCGATATCGAGGAGCGGACGTATGCCGGGGCGCTGAGCGTCGGGTTCCGTCCGACCTTCGGCAGCAACAGCCTCACGGTCGAGGTCTACATCCTCGATTTCGATGGTGATGTGTACGACAGGCTCCTGACCGTGTGGTTCGTGCAGCGGCTGCGCGCGGAAAAGCGCTTCGCCTCGGTGCCGGCGCTTCAGCAACAGATGACACGTGACGTTGGCGCCACCAGGCGCGTGCTCGGAATCGACCTGGCCGGCGACCGCCCGTGAGCGAGCAGCGGCCGCCCCTCGTCATCGTCAACCCGGCGGCGGGCGGCAGTCGGGCCGGCGGCTTCTGGCGGCGCTGTGCGGACGCGTGCGCCGGGGTGGCCTTCGAGGTGGTCGAGACGAAACGGCGGGGCGATGCCGCCAACTATGCCGCTGAGGCCGGCGATCGGGTGGTGATCGCGGTCGGTGGTGACGGCACCGCCCACGAGGTCGTGAACGGGCTCCTTCGGCGGCCGAGCGGCAGCCCGCCCCGGGTCGGATTCCTGCAGCGTGGAACGGGCGCCGACCTGCGACGCACGCTGACGAGCCCGCGCCGGCCGGCGGACGTGGTCGCATGGCTTCAGACCGATCGCTGGCGCCTCATCGATGTCGGACGTGTCGGAACCTCGACGGGCCGCCGCTACTTCATCAATGTGGCGGATGCTGGCATTGGCGCCGAGGTCGTGCGGCGGGCCGCTCGCGGACCCGCGATTATGGGTGGAACGCTCAACTTTCTCGGCGGCGCCGTGATCAGTCTGCTGACGCATCGAAACGCGCTGGTCCGGCTTCGCCTGGACGATGGGCCGGTCTTGAGCCGCCGCATTCGCACCGTCGCCGTCGCCAACGGTGCCTACCTCGGCGGTGGCATGTGGATCGCGCCCAAGGCGCAACCCGATGATGGCCGCTTCGATGTCGTCACCATCGGTGACGTCAGCCGCGCGCTCGGCATCCGCAGCCTACCGATGCTGTACCGAGGTACGCACGGCCGGCTGGCCCAGGTGGAATTCGGCCAGGCTCGCCGAGTTGAGATCGACAGCGAGCAGCCGATCGGGGTCGAGGCGGACGGCGAGCTCGTCGGTCATACGCCGGCCGTATTCGAAATCGTTCCCGGTGCCCTCCAGGTTATCGATTGGCGCCCTTCGGGTATACTCATGCGGGAAATCCCGCAACCCTGACTTAATTGTTCACCGGGCGAGTTCGACTAGCCAACGGCCCGCCGGGCAGAAAGACGTAGGAGGTACAGCGACTGGCAACAACGACCAAGGCGAGCGTCATCGACGCCAACCGCCTCAGTGAAAAGGACACCGGATCATCCGAGGTCCAGATCGCAATCTTCAGCGAACGGATCAATCACCTCACCGACCATCTAAAAGCGCACGCCCACGACCACAATTCGCGGCGCGGGCTACTCCAGCTGGTCGGGAAGCGGCGCCGGCTGCTGAACTATCTGCAGCGGACCAACGTCGAACGGTACCGGGCGATTATCGCCAAGCTCGGGCTGCGGAGGTGACGGCCTAGAGCCATTTCGCTTTGCCCGGGCGGGACCGCCTCGCGCAGGGTTAGAGATTGGTGCGCGGAGAAAGGGTTCCTTTTCTTCGGACCCCAACCCCTAACCCGCCAACGACGATCCGCCTAGGCTGATTTGCCAATCAGTATTTGGCCGCCAAGCGCGGCCCAGGAGGAATCGTGAACCAGACACAGGCGGGAAATCCCGCCACCCCGACACAGGCGGGAAATCCCGCCACCCTGACACAGGCGGGAAATCCCGCCACCCTGACACAGGCGGGAAATCCCGCCACCCAGACAGAACTCGAAATCGGCGGACGCACCCTGAAGGTCGAAACGGGTCGCGTCGCTCAGCAAGCATCCGGCGCGGTCACCGTCCGGATGGGCGACACCATGCTGCTCGTCACCGCGGTGATGGCGGCAACGCCGCGGGAAGGCATCGACTTTTTCCCGCTCACCTGTGACTACGAAGAGAAGCTCTATGCCGCCGGCAAGATCCCGGGCGGCTTCATCCGGCGTGAGGGGCGCCCCAGCGAGCAGGCGATCCTCAACAGCCGCCTGATCGATCGGCCGATTCGCCCGCTCTTCCCCAAAGACTTCCGCAACGACGTGCAGATCGTGGCGACCGTGCTGTCCGTTGATCATGACGCCGATCCAGCGACCATGGCCATCAACGGCGCGTCGCTGGCCTTATCGATCTCACCCATTCCCTTCCAGGGTCCCATCGGCGCCGTCCGCATCGGCTTGCTCGATGACCAGCTGATCGTCGGCCCGCCGATCAACCGGCTGGCCGAGAGCAAGCTCGATCTCGTGGTGGCCGGCACCAAAGAAGCCATCATCATGGTCGAGGCGGGGGCCAAGGAGGTGCCCGAGGAAACCATCGTCGAGGCCCTGCGCCTGGCGCATCGGGAAATCGTCCGGATCTGCGAGATGCAGGAGGCCTTCGCCCGCGAAGTCGGGAAGCCGAAGGTCGCGGTGGCGGAAAGTTCAAAGGATCCGGAAGTCGACGAGGCGGTCGACCGCTTCCTGTCCGAGCGGCTCGACCAGGCGCTCTTCAATCCCAACAAGGCACTCCGGCAGTCGGCGCTCGACGATCTGAAGAAGGAGACGCTCACCGAGGTCGGCCCGCAGTTCGCCGACCGGCTGCCCTACCTTGCCAAGAGCTTCGAAGCCAAGGTCAAGCAGCGCGTCCGCAACAAGATCCTCGACGAGGGTGTGCGTCCGGACGGGCGCAAGACGACCGAGATCCGGCCGATTACGTGCGAAGTCGGCATCCTGCCGCGCACGCACGGCTCGGCACTGTTCACCCGGGGTCAAACCCAGGCGCTCAGCGTCGTCACGCTCGGCTCGATCGGTGACAAGCAGAAGCTCGATGGGCTTGGGCTCGAAGAGTTCAAGCGCTTCATGCATCACTACAACTTCCCGCCCTACAGCGTCGGCGAGGCACGGCCCCTCCGTTCGCCGGGGCGCCGCGAAATCGGGCATGGCGCGCTCGCCGAACGGGCGCTGCTGCCGGTGGTGCCGACCGAAGAGGAGTTTCCATACACCATCCGACTCGTCACCGAGATCCTGTCATCCAACGGATCGACGTCGATGGCGAGCGTCTGCGGCTCGAGCCTGGCGATGATGGATGCCGGCGTGCCGACCAAGGGTCAGGTGGCCGGGATCGCGATGGGCTTGATCACCGGTGATGGCAAGGTCGCCGTGCTGAGCGATATCCAGGGCGTCGAGGATGCGCTGGGTGATATGGACTTCAAGGTGGCGGGGACGCGAAAGGGCGTGACCGCCATGCAGATGGACATGAAGATCAAGGGCATCAGCATCGACACCATGGCCGGCGCCATCCAGCAGGCCAAGGAAGGCCGCTTATTCATCATGGACAAGATGGATGCGACGATCGCCCAGCCGAGGGCGAAGATGTCCGAGTACGCGCCGCGCATGATCACGGTGCAGATCCATCCCGACAAGATCCGCGAAGTGATCGGCCCCGGGGGCAAGATGATCCGCAAGATCATCGAAGACTCGGGTGTCACCAGCATCGACATCGAGGACGATGGCCGGGTCATCATCGGCTCGGTCAACGGGGAATCGGCCGCCAAAGCCGAGCAGCTGATTCGCGACCTAACCGGCGAAGTCGAGGTGGGGAAGAATTACCGCGGCAAGGTGGTCCGCATCATGCCCTTCGGCGCTTTCGTCCAGATCCTGCCCAACCAGGACGGCCTGGTGCACATCAGCCAACTCGCCGAGGACCGCGTCGAGCGCGTCGAGGACGCGGTCAACGTGGGCGACGAGATCGACGTCAAAGTTACCGAGGTCGATCGCCAGGGCCGCGTGAATCTCTCGCGCAAGGCCGTGCTCCAGGAAGCCAAAGGCATCACCAATGGCGATTGGATCGTGACCGAGCGCGATCGGGGCGGCCCACGTCGCGAAGGCGGCGGGACTGGTGGCGGGTACCGGCCGGGTGGCGGCGACCGTGGCCCACGCCGCGATTTCGACCGGGCCGGCGGCCGCGGACGCGACAACCGTAACTAGAAATTAGGCCTGTGGAAATCTTGTGTGCCGGGGCGCCGGTCCCGGCATACAATGGGCCCCGGTTTGGATTTTGTCGACCTGCCGAGCTTGAGCGCGGCGGTCCACGATTGCCGGCGCTGTCCGCTGGGCCATTCGCGGACCAAAGCGGTGCCGGGCGTGGGCCCGGGCGATGCGCGCATCATGATCGTGGGGGAGGCACCGGGGCAGAACGAGGACCTGCAGGGCGAGCCGTTCGTCGGCGCGGCCGGCAAGCTGCTCGATCAGCTGCTTCGCGGCATCGGGCTCTCGCGTGGCGACGTCTTCATCACCAACATTCTGAAATGCCGGCCGCCAGGAAACCGCGATCCCCTGCCCACGGAAGCGGAAGCCTGCTCACCGTATCTCGAACAGCAGCTTCGTCTCATCAAGCCGGAGGTCGTCCTCGTGCTCGGACGGCACGCACTCGGGCGCTTGCTCCCCGGGTATGACTCCATTTCCCGGCTCCACGGAAAATTGGTCGTAAAGGACGGGGTGAGCTACATCCCGGTCTACCACCCGGCGGCTGCCCTGTATAACAGTTTTCTGATGGGACCGCTGGAGCAGGACTTCAAGGCCGTCAAGGCCCACCTCGACCGGGTAGAGGAGCGGCGTCAGGTCGTCGCCGCAGCCACTGCGCCTGCCGCAAAACCGGAGGAACAGCTCACCCTTTTTGGCTAAACAGCCCAGGTTGCGCGCCATTCCCCTTGGGGGTCTGGGCGAGATTGGTCGCAACATGATGGCACTCGAGTACGACGAGAACATCGTCGTCATTGACGCGGGCCTGATGTTCCCCGAGGAGGAGATGCTCGGCGTCGACCTCGTGCTCCCCGATGTCACCTACCTGCAAGAGCGCAAGGAGAAGGTGCTCGCTTTCCTTCTGACCCACGGCCACGAAGACCATGTCGGCTCGCTGCCCTATATCCTGCCCAAGGTCTCCGCACCGATTTACGGCAGCCGCCTCACGCTCGGCTTCATCAAGAACAAGCTCAAAGAGCACAGGCTGGTCGAACAGGTCGACCTCCGCGAGATCAAAGCCGGCGATGTCGTGGAGCTCGGCCCCTTCAAAGTCGAGTTCATCCACGTGGCCCACAGCATTCCGGACACCACCGCGCTCGCCATCCAAACGCCGGTCGGCATGGTGATCCACACCGCCGACTTCAAGATGGACCAGACGCCGGTCGACGGCAAGCCGACCGACATGGCGCGCCTCTCGCATTACGGGAACCACGGCGTGATGCTGCTGATGTCCGATAGCACGAACGCCGAACGCGACGGCTTCACTCCTTCCGAGCGCACCATCGGCGAGGCGTTCCAGGAACTGTTCGGCCAGGTTTCCGGCCGGATCATCATCTCGACCTTCGCCTCGAACATCTACCGCATCCAGCAGGCGCTCAACACCGCCGCCCGTTACAAGCGCAAGGTGGCCGTGATCGGCCGTTCGATGGTGAACAACCTCACGATCGCCCAGGAGCTGGGCTACATCCAGATGCCGGGCGACATCATGATCAAGATCCAGGACATCAACAAGGAGCCCGATGAGAAGCTGGTGATCCTGTCCAGCGGCAGCCAGGGGGAGCCCCTCTCCGCGCTGACCCGGATTGCCGCCCAGGAGCATCCGCAGGTGAAGCTCAAGGCGGGCGACACTGTCATTCTGTCGGCGACGCCGATCCCAGGTAACGAGGAACTCGTTTCGCGCACCATCAACAACTGCTACAAGCACGGGGCGCGGGTCTTCTACTCGGCGCGCAACCGCGTCCATGCCTCGGGCCATGCCAGCCGCGAGGAACTGAAACTGATGTTGAACCTGGTGCGCCCCAAATTCTTCATGCCGGTGCACGGGGAGTTCCGCCACCTGGCGCTGCATTCGGAGATCGCGCAGGAGGTCGGCATTCCGAAGGATCGCGTGATCGTGACCGACGACGGCAACACGGTCGAACTGAGCGACAACCTTCCGCACTTCGGCAACAAGGTCCCGGCAGGCTATGTCTTCGTCGATGGCCTGGGCGTGGGCGATGTCGGATCGGTCGTGCTACGCGACCGCCGCGTGCTCTCCCAGGACGGGATCTTCATCGTGATCGTGACCGTCGACAAGGACACCGGGCAGGTCGTTTCCGGCCCCGATCTGATCTCGCGAGGCTTTGTCCATCAACAAACCTCGGATGCGCTACTCGAGGCCGCCCGCCAGCAGGTGCTCGCCACCATCAACAAGCCCGGCCACCGCAGCCCGGAATGGCAGGTGATCAAGAACTCGATCCGCGACTCGCTGAGCAAGTATCTCTACGAGCAGATGCGGCGGCGCCCGATGATCATCCCGATCGTGGTCGAAGTCTGAGACGAGGGTCACATGGGTGTCGCAACGCCAACGCCTGCCGTGGGCCTCGGCTCGATTCGGCTCGGGTCGTCGTGCGACGATTCCTTCGATCTCCTAGGTGCGTTCCGAAGCGATATCGTCAGCAGAACTACTGACCGTTAGGGACCGCCTGCGGGAAAGTCACTGAGGGTTTAGGATTGCGGCGGGGAGGGAGGGCATGCCCCAGCTACAAATCTGGGAGCGCGACGGGACCTTGGGGGCGATCGAGCGCCTACTGTCCGACGCCCGTGAGGGTCGGGGACGAAGCCTGTTCATCGTTGGGGAAGTGGGCCTTGGAAAGACCACGATGGTCGACCACGCCCAGGCCAGTGGTCGCGATCAGTTTCAGATCAGTATCGGACGCGGCGACGCCGCCGAATCGAGCCTCCCTTTTGGCGTGATCGACCAGGCCCTCCGGGGACTTGGGTTCCGTAATCCTGATGAAGCAAAGAGCGCGAGGCGATCTGCCCTGCAAGCCCGGGCGGCGCGGCTGTACGCCGCACTCCAGTTCCTGGAGGGACTTCCGTCACCAACGCTGATACTGCTTGACGACCTCCACTGGGCGGACGAGGACTCGCTGGCACTGCTTTCCTACCTCTGCCACAGGATCGGCAGTCTCCCGATCGCCCTGATCGGCACCCTTCGACCGTGGCCCGATGCAGCTCTCGACACAGTCGGGCCGCTCGCCAATGACGGTGACGCGATCATGGAACGCTTGTTGCCCTTGAGCGACGCCGGGGCTGCGGAAATGCTGAACGATCGTCTCGACGGGAGGATCTCGCCGTCGTCCGCTCGCCGCGCCGCGAGACTTACAGACAAGAACCCGCTCCTGCTCGAGCATCTGGTGATGAGTCTCCGGCGTGGTCAGAGCCTGCCTGGGTACGACGGGCATGTTGCGACTATCAAAAGTGGGCTCCTGCGCGCGCGGTTCACAGGCGTATCGGCCGAAGAAAAGCGCTACGCGCAGAGCGCCGGCGTTCTCGGAAGCCGGTTCCGTCCCACGATCGCAACGGCAATGGCGGAGCTCCTACCCGGCGAGGGCGATCTGGCGCTCGAAGGGCTCTACCGGGGAGGGCTTTTCAAAGCCGATGCGCCCGGCTGGGCCCAGTTCGCACATCCGATGCTCCGCCAAATCGTCTACGACGAGACTCCGGCGCCGACGCGGGCGCGGTGGCACGCGCGAGCTTTCCGCCTGCTTCTTGCGGCGGGAGCCGAGCCCGCGGAGGCGGCCGAACACGCGGCGCACGCCGGCCTTATCGGTGACACAGATGCTGTGGCGGTCCTGGCGCAGGCAGGTCGAACAGCCATGCGCGAAGGTGCGATTGCCCGCGCCAAACAACGGCTGTCGGCGGCAGTCGAGGTGGCCGGTACCCGTGCCGCTGCCGACCTGCTGGTGGATCTCGGTGAAGTTCAGCTCGACAGCGGCGACGGGCGGGCCGCGATTGTGACGTTTCGGCGAGTTCTTGCCATCCCCGACTTGACTGACCAACTACGCAGCGTCGCACAGCGCATGCTCGGTCGTGCTCTGTTCATCCGTGGCTCCATCCAGGAAGCCGGCGCGGCCTTCCGAGCTGCTGTCGCCTGCGCGCTCCCGTCGGACAAATCAGAAGCGGTCAGAGCGCTGCTCGACGAAGCGTTCATCTCATGGCCCACCGGTGGTCCCGCCCTTGCCACGCCGGTGCTCGAACAGGCTCGTGAGCTCGCCGTCGGTAGCTCACCGAGGCTCCGCACCCGTGCCGACACCGCCTGGGCGTTCAGCACATTTGTCGGCGGGGACCACAACGGAATCGCGGTGATCGACGGGGCGGTGGCGGAAGCCCTGGCGAACCCCGAATCCGATACGACCGACTTCGCCTGGAGTTGGGGAACGCTGGGAACCTACGGAAACATGGCGAAATGGACAGAACGGTTCGGCGAGGCGACTCGGGCATACGAGATCGGCATACAGGCGGCCGAGCGCATCGGGCTCCCGGTGGCCATTGCGACAGTCGCCGTCATGCATGGAGACACGAGCCTTCGAATGGGCATGCTACGGGAGGCGCTTCTACTAGCGGACCGCGCAACGCTGCTCTCTGACCTCGCGCCTGAGCGCGCCTTCTGGGCCGCGATTGTCCATGCCTACACGCTGAACGAGACTGGCCAGCTCGAGGAGTGTGCGGAATGGTGCCGAAGGGCGGCTTCGCTTGCCGACCCAAACGAACACTGGGCGGGCCGCGTGTGGCTCCTGCACATGGAGGCCGTGCTGGCTATGCACGCCAGGCGGACGGCGGAGGCCTGCGCCCTGTTCGACCGCCTGCGAGCCCTAGCTACTCAGTTACAAATCCTCGAGCCGTGCGTCGTCCCCTGGTCGGGCGATGCCATCACCGCATACCTCCATGGAGGGCGGATCGACGACGCCCAGGCGATCATTGCGTCGCTCGACTCGATGGCCGAACGTCTACCGTGCCGCTTTCCTCGGATCGTGGCGCTTGGGGCCAGGGCCGCTTTGAGGCAAATCGAAGGTGATCTCGAGACAACGAAACGGCTGCTCGACGAGGCGATTGTGCTCGCGACCGAAAGCGAAATGCCGGTGCTCGAGGCCCGGCTCCGGCACCGGCTCGGTGCGCTATTGCGTCGATCGGGCCAGGATCGCTCCGCCCGACCCCTGCTACGGCGGGCGGTCGAACTGGCGGAAGCATGTGGCGCCGAGGGTCTGGCGATGAAGGCGGGGGCGGAGCTGACGCTGGCACACGGACGGCACCATCGCCAACATGTCGATCCGGACGCATTGACGGCTGCGGAACTCCGGGTCCGCAACCTTGCGGAGCGGGGAGTCAAATCCAAGCAGATTGCGGACCAGTTGTTCGTGAGTCCCAAAACCATCGAGACTCACCTTCAACACATTTATCGCAAGCTGGGGATCAACTCACAGCTAGAGCTAATCGCCCTAGCGCGCCGTCCGGAACCGGCGCCACCTCCAAACGGAGGCGACCGACCGCGCGATAGATGAGGAGCTTCACGGCCGCTTCGGACTTTCCCATCAGCGCTGCTGCCTCGCGGGCACTGAGGTCGTCCCGAAACCTGAGCGTCATGGCAACGCGTTGCTGCGGCGGCAGGCGTTTCACGACCGTCCAGATGTCCTGGACCGCAAGGTGGCGGAGTGCCGTTGCCTCAACATGGGAGGCAGCATCGGGTACCTCCTCCGAAAGCTCCTGACTCACGGGCTCGTGGCGGAAATAGCTGGCCACCGAGTTGGCCGCGATCCGGAAGAGCCAGCAGGAAAACGGCCGGCCGGTGTACCGATACCCGGATATGCCGCGAAGAGCGTTGAGGAAGACCTCGGCCGTTACGTCTTCGGCTCCGGCGGCGTTATCGAGACGTGCACGGACGAAACGGTAGATCCGATCAACATGACGGTCATAGAGGAGGCCGAAGGCGTCGGCGTCAGTCTTCGCCCGCTCGACGAGAAGGCGCTCGTCCTGATCCATGCCGCGAGCCTATGGCGGATGGCAGCAGGCGTCATCATGGAATTTACTGATTGTGAAGAGGGTGATCGCTGTGGTACGGGCTAAAGAGCTGGCAAGCACAGAGATGGCGGCAGCAAGGGAATTGATCCGAGACCGGGGATCCGTTCCCGCGACGCGGCGGTTCGAATGGATCGTGATCGGCCTGTGTACCTGGTTGACGGCTGGTGCGTACCTTGATTCCTGGGCCCATCGGCACCTGGCGAGGCTCGAGACCTTCTTTACGCCTTGGCATGCCGTGCTCTACTCGGGGATGTTCGCCATCCTGATCTTCCTCGCAGTGAGCGCGCTTCGCAACCAGGCGCGCGGACACCGCCCCGATCAGGTCTTGCCGGCCGGCTACGGACTCTCGCTGCTTGGATGCGTGCTGTTTGGTATTGGCGGCATGATCGACATGTTCTGGCACCTGCGCTTCGGGATCGAGGTGAGCCTGGCGGCGTTGATCAGTCCGCCGCACCTGCTGTTGATGGTGGCGCTCGGATTGATCGTCACCGGGCCACTCCGCGCAGCCTGGCGGCGCGCCGGGACGCAAGCTCCTTGGACGGCCGTCATCTCGGCAAGCCTCCTCCTGTCGGTGTTCACCTTTTTCGACCAGTTCGATCAACCGCTGGTCAACACCTGGGCGGTCGCCCAGGCTGCAATCCCGGCCACGACTCGTTACGTACAGGAACTTGGCATCCTGGGGATCATGGTGCAGACTGCGCTACTTACCGGCGTCGTTCTTTATTTGCTCAGTCGTTTCACGCTACCGTTTGGCAGCATCACTCTTCTCGTTGGGCTAAACGGCGCCCTACTGGGATCGCTGGAGCAACACTTCGATCTCATTCCGGTCGCGATCATCGGCGGCCTGCTGGCCGACCTCGTCATGCTCTGGCTCAGGCCGGGCCCTCGGCGGGTTACGGCGCTTCGGGTTGCGTCATTCCTCGGCCCGGTCGGCGTGAGCTCGCTCTACCTTCTCTTCCTTGAGGTGACGCGCGGAGTGAACTGGCCGATCACCCTCTGGCTCGGGTCGATCATCGTGTCGGGGGCGATTGGCGTCTTGCTCAGCTATCTGGCCGTCCATCCGCCGATACCGCGGCTCGCCGACGCGGGGACCTTCCCGACCGCGTAAGAACCCTCTACGTGCCTTCGGCTAGTAAGTCCCGAGCTTCTCGATGGGCTCACCCGTGTAACTGTCGATTTCGCGCTTAACGGCGCCGGGTGCTTCGTCGACGATGTGCATGGCCGCTTCCTCGGCGCTGGGGTAGCCACCCTCGTCGCCAAACTCGGAGCGCAGCTCGCCGCCACCATAGTCGGGTCCGCCACCGTCGTCCTTCCCACCACCATCGAACCACTCATCATCGATGAGCCGAACCTCTTCCACGTCCGCGGAGACGCGGTCGGGAACTTCTTCGCGCAGCCGGTCGTCGAGTGTGTCGACACGAAAGCCGTCGTCGAGCACTCGATAGTGAGTGCTGGGGGGCATCTCACCTTCCTGGGCGTCGCCGGTGATTTCCTTCCCCGGAAGCGCGCCATCCAGATCCGGTTGACCTTCGGAATCGAGATCCTCGTTCTCGGGTAATTCGGGGCCGCGCGCTCGACGCTGAACTCCGGGCGCGTCGTCGAGATCGGAGATACCAGGGGTATTGATCAAGTCGAATGGGTCTTTATCCTGCTTAGCCATAGTTTCCTTATACGCCTTTAGGCCCTCTAGCCGGCGCTCCGAATAGCCGCTAGAATTGCGCCATTCGTCACAGCAGACGTCGCAGCCACCCAGCCAGTGTGAGAACCCGGCGGAAGCGGATCGCGCGCCCCAAGCGCTCGGCCTCGCGGCAGCGTTTCCGGATCAAGGCGCCCCGGCTGCCGAAGCTGGAAGTGCCAAAGTCCCAGCAGCGCGAGCTTGCCGGGATTGGCTTCCTCTTGCTGGCCGGCCTGCTGGTGTTGGCGGTCGCGGTCCAGGCCAGCGGCTCCGCCCTGCACGCCGTACGGGGCGGGCTGGTGGGCCTGTTTGGCTGGGGTGTGGTGTTCGTCATTCTCGCCGCGGTCGTTGCCGGAGCGGAAATGCTGATGCCGTGGATCGAACAGATGACCTGGGGACGCGGCCTCGGCATCGCGCTGCTGCTGATCAGCTCACTGGGGCTCCTCCATCTTTCCGCCGGGACAAGCGGCGGGTCGGTGGGACGAATGGAGGGCGAAGCCCTGCGCGGCCTGGTCGGCACCGCCGGGAGCGTTCTGATTTTGAGCGCGGTATTTCTCGGGGGGCTGGTCCTCGCCTTCGACATCTCGATCCGTGGGACGGTCGGTGCATTGCGCGAGCATTACCTCGAGAACCGACCCGAGCCAAAGCCGGCGACGAAGGGAAGGAAACCGGCTGAGGCGTGGACGCCGCGCAACCAGGTGGTTCGCAATGAGATCGCCGAACCGGTGCTGGTTCCGATCACCGGCGTTGGCGCGACCACCAGGCCCGCCGTCCCCGCGACCCCCCCGCCACCATCCCCGGAGCTCGAATCGGCGGTGGCGGCCCTGGAGGAACCAATCGAAGATGAGCGGGCGCCCGAGCCGCGCCGCAAGAAGGCCGGGGTCGCTGAGCCTGTGTTGACGGTGGTGCCGGGTGGCGACGCAGCCGCGCCGACCCTCCTGGAAGACGAGATCCAGCGGGTTTGGAACAAGCCGGACCTGACCCTGCTGGACACGGTGACGGTCCGAAAGGAACGGCTGCACGACGAGATCAAGGCGAACATCAAGCTGATCGAGCAGACGCTCGCGAGCTTCGACGTCGAGGCGACGGTGATCGGCGTCAACTCGGGTCCGTCGGTCACGCAGTACGAGCTGCAGCCCGGTCATGGGGTGCCGGTGCGCAAGATCACCGCGCTGCAGAACGACCTGTCGCTCGCGCTCTCGGCGGCCATCCGAATCCAGGCCCCCATCCCCGGGAAACCCGCGCTCGGGATCGAGGTCCCCAACAAGGCGACCAGCCTGGTCACGCTTCGAGAGATCATCCAGACGCCAACCTTCCAGAATGACCAGACACTGCTGTCGCTCGCGATTGGGACCGATGTTTCGGGCAACAGCGTGGTCGGTGACCTGACCCGCATGCCGCATCTGTTGATCGCCGGCGCCACCGGGTCGGGCAAGAGCGTGTGCATCAACGCGCTGATCGCCGGCATGCTCTTCCAGGCGACGCCGGAAGAATTGAAGTACATCTTGATCGACCCCAAGCGCGTCGAGTTCTCGATGTTTCAGGACATGCCCC
>Ga0207684_10001378_pt1 | contig 26499 bp, 30 predicted proteins | sample KBSK5501metaG_FD_184342 | JGI IMG/M metagenome (GOLD analysis project Ga0207684, IMG submission 184342) | Corn, switchgrass and miscanthus rhizosphere microbial communities from Kellogg Biological Station, Michigan, USA - KBS K5-50-1 metaG... | ecosystem: Host-associated > Plants > Roots >...
GGCTACGCGCGGCTGCCCGAGAACATGCAGCGCTTCCTCGAGGGCAAGGTGGCCGTCCACAGCTTCGTGTACTCGCGCGGGCTCGTGGACGACGGGCTGACGCCGCCCGATCACGCGGCCCAGGTGCCACCGGTCCGGCAGGCGCTGGTCCGGATCAACCCGGCCAACCGGCGCAAGGCCTTCTACGTGGGCTCGCACGCCTGCGAGATCGTGGGCATGTCGACCCCGGAGGCGCGGGCGCTCCTGCGCGAGCTGCGGGAGGCCGCCACCCGGCCCGAGCTGGTCTATACGCATCGCTGGCGGGTCGGCGATCTCGTGATGTGGGACAACCGCTGCATGCTCCACCGCGGGCGTCCGTGGGACGAATCGAAGTACCGCCGGGTCATGCATCGCACCACCGTGGCCGGGGAAGGGCCGACCGCGCCGGACGAGGGCCCCGCCTCGGTCACGCCGGCGCGCGAGGTGGACCTGGCCTGGGGCCGCTCGCAGCTCGAGATGGTCTAGCCCTCGGCCGCCGAGCCGCAAGGGCCGCGGTGCTCATCGAGACGGAGCGGAGGGTCGCGTCGATGTCAGGCGAGGTCGTCGTCATCGGCCATCCGCTCGTGCAGCACAAGCTCGGCCTGATGCGCATGCGGGACACGAGCACCTCCGAGTTCCGCAGCCTGCTCGCCGAGATCAGCATGCTGCTGGCCTACGAGGTGACGCGCGACCTGCCGACCCACGAGGTGGCCGCGGAGACCCCGGTGGCCCCCACCACCGTCCACCTCCTCGACGGCAAGAAGATCGTGCTCGTCTCGATCCTGCGCGCGGGGAACGGTCTGCTCGACGGCATGCTGCGCATCCTCCCGAGCGCGCGGGTCGGACACGTCGGGCTCTACCGCGATCCGAAGACGCTCCAGGCCGTCGAGTACTACTTCAAGGTGCCGCACGAGATGCAGGAGCGCGACGTGATCGTGCTCGATCCGATGCTCGCGACCGGCAACTCCGCGGTGGCCGCGGTCAACCGCGTCAAGGCGACTCGGCCCCGCTCGGTGCGGTTCGTCTGCCTCCTGACCTGTCCGGAAGGGCTCCAGAGCTTTCACCGCGTCCACCCGGACGTGCCGGTCTACACCGCGGCCATCGACAGCCACCTGAACGACCACGGCTATATCGTGCCCGGCCTTGGCGACGCGGGCGACCGGCTCTTCGGCACGAAGTGAGACTCGCGGGCAAGGTGGCGCTGATCAGCGGCGGCGCGCGCGGCATGGGCGCGGCGGAGGCGCTGCTCTTCGCGCGCGAAGGCGCCCGGGTGGTCCTGGGCGACATCCTCGACGCGGAAGGCGAGCGGGTCGAGGCCGCCATCACCGGCAAGGGTGGCGAGGCGGTGTTCGTGCACCTCGACGTGACCCACGAGGCCGACTGGGAGCGCGCGGTGGCCACCGCGGTGTCGCGCTTCGGCCGGCTCGACGTGCTCGTGAACAACGCGGGCATCGGCGGGGGCAGCCGGCTCGAGGACACGACCGCCGAGGCGTGGGACCGCGGGATGGACGTCAATGCCAAGGGGGTCTTCCTCGGCACCAAGGCGGCGATCCCCGCGATGCGCCGCGCCGGCGGCGGCTCGATCGTCAACATCTCCTCGCAGCTCGGGATGGTGGGGATGGAGCGCAGCAGCCCGCAGTACCAGGCCTCTAAGGGCGCGGTGCGCACGCTGACCAAGCTGACCGCGGTGCAGTACGCGCGCGAGCGCATCCGCGCCAACTCGGTTCACCCCGGCCCGATCGTGACCGCGATGACCGAGGCGCGGCGGGGAGACCCCGCGCACTACGAGTACATGGTCTCCCGCATCCCGCTCGGACGCTACGGCGAGCCCGACGAGGTCGCCTACGGCGTGCTATACCTGGCCTCGGACGAATCCTCGTTCGTGACGGGCAGTGAGCTGGTGATCGACGGAGGATGGACCGCCCAGTAGCAGGCAACCGAGAAGGAGCTCAGCGTGATCTACGAGATTCGACCTTGGCCGTCGCAGCGTCGCGTTGAGCCTGCTTGGCGCCGATCGCCTTGAGCAGGGCCGGAAGCTGGTCCCCAGGAGCCGCGGCTTCGGGTGGCGCGTGGCCGCGATACCTCTGATCAGGACTTCCGGGACGTCTGAGAAAAGAACGTACTCACCAGCGGGTGAAGGTCTTTGCCGCTGCACTGCGGACAGGCAGGCACGCCTTTGTCATGTTGGCCGATCGATAACGTAATTGCTACCTCACGTCGGCAGTTGCCGCAGTAATACTCGTACAGAGGCATAGCTGATCCCCCTATGATTGCGACATCCGTCGAAAGTCGGTACTGAGCCGACCGAGTGCCCGAGCCTAGCGGCCCGGCCCGGTATACGTCAGGGGCTTCTTGCTCGCCTGGTCGACCTCCTCGGGGGTCATGAGGACGACGGTCTTGCAGTGGGCACCGCCTGAGGCGCTCACCGCCAAGGAGATAGCCGAGGCGCTGGCGTGGTCCGGCACATCGGCGACGACAAAGGCATCGGCGTCGCCGAAGGCGAAGTAGAAGGATTCGATCTTGCCGCCGACGCTCTTGGCCGCTTGCTCGGCCGCGGCCCGCCGCTTGCTGCCGCCACGCTCGAGAAGGCCTTTGGCACCCTGCGCGGTGTAGGAGACCTCGAAGAGATACTTGGCCATGGCCGCCTCCATAACGTCGGGACGGTTGGGAAGGGGAAGCGCGTAGATGCTAAGTGCGACACGCTCTGCTGTCAATGCCGATCTTGCCCTCTTGCCAGGCCGCTTCGGGGCACAGATCGTTCAGCGGATCACCTCCGCAGGCCGGCTGGACGCAGGGTGTACGCTAATAGCCGAAGGGGCCCTCGTAGCACCCAGCGCCGAAAGGCAACCGTCCCGCCCGTCGCTAGTGACCAAGGCCGGGACACGCAGCACGGTCTTTGTATGCAATCGATACTTTCGAGGATCGCGGAGAACCTTGTCTCGTTCGTCGTCTGGTACAGCCTCTGGCAGGTTGCGGACTTCCTGTTCAAGGTGCACTGACAGGGCATAGTGCGCAGCGTCAAGTGGCTCAAGGTGAAGGTCCTGCGCTATGGGCAGGCCGAGCGCCGATGGGAGCCAAAGCCGCGATGGTCCCAGCACAGCCTCAGCTCAGGTCCCAGGTCATCCGTTGGCGATATACGTCGTGAAATCCCCGCGCTCGATAGAGGGCGAACGCCGCGGTGTACCTCGAGCTCGACGGCCCGCACTCCGCGGCGGCGACCTTCCGTCAGGAGGTGCTCGAGGAATGCGGTCGCGACCAGGCGGCGGCGCGCCGCGGGGACGACGTAGAGTTCTTCGACCCATAGGGTGTAGCCGCCCTTCCCGACGCTGACGATCTGGTTGGCGAGCAGGATGCCAACCGCGACGCCATCCAGTTCGGCCAGCAATAGCCAGATTAGCGAGTGGGGTGTGAACGCCAACTCCACTCCGTCTCCGACCCGGGCCGGATCTGCGGGTAGGTTGTGCTCCGTGAGTTGAGCGACCAAGGGACGGACACAGGTTTCTCGATCCGTCCGATTGGCGGCGCGAACGGAGACGGACATGGGGGCCTACTCCCGGCCGCTTCCCGCCCGCCCGTTGGCGGGAGCGGAGCCGGTCAGGCGGGCGGAAGCCCGTCGAGGAAATCGAGCAGGACGCGGTTGAAGGCCTCCGGCTGGTCGAGGTTCGAGGAGTGTCCGGCGTCCCGGATGAGCTCGAGCCTCGCCCCGGGGATCTTCTTCGCCATGTACTCGCACGGGGCGAGGAAGGGCTGGTCCTGATCGCCGACGATGATCAGGGTCGGCACCTGGATCGAGACGAGCCCGTCGATCACCCGCGAGCCCTCCTGGGCCAGCATCCCGCGCGCGGCGTGAGCCAGCCCCTGGGCGGAGCGGTGCAGGGCCACCGCTTCCCGCACCTCGCGGCTCTTCCCGAGGGCGTCGAGCCCGCGCGCCTCCAGCGCGGCCGCGCGCTCGAGGGCACGCGCATTCCAGGCCTCCCGGGCGTCCGCGCTCCGGTAGCCGGGCCCGGAGTCGCAGATCACGAGGGCGCGCACCATCTCCGGATGCTCGAGGTAGAAGGCGAGCGAAACGTAGCCGCCGAGAGACAGGCCGCCGATCACCGCGCGCCTCACCCCCAGGTCCCCGAGGAGCGCGCGCATGTCCCCGACGGTGAGGGCCGCGGAGTATCGCGCGGGATCCGTCGGGCTCTCGGTCTCGCCGTGCCCGCGCATGCTCCAGCTGATGACACGGTGGCGCTCGCCGAGGGCCCGATGCTGAGCGTCCCACATGCGGCGCGTGGCGGAGTAGCCGTGGCTCAGCAGCACCGCCGGCCCGCCGCCACTCACCTCGTAGTCGATCTCGATCCCGTTGAGCTTCGCTCGCGCCATGGCGCCCTCCTTTCCCACCGGAGCGCGCCCGAGTATGCCAGAATCCCCCCATGCACACCATCCGGGAACGCGTTGCGTGGTGGCTGGTGGTGGTCGTGATCATGATAACGCCGGCGGGTGCGATGGCCCAGGAGCTGACCGAGCTGTCGGCCGCGGAGGCGGCGGCGCGAATCCGGGCCGGCACCCTCAAGAGCGAGGATCTGGTCCGCGCCCTCGTCGACGTGATCGAGCGCAAGCGCGATCTGAACGCCTTCATCACCTTCGACCGCGACCGCGCGCTCGCCTCCGCGCGCAAGGCCGACGCGCTGGCCGCCCGCAAGAGCTTCGCGGGCGTGCTCCACGGGGTGCCGATCGTGGTGAAGGACAACATCCACATCGCGGGCCTGCCGAACTCGGCGGGCACCCCCGCGCTCAAGGACTTCGTCCCCTCCCGCAACGCCCCCGTCGCCGAGAAGCTGATCCGGGCCGGCGCGATCGTGCTCGGCAAGACCAACATGCACGAGCTGGCCTTCGGCATCACGAGCAACAACGCGGCCTTCGGTCCGGCGCGCAACGCCTACGACCCGACCCGCATCGCGGGCGGCTCCTCCGGCGGCACCGGCAGCGCCATCGCCGCGCGGATGGCCGCCGCGGGCCTCGGCACGGACACCGGCGGCTCGGTGCGCATTCCCGCCGCGCTGAACGGGATCAGCGGCCTGCGGCCGTCACTCGGGCGCTACTCGCAGGACGGCATCACGCCCATCGCCCACACCCGGGACACCGCGGGACCGATGGCGCGCGAGGTGGCCGATCTGGTGCTGCTCGACAGCGTCATCACCGGCGCCCGCGACCGAGTGGTGATGGCGCCGCTCAAGGGCCTGCGCCTCGGGGTATATCGGGCCCTCTTCTTCCGTAACCTGGATCCGGAGACCGAGCAGGTGACGAAGGCGGCGCTCGACCGGCTGCAGGGCGCGGGCGCCGAGATCGTCGAGGTCGACATGACCGGGCTGGTCGACCTCAACGGCAAGGTGAGCTTTCCGGTGGCTCTCTACGAGGCCAACGTGGATCTGGCCAAGTACCTCAAGCGCTATCGCATCGCGGTCGACGTGAAGGGCGTGGCCGAGCGCATCGCGAGCCCGGACGTCAAGGGACTCTTCGCCAGCACCATCGTGCCGGGAGCGAAGGACGCTATTCCGGAGAAGGTCTACCTCGACGCGCTGGCCGCGCGGCCCGCGCTGCAGAAGCTCTACGCGGACACCTTCAAGAAGCACAACATCGCGGCACTGGCCTTCCCCACCACGCCGCTGCCCGCCGCGCCCATCGGGGACGACGAGAAGACCAAGCTCAACGGCGCCGATGTGCCGACCTTCTTCACCTTCATCCAGAACACCGACCCCGGCAGCAACGCGGGCATCCCGGGTCTCACCGTGCCGATCGGGCGCACCGCGGACGGCCTGCCCATCGGCCTCGAGCTGGATGGCCCCGCGGGCAGCGACCGCCGCTTGCTCGGCATCGGGCTCGCGCTCGAAGCGCTCTTCGGCCGCCTGCCCGCGCCCTGACGCGGCCCGGTCAGCGCCGCAGGCTCAGCGAGCCGGCGTTGCGCTCACCCACACCCACGTGTAGGGATACTCCTTGCCGTTGCCGTGGCGCTCCCAGCGTCCCGTCGGCAGCTGGACCTCGGCCGCCGGCTCGGGCCGCGGAGTGGGCACGTAGGCCAGCGGTGGCGGCGTCGGCACCACGTAGATGACCGACGGCGGCGCCGGCACGATCACGGGGGGCGGCGGTTCGGGCGCGCCGTAGGACAAACCCAGGCAGCACGGGATCACCGTGATAGGCCGGTGCTCGAACGGCGGGCGGGGGCGCTGGAAGGGCCGCTGGGGCGTCCCCAGGCTGTCGGGGCTCATGCTGGACGTGGCCTGTTGCGCCCACCCGTCCGTGGGGGCCAGCCCCGCGAGCAGTGCCAGCCCGAGTGCCAAGAGCGTGTGGCTCATGGCGGCAGTGTACTCGCGCCTCGGGCGCGCCGCCACTTCATGGCGCGTTGCCGCTTGACAACGAGGGCGGCTGGCGGTTTGCTGGGGGCGACGGAGGGTGAGGCGCCGCCGTCCGTCGTGTCGATAACCCCAAAAGGAGATCAGGATGGAGAACACGCCACCCGGCCAGTACGGCGCGTCATCGGGCGTGAGTCTGGCCTGATGGCGCGCAAAGGACGCTGAGTGCACGACCAGATCCCGGCTATTGCCGGGACATGCCGCGGGATGATGGTCCCGCGCGCGAGAAAACCGAGGCCCGGCAGGCGGTTGACCGGTTCCGCCTCCGGGCCGCTTTTCTCACGGGCGTGGTAGGGGGAGGCGCTGCATGCCGCAGTGGGACCGCATCGACGTCGACGGATCCCCGATGCGTCTGTACGTGGGCACGCCCAGTCTGGGCCGGGCCTTTCCCGCAGTGATCGTGATCCAGCACGGGCCCGGCGTGGACAAGTTCATCGAAGACCGCGTCGAGAACCTGGCCCAGCACGGCTACCTGGCGATCGCTCCGGATCTCTACCACCGGCAGACCGAAGGCGGCGACATGATGTCCCGCATCGGCCGCCTGCGTGACCCTGAGGTGATCAGCGACGTCAACGCGGCGGTCAACTACGCGCGCCGTCTGAAGGACACCCAGCTCGGCGACGTGGGCATCATCGGTTTCTGCATGGGCGGGCGCGTCGCGTATCTCATGGCCGCGTCCAAGCCGGTGTTCAAGGCGGCGGGGGTCTTCTACGGCGGCAACATCATGAAGGCGTGGGGCGACGGCCCGACGCCCTTCGATCTGACGCCCTACATCCACTGTCCGATCGCCGGCTTCTTCGGGCAGGACGACACGAATCCCTCACCGGGCGACGTGGACAAGATCGCGGCACAGCTCGACAAGTATCGTAAGCCGCGCGAGTTCCACCGCTACGAGGGCGCCGGCCACGCCTTCCTGAACTTCACGAACCCGGTCACGTTCCGGGAAGAGCAGGCCCGGGACGCGTGGGAGAAGCTCATTCCGTTCCTGCAGCGGCACCTGCACGCGAGCCGCCAGACGCGCCAGCGGCTGGCCTAGCCCGGCTCAGGACATACTCGGGGTCGCCGACACTTCCGGCGCGGGGCGCGCCGACCCCCCACCCAGTGGATACGTCCGGAGCATCTCCTGGAAGAGCCGGCACCAAGGGCACTCCACTCCACCGTCCATCGTCGGGCAGGTGCATCGGCCTTCGAACTGATTGGCGATCGCGACAGCCTTCGCGCGAAGGTTCATGACCGGCCTCCGTTCTTGACGAAACGATAGTCCCGGCCTGTGACGCTCGGATGGCACGCGCGTGAAGAATGCATGACAGGTGCCAGCGACGACGTGAGCGCGAAGCCGGCGATTTCGCGCGGGGAGCCCTGCCGAGCCCGCCCGGCGCACGGGCTTTTTTACCGGGTCGAAACGTCTCGAAACGTGGCGTGCTGGACAGTCCAGCGCTCGAGGAGCTCGGGATCGGGCTCCTGGGCGATGCCGGGCACCGCGGAGGTGGCCACCTCTCCTCTGCCGCTCAGGACGATCTCCGGCTTGCCGAGGTCGTTGGCGTAGAAATAGGACGACGGGAAGATGTCGGCCGGATAGGTGAAGTTGGAGAGCGTGGCGAGCTCCGCACAGATGGCACCGCCGACCGCGGTTTCCAGCATCCCCCCGACCCAGCACGGGATGCCATGCTCGGCGCACAGGGCCTGGATCTCCCGCGATTCGGTCAGGCCGCCCACGCGGGCCATCTTGATGTTGACCACCCGGCAGCTCCGGAGCCGGATGGCCGCCTGCACGTGGGCCAGGCTCTGGACGCTCTCGTCGAGGCACACCGGCGTCTCGATCCGCTGCTGGAGGTCGGCGTGGTTCACCAGGCTCATGCCGTCGTCGGCCAGCGGCTGCTCGATCATGGCGAGCCCGAAGCGGTCCAGCGCCCGAAAGAGGTCGGTGTCGGCGGGGGTGTAGGCGGCGTTGCAATCGATGTGGAAGGTGAAGCGCGGGAAGGTCGACCGCACCGCTTCCACCATGAACAGGTCCCAGCCGGGTCGGAACTTGAGCTTGATCCGGGGGAACCCGGCGTCGATGGCCCTCTGGATCTTCTCCATCAGAATCTCGAGCGAGTCCTGGATCCCGAAGTCGGCCCCGACCGCCACGCGGGCGGCCGTGCCACCCAGAGCGCGGTGTAGCGGCAGCCCGCGCCGCTTGGCGTCCAGCACCCACCAGGCGATGTCGAGCGCGGCCCGCGCGAACTGGTTGCCCTTGATGAAAGCCAGCCGGTCCAGCAGATCCCGCGCCGTCTCGATGTCCTGGCCGATGATGCGCGGGGCCATGTGCTCGCGCAGCGTGTGGAAGGTGGCGAGGGTGTGCTCGGCCGAGTAGGCCGGAATGTAGACCGGGCAGCTCTCGCCCCAGGCGTGGTGCCCGCCGCCTTCCATGCGTACGAGGATGGTGTCGGTGACGTGCTGGTCGGCGTACGAGGTGCGCCAGACAGAGGCCAGGGGCACCTTCACCCAGTGGATGTCGATCGCGTCGATCTTCACGGACGGGGCGGGGGAGGTGATCTCAGCGGGCGCGGGCGACGATGAAGAGGCGGCGGAACGGGAACAGGGTGCGCCCGTCCGCGCGCCGCGGGTAGGCGCGCGCCACCAGCTCCGCGTAGCGCGCCTCGAAGCGGCCGCGCTCCGGCTCCTCGAGCGCGTCGAGCAGCGGCCTGAGCCAGGTGCCCTTGGTCCACTCCTTGACCGGATCGGGGCCGTCGAGCACCTGGAGATACTCGGTCTCCCAGACGTCGAGGGTCGCGACCCGGGGCGCGAGGACGCCGTAGTAGAAGTCGGGATCGCGCACCGGAGCCGGCCGCAGGAGCGGCTCGAGCCGGCCGCGCCACGGTCCGCCCAGGGCGGCCTCCGAGATGGCGGTGTGCGACGGAGCCGAGAAATTGCGCGGCATCTGCACGGCCAGCACACCGCCCGGCGCCAGGCCCGCGAGCAGCGCAGGGAAGAGCCGGTCGTGGCCGTCCAGCCAGTGGAGCGCGGCGTTGGAGTAGATGAGGTCGGCGGGATGCGCCGGGCTCCACGTGGCCAGATTGGCCTGCTGCCACGTGATCGTGGGCGCTGTCGCCGCCGCCTTGGCCAGCATCGCCTGCGAGTCGTCCACGCCGGTCACGCGCGCCTCGGGCCAACGCTCCTTGATCAGCCGCGTGACGTTACCGGCGCCCGCCCCCAGGTCGTAGACCTCCCTGGGCCGCTCGAGGTCGACCCGGTGCAGGAGGTCGATCGCCGGCCGGAGCCGGTGGTCGGCGAACTTCAGATACTGCCAGGGGTCCCAGGCCACGCGCGGCATGATATCACTCGCGTTCCCGCCTTGACGGCTCTCCGTCCGGCTGGTATACAATCGACCACCCTTGAGCCAGGACGCGGGCTCGCGAATCCGGTTCAGGCGGCATCAGACGCGCTACCAGCACTTTGCCTTCGCCCGCCTCGGCCGCGACATCCGCGCGCTCGACGAGCACGCCGATATCCTGGCCGCGCTGCGGCGGCGCGACCTGGCCGCCGTCGAGACCTTGCTGCGGGCCCACCTGCTGCGCTTCTACCGCGAGATCGCCCCGCTCCTGCCCGTCGAGTCCAGTGCCGACGAGGAGCCGCGATGAGCCACGAGCTGGTCGTCCGCGGCGGGACCATCGTCACCGCTACGGGCTCTGTCCGGGCCGACGTGGGCGTTGACGGAGGCTGCATCGCCGCGATCAAGCCCTCCCTGCCGCGAGGGCGGCGGGAGATCGACGCGACCGGGCTGCTCGTCTTCCCGGGCGGGGTGGACGTGCACACGCATCTCGACGCCGAAGTCGGCGGGGTGCGGAGCGTCGACGACTTCGAGTCGGGTACCGCGGCCGCCGCCTGCGGGGGCGTGACCACCATCTGCGACTACGCCTGGCAGGCGCGCGGCCAATCGCTCACCGCCGCGGTCGAGACCTGGAAGGCCAAGGCGGTGGGCCGGGCCCACATCGACTACGGCTTCCACGTCATCGTCGGGGACGCGAGCGAGCGCACGCTGGCCGAGATCCCCCGGCTCGTCGACATCGGCTATCCGAGCCTCAAGGTGTTCATGATCAACGAGTTCGGCATCGGGGACGAGGCGCTCGTCCGCGTCCTGGACGCGGCGAGGAAAGCGGGCGCGGTCGTCAACGTGCACGCCGAGAACGGCGACATGCTCGACCACTGCACGCGCACTCTGCTCGCGGCGGGCCGGCGCGACCCGCGCTACTACGCGGCGAGCCGGCCCGCCCTCGCGGAGGCGGAGGCCACCCGGCGCGTCATCGACTACGCGGCGCTGGTCGACGCGGAGATCTACATCGTGCACCTCTCCTGCGCCGACGCGCTCGCGGCGGTGAGCGCGGCCCGCAAGCGCGGGGTGAAGGTCTGGGCGGAGACGCGCCCGATCTACCTGGCCCTCACCGAGGAGCGCTACGAAGTGGGCGGGACGGAGGCCGCGAAGTTCGTGGGCGCCCCCCCGCTGCGCACCGCGCGCGACCAGGCCGCGCTGTGGGAGGGCCTGCGCTCGGGGGACATCCAGGCCATCGGCAGCGACAACACCTCGTGGACGGTGGAGCAGAAGGCGGCGGGCGCCCGGGATTTCACCCAGGTGCCCTACGGGGTGCCCGGACTCGAGACCGAGATGCCGGTGATCTACTCGGAGGGCGTGAGCGGGGGGCGCATTTCGGCGCAGACCTTCGTGGCCGCCTTCTCGACCAACCCTGCGCGGATCTTTGGGCTCTACCCGCAGAAGGGCACGATCGCGGTGGGCAGCGACGCCGATCTGGTGCTCTTCGACCCGGCGCGCGCCGGCCTCGTGGACGAGCGGCGGCTGCATTCGCGGGCGGGCTACGACCCCTTCAACGGGTTCGAGCTCCGCGGGCTGCCCGTGCTGACGCTCGCGCGGGGCGAGGTCATCGCGCGCGACGGCCAGCTCGTGGGCCCGGTCGGGCGCGGGCGGCATCTGTTGCGCAATCGGAGCAAGACGGGCGCCTAGCGCCCGGAACTGCAGTGCACGGCTCTTCGGGAGGAATGGAGGCTCGGCAATGAGGTACATCGGCGGGACACTCGTGGTGGGGCTGGTGATGGTGGGGATACTCGGCATCGGGGCGGTGGCGCCGGCGCAGGCGGCCTGCGAGCCGGACAAGGTGGCCACCAAGTATCCGGGGCTGGCCGGCAAGATTCTGAAGGTCGGACTCGATCCGACGCTGCCGCCCATCATGTATCGGGATCCCAGCACTCCGAACAAGATCGTCGGGCAGGACCCCGACATGGTCGATGCGGCCATGAAGTGCCTCGGACTCAAGTACGAGCTGGTCGGGCTCGACTTCGGCACCCTCATCCCGACGCTGCAGGCCGGGCAGATCCAGCTCATCTGGTCGAACATCTACTACACGCCGGCGCGCGCCCAGGCCGCCGACTTCGTGATCTACGCCACCACCGGCACCGCGGGCATCGTGAAGAAGGGCAATCCGAAGGGCATCAAGACAATCGACGACGCGTGCGGCACGCGGGCCGCGCCCATCCTGGGGACGGTGGAGGACAAGGGCTTCCAGGACGCGAGCGCCAAGTGCGTGGCCGCGGGCAAGCCCGCCATCCAGATCACCCCCTACCCGAACGCGCCGGCCACCTCGCGGGCGATCGAGAACGACCGCGCCGACATCTCGATGTACGACTTGGTGCTGGTGGACCAGGTGGTGAAGAGCAACCCCGACAAGTTCGAGCGCGCGTTTTCCTTCCGCACCAACATCAAGATCGGGGTGGCGGTGAGGAAGGGCAACGAGGAGCTGGTGTCGGCCGTCAAAGAGGCCATCACCGCGCTGCAGGAGAACGGCACCCAGAAGGCGCTGCTGCTGAAGAACGGGATGGACCCCTCCCTGGCCATTCCCGTCGAGGTCGGCCGCTAGCGGCCCGCCGCGACCGGCAGCCCGAGCGCGAGCCCCGGGCACATGGAGGCGTTCCTCCAGTACCTGACGTTTCCCTTCCTGCTGGAAGGGTTGTGGCTCACGCTTCGGATCTTCCTCGCCTCGATGGCCGGCGGGCTCACGCTCGGCCTGCTGATCGCGCTGATGCGTCTCTCCCCGTACCGGGTGTTCTCGGCGCTGGCGTGGACCTACGTCTGGCTGCTCCGGGGCACCCCGGTGCTGCTCCAGCTCGTGTTCCTGTTCGACGCGCTGCCGTTCGTCGGCATCGTGATGCCCCCGATCACCACCGCGATCATCGGTTTCTCGCTCAACGAGGCGGCCTTCGCGGGCGAGATCATCCGCGGCGGCATCCTCTCGGTCAGCCGCAACCAGACGTTGGCCGCGGCCTCCCTCGGGATGGGTCCGCTCCTCACCCTGCGGCGCATCGTGCTGCCCCAGGCGATGCGCGCGATCCTGCCCGCCGTCGGCAATGACGCGATCAGCGTGCTGAAGGGTACGTCGCTGGCCTCGGTGATCGCGGTGAACGAGCTGACCCTGCGCAGCCAGCAGATCGTGGCCCAGAACTTCAGATTCTTCCCCGTCTTCGCCGCGGCAGGCGTGATGTACCTCGTGGTCACCACTCTGATCGCCGGCATCCAGTTCCTGCTCGAGCGGCGGGTGAGCCCCGACGTGGACCGGCGCCGCCGCCCCCGGAGGGAGACCGCGCTCGGCCGTTTCTTCGGGTTCCGCTTCCGTCAGCCCGATCCGGAGAGGGCGACCGCGCCGGCCGCCGCCTCCGCGGACATCCGCGGCGGCGCGGCGCGGGCCGCACGCGTCGATCTCGTGGAGCTGGTCGGGGCCCAGGCCGCGCGCACGGGCACCGACCTCCCCGGGCCCTTCGTCCGCTGCGCCGACGTCTGGAAGTCGTACGGGCACCGCGCCATCCTCCAGGGCGTCGACTTCACGGTGCATCGGGGTGACGTCGTCACCCTCATGGGGCCGAGTGGCTCGGGCAAGAGCACGCTGCTTCGGATGATCGCCCATCTCGAGCCCATGGACCGCGGGGAAATCACGGTGGGCGGGGAGCACGTCGGCTACGAGCGCGTCGACGGCGGCGCGCTCCGCCCGTCGCGACACGTGGCGCGGGAGCGCGCGCGGGCCCGCATCGGGATGGTCTTCCAGCAGTTCAACCTGTTCGAGCACCTGACCGCGCTCGAGAACATCTGCGAGGCGCCGGTGCGCGTTCACGGGGAGCGGCCCGAGGTGGCGCGGGCCCGGGCCACCGCGCTCCTGTCGAGCGTGGGCCTAGCCTACCACGCGGACCACTTGCCCTCGCGTCTCTCGGGCGGCCAGCAGCAGCGGGTGGCCATCGCCCGGGCGCTGGCCATCTCGCCCCGGGTCATGCTCTTCGACGAGCCCACCTCCGCCCTCGATCCCGAGCTCGTCTCCGAAGTGCTGTCCGTGATCCGGCGGCTCGCCGAGGCGGGCATGACCATGATCGTGGTCACCCACGAGCTTCGCTTCGCCCGGGAGGTGGCCGACCGCATCGTGTTCATGTCCGACGGCCGCATCATCGAGGAAGGCACGCCCGAGGAGATCCTGGAGCGGCCCCGCGAAGCGAGGACCCAGCAGTTCCTCAAGCTCGTGCAGGACTGACGCGGAGCGCGGCAGAATGGCGGCCCACCACATCGCGGCGAGCGACAAGACCGTGCACTGGGGCTATTTCAGTCGGCGGCTCGCCCCGTTGATCGAGGTGGAATCGGGTGACCTCGTGACCATCGAGACGCTCACCCACCACGCCAACGACGATGCCGCCCGCATGATCCAGGGCGATCCCGGCGCGGAGAGCGTGTATCGCTGGGATCGGCAGGTCAAGGCGGTGGATCGGCGCGGGGCCGGCCCGATGCAGCCCACGCTCTTCGGACGCGGCGCCGGCGAAGGGCTCGGCGTCCACATCTGCACCGGACCGGTGGCGGTGCGCGGGGCCGTGCCCGGCGATGTGCTCGAGGTGCGGATCGTGGACGTCGCCCTTCGGCCCTGCGCCAACCCGCAGTACCGGGGCCGCGCCTTCGGCAGCAACGCGGCCGCGTGGTGGGGCTTCCACTACGACGATCTCCTGGAAGAGCCGAAGCCTCGTGAAGTCATCACCATCTACGAGATCGACGCCACGGGGGCGCGGAGCTGGGCTCAAGCCGTCTACAGCTTTCGCTGGACGCCGCAGACCGACCCTCACGGCATCGTCCACCGGACGATAGACTATCCGGGCGTGCCGGTGGACCACGGCACCGTGGAGGAGCGGCACGGCGTGCTCGCGGGGGTGCGCGTGCCGGTTCGGCCCCACTTCGGCGTGATCGGACTGGCTCCAAGCGAGGCCGACTACGTCAACACGATCCCGCCTCACTGGGTGGGCGGCAATATCGACGACTGGCGGATCGGCAAGGGGACCGCCATGCACTACCCGGTGGCGGTGCCCGGCGCACTACTTTCCGCGGGCGACCCGCACGCCTCCCAGGGGGATTCTGAGCTGTGCGGGACGGCGATCGAATGCTCGCTCACCGGCACCTTCCAGCTCGTCCTGCACAAGCAGGACCGCCTCGCGGGCACGCCGCTCGCCGGGCTCGACTACCCGCTGCTGGAGACCTCCTCGGAGTGGGTCATCCACGGGTTCAGCTTTCCGCGCTTCCTCACCGATCTGGGCCCGGACGCCCAGCAGAGTGTCTTCGCCAAGTCCTCGGTGGACCTCGCGATGCGCGACGCCTTCCGCAAGGCGCGGCGCTTCCTGATGGCCACGCGCGGGCTCAGCGAGGACGAGGCCATCTCGCTGCTCTCGGTGGGCGTGGACTTCGGCGTCACCCAGGTCGTGGACGGCAACTGGGGGGTGCACGCCATCATCAGGAAGAGCCTCTTCAGCTCTCCCTGACCGGTCAGCGCGAAGGCGCGGCCGGAGGTGGCGGCGGAGGGGGCGGCCACGGCGGCGGAGGGGGAACCCGTGCCGGGGCCGTGCCGGGCGCCGCCGCCGGCGGGGCGGGACACCGGAACACCTCGGCGTAGACGACGGAGAGGTCCTCCATGCCGCCGAAGGACAGGTACGCGGTATCGCCGCCCATCTTCACGATCTTGCGCCGCAGGTCCTTGACGGAGTCGTCGCGCGCACCGCCGATGCGCGTACAGGCCTTCGTGAGGGCCGCGTCGGTGGTGAACCGCACCCGCGCCATCGCGATCTTCTCGACGTCCTGCGCGCCGGCTCGGCCGGCCAGCGGCGCGCTCATCGTCAGCAGCAATCCCGTCAGGCATAGCGCAAGCGTCTTCATGGCTCTCTCCCGGGTCCTGCTATATGCTGTCCCCGCCATGATACCCGAAGGACTCCGTCGCATCCGGCTCGTGGTGCTGCCGGCGCTGCTCGTGGCCGTGCTCCTCCTGGTGGGCGCCGTCTCCGCGCAGCAGCCGGTCCAGTCCCCGCTGCTGCTCATGATCTCGATCGACGGCCTGCGGCCCGATCACGTCACCGCCGCCGACACGCACGGGGTCAAGATCCCGAACCTGCGGCGCTTCCTCGCCGAGGGCGCCTTCGCCGAGGGGGTGCAGGGAGTGATTCCGACCGTGACCTACCCGAGCCACACCACCCTGATCACCGGGGTGTGGCCGGCCAAGCACGGCATCCTCGCCAACATCACGTTCGACCCGCTACGCGAGAACCAGAGCGGCTGGTACTGGTACGCGGAGGACATCCGGGTGGCCACCCTGTGGGACGCCGCGTCCCGCGCCGGCCTCAGCACCGCCAGCGTGCAGTGGCCGGCGAGCGTGGGTGCTCGCGTGACCTGGAACATCCCGGAGGTCTGGCGGGCGGGCACGCCGGACGACGCCAAGCTGTTGCGCGCGGTGTCCACGCCCGGGCTGCTCACCGAGCTGGAGCCGGAGATCGGGCCCTACCCGCGCGCGCTCACCGTGGAGTCCGACGAGCAGCGCGGGCGCTACGCGGCGCGCATCCTCGAGAAGAAGCGGCCCAACCTCCTCACCCTCCATCTCATCGCGCTGGACCACACCGAGCACGTGACCGGGCCCTTCAGCGCCGAGAGCCTGGCCGTGCTCGAGCGCCTGGACGCGGTGGTGGGCACGCTGCGGACGACCGCGGAGACGGTGGCGCCGGGCGGCGCCCACGTCGCCATCGTGTCCGACCACGGCTTCGGCAAGACCGCCATGCAGCTCAACCTGTTTCCCGAGTTCCGCAGCGCGGGCTTGTTCAAGACGAACGCGCAAGGCAAGATCACCGACTGGAAGGCGATGCCCTGGACGGCGGGCGGCTCCATCGCGGTGGTGCTCAAGGACCCCGCCGACGCGACCACCCTCACGCAGGTGCGCGCGCTGCTCGATCGGCTCGCCGCGGATCCGGTTCACGGCATCGACCGCGTGCTCGACGCGGCCGCGCTGCACGACCGCGGCGGGTACCCGAACGCCGCGTTCCTCGTGGGGCTCAAGCCCGACTGGACCTCGGGGTCGAGCCTGACCGGGGCCCTGGTCTCGAAAGCCACGATCGCGGGTAACCACGGCCATCTGCCGGACCTGCCCGACCTGAGCGCGTCCTTCTTCCTGGTAGGGCCCGGCGTGCCGGCCGGCCGATCCCTCGGGCTCATCGACATGCGCGACATCGCGACGACGCTGGCCCGCCGCCTCAACCTCGCGCTGCCCGCCGCCGACGGGAAAGTCCTCTTCCCGTGATCTAGGAGGGCCGCCGCGCTCAGCGCACGCGCCAGTGGCCGTCGACCCAGACGTAGCCGTCGCCGCGCGGCATCCACCCGCCCGGCACCCATACATAGCCCGGCGCCGCCGGCACCTCCCAGTGTCCGGGGATCCACACGTAGTGCTCCCGGTGCCACGCCCAGTGGCCCGCGATCCAGACGTGGGCGGGCGTTGGCGGCAGGGGAGCGATCTCGACGCGCTCCGGCGGGCGCGGCGGCGGCCGTTTGACCACCACCGGCTGAGCGACGCAGCCGGCGAGTGCGAGCACGATCAGGGAGGCCGGCAGCGCCGCTCCCCACGATCGCCGCCAAACACATGCGCCGCGGATCATGGCCAATGAGTATCACGTTGCTGTGCTGCATGCTCAGGCGGGAATCCCGAGTCGACGGGCCGGCATCACAACCGCGTGAGAGACGATTCCACGATCCAGCGACCGAACGCGGTCGCTCCGCCCATCGCGGAGCCGATCACCGGGAAAGAACAACTCGGTGATCTCACCGAGCCCACTCAAGCCCTCGCCCAGTTCTATCGCGGCTTGAACTCGCGCGACCTCGGTCTATTGGCCCAGAACTGGGACCCGTCCAATGAAGCGACGATGGACAATCCGCTCGGAGGGATCAAGCGGGGCTGGGAGGAGATTCGCGCGGTCTACGAGCGGATCTTCCGCGGGCCGGGTCGGCTGTCGGTGGAATTCCACGACTACACCCTTCACGTGACGGAGTCGATCTTCTACGCGGTGGGACGCGAGCGGGGACGTTTCGAGAACGGCTCCGTCGCGGTCGACCTGGCCATCCGCACGACGCGGATCTTCCGCCGCGTCGGCGGCGGCTGGCGACAGGTCCATCACCACGGTTCGATCGAGGATCCGACCCTGCTCGGCGCGTATCAACGCGCGGTGTCGCCGGCGCCGCCCTGAACCAGCGGTGAGGAGAGCACGCTGCTCCGCCTGACCGGGGGCGGCTACTCCCGATCCACCATGAGGCGGATGGTCACCCGCCGCTTCTGCTTGTCGGGGATATTGGCGTTGGAGATCGGGCCGAGGCTGGCCGACTGGATCCGGCCGAGCGGAATGCCCTTGTCCACCAGGAAGCGCCGCACCGCATCCACGCGGCGCTGGCTCAGGGCGTAGTTGTAGTCGAGCCCGCCCCGGGGATCGGTGTAGCCGCCCAGCTCGACGGTCATCGCCGGGTGGGCCTCCATCTCCTTGATCACCGCCGCGAGCGCGGTCTGGGCGGCGTCGCTCAGGTCGATGCTGTCGGGTGAGAAGTACAGCTCGAGGCTGTCGGCCGGCTTCTGATTGAACCGGTTCGACCAGAGGCGGGTGACGCGGCCGTCCACCCCCTCGGCCTTCCTGGCGGCCTCGTCAGCGCGCCCCTGCGCGCCGGCGACGCCTCGCTCGAGCCCCTGGACCTGCCCGCCGACCTTGTCCAGCCGCTGGTTCATCTCGTTCATGCGCCCTTCGATGGCGGCGACGCGCTGGTCTATCTGGGTGTCCCGTGACGGCTGCGCCTCGAAGGCCGGCGTCACGTGGGCGGGGGTGCTGGCCGCGCAGCCCGATGCGAGCCACAGCACGGCCGGCAGAATGCCCTTGTGCCTGGTCGCTCTCATCAGCGGCTCGGGGCGGGCGGGCGTCCCACGATCCGCGTGGTGGAGACCGCGGTCCACGTGAAGTACCACCCTTCGTAGATGAGGACCTGCAGCGCGCTGTCCTGCTTTTCGTAGACTTGGGTGGTCCCCTTGTCCGCCGAGGTCGTGGAGGAGACGTGGCGCCAACCGTTCGCCTCGAGCGTGGTCCGGTAGGCGACCGCGAGACTCTCCGGCTTGATCCGGCTCCTGTAGACGAGCCGGGCGGCCTTCACCGTGGGCGATTCGATGATGGTCGTCTGGCCGACGTCCAGGGTGAGCCCGGGCGGAACCGGGACGTCCTCGAACTCGCTGCGCTGGGGTCTCGATGGGCCGGACCAGGATGCGCACGACGTCAATGCCAGCACGAGGGTGCAGACGAGCAGGACTCGCATCATGGGGTGACCTCCGTTTCTGGGCAGCAAGTACTGTGCCGCCCGGGGGAGACCCGGTAACCGCATCCCATTCTAAGCATGGGCCGAGCCGGGGCGTCCAGGGGATGAGTAAGACTTACACGCCTGGCGAGAACTTTTGTAGTATGGGCCCGATGAGGACTCGCCGACCCCTGGTGCTGGTGCTGCTCTGTGTCGCCGCGCTCCTCTCGAGCGCCTGCGGCGACGGCGGCAAGGCCAAGTCCATCAAGGTGGTGATCGCGGAGTACAGCAAGGATCACACCCGCCCGTTCTGGCAGGGCCTGGCCGAGCAGTACACGAAGCAGACCGGCGTGAAGGTGGACCTGCAGGTGATCGACTGGAACTCCATCGATCAGCAGGTCAGCACCATGATCCAGAACAACCAACCGCCGGACGTGCTCAACCTCAACTCCTTCTCGAGCTATGCCAAGGACGGGCTGCTCTATTCGGCGGACGAGGCGCTGTCGCCCAAGACGCGCGACGATTTTCTGGAGCCCTTCGTGCGCGGGGGCACCTATCGCGATAAGCTCTACGGCTTCCCCATCCTCGCGAGCGCACGCGCCTTCTTCTATAACCGGGACCTGCTCAACCGGGCGGGGATGACCGCGCCGCCGCGGACCTGGGACGAATTCCTGCAGGCCGCCCGAAAGATCCAGGCCCTCGGTGGGGGGGTGATCGGCTACGCGCTGCCACTGGGCCCGGAGGAGGCGCAGGCCGAGTGGTCGATCTGGATGTGGAACAACGGCGGCGACTGGAAGTCGGGCGAGGCGTGGACGATCAACAGCGAGAAGAACGTGCAGACGCTCTCGTTCCTCGCCGGCCTCGCCAACACCCACAAGGTGACCCAGGTCAATCCGGGCAAGACCAACCGCACCGACGGGGCCTTCCAGCTCTTCAAGGACGGCAAGGTGGGCATGGTGATGGGCTTCAGCCCGCTCGCCGCACAGCTGGACGCGGAGCGGAAACTGAACTACGGCGTCGCCCAGATGCCGACCAATACCGGCACCCCGGTCACGCTGGGCGTCGAGGACTATCTGATGGCCTTCAAGAAGAAGGGTAATCAGGAGGCGGCCCGGCAATTCCTCGACCTCTACTACCAGCCTGCGCAGATCACCCGCTGGATCACCGCCGAGGGCTTCCTGCCCGTGACCAAGTCCGGGCTGCAACAGATGAGCGGAAACGAGAAGCTCAAGCCCTACCTCGACGCGCTCCCGAGCGCGCGGCTGGCCCCGACCACCGATCCCACCTGGGACAAGGTGAAGCTCGACGTCCAGCAGAACATCGGCCTGGCCGTCCAGCCCGGCGGCGACCCGAAGCAAGTCCTCGACCGTCTCCAGAAGAACGCGGCGGAGAGCGGTCGCTGACCGGCGCGCCGCCGCCCGGCCGCCGCCCCCGCGGCCGAGGCGCGTGGCGGGCGCTCCTCTGGCTCGGCCCGAGCCTCCTCCTGATCACCGCGGTGGTGGTCTACCCCGTTCTCGAGCTGGTGCGCGCCTCGCTCGGGCGCTACTCGATCACCGGCCTGCATCGGGGCTGGGTGGGGCCGCGCAACTACGGCCGGCTCCTCGAGCAGGAGGCCCTGTCCACCGTGGTCGGCAACACGGTGACCTGGGTCGTGATGGTGGTGGCGATCACGATCGTCATCTCGCTCGGGCTGGCCCAGCTCCTCAACGAATCCTTCCCGGGGCGGCGGCTCGTGCGGTGGGCGCTGATCGTCCCCTGGGCCGCCTCGCTCATCATGACCTCGAAGCTCTTCGTCTGGCTGTACGACTACTACTTCGGCCTCGTCAATCGCGCGCTCTCCGCGGCCGGCCTGGTCGCCCGGCCGGTCGACTGGCTGGGCGACGACGCGACGGTCATGGGGGCGATGATCGCGGTGGGGGTGTTCGTCTCGCTGCCGTTCACCACCTACGTGCTGCTCGCGGGGCTGCAGACCATTCCGGGCGAGGTGTACGAGGCGGCGCGGGTGGATGGCGCCTCGGGCTGGCGCGCCTACCGCTCGATCACGCTGCCCCTGCTCAAGCCGGCTCTGCTCGTGGCCGCGGTGCTGAACCTCATCTACGTGTTCAACTCGTTCCCGATCGTGTGGACGCTCAACGATCGCAATCCGGGCTTCGCCCACGACACCATGATCACCTACATGTACAAGATCGCCTTCAAGAGCGCCCTACGGGACGTGGGGGTCGCGGCCGCCCTCGGGGTGGTGAACGTGGGGGTGATCCTGCTCGCGGTGATCGCCTACCTGCGGGTGGCGCGGTGGCGGGAGGAGCCGGTCTGATCCGCCGCGCGGTCCTCGCCTTCGCGGGCTTGCTGCTGGCGGCGGCGCTGCTGGCGCCGTACGGCGCGATGCTGCTCACCGCGCTCAAGCCCGAAGCCGAGCTGCGCATCACGCCGCCGCGCCTCCTGCCGGTGACGTGGCGCCCCCAGAACTTCTGGACGGTGCTGTGCGATCCGGAGTTCCAGTCCTGGCTGCGGGTGTCGCTGGTGGTCGCGGTGGCCTCGACCGCGCTCGTGATCGTGGCCGCGGTCCCCGCCGCCTACCACACCGCCCGCCACCGCTTCCCGGGACGTGGCGCCTTTCTCTTCCTGGTGCTGGTCAGCCAGATGTTCGCGCCGACCGCGCTGGTGGTGGGGCTCTACCGGGAGTTCTTCGAGCTCGGGCTGATCAACACCTACGCCGCCCTCGTCCTCGTCAACGCCGCCTTCAACCTCGCCTTCGCCATCTGGATCCTGCGCGCGTTCTTCGCCTCGATCCCGCGCGAGATCGAGGAGGCGGCGGAAGTCGACGGCTGCGGACACGCGGGGGCCCTCCTCCGCATAATCCTGCCGGTGGCCCTGCCCGGCATCGTGACCGCGACCATCTTCGCGTTCATCGCGGCCTGGAACGAGTACATCGTCGCCCTGACCCTCATGACCGACGCGGGCATGCGACCCCTCACGGTGGGAATCACCTCCTACGTCACCGCGTACGTGCAGCACTGGGACCTGCTCTTCGCCGCGTCGGTGATCGCCATCGTCCCAGTCGTGGTGTTGTTCGCCCTGATCGAGCCCTACCTCGTCGGCGGCCTCACCGCCGGCGGTGTTAAATAGCACGCGCGCGGCCGGACCCGGGGGGAACTGCTCACGCAAGCAGGCGAGAAAGCGGGTCGTGGTCAGAGCCCCACCCCCGCCGCCCCGCCCGGGGCCGGCCGGAGGGCCGCTAGCTCTTGACCGAGCCGGCGGTGAGGCCGGCCACGTAGTACTCGACGAAGAACGAGTAGATGAGCGCGACCGGGATCGAGCCGAGCAGCGCGGCCGCCATGAGCTGACCCCAGTAGAAGACGTCGCCCCGGATCAGCTCGGTGATGGCGCCGACCGGCACCGTCCGTACGTCGCTCTTGGCGAGGAAGATGAGCGCGTAGAGGAACTCGTTCTGGGCGAGCGTGAACGCGAAGATGCCGGCGGAGAGGAGGCCAGGCGTGCAGAGGGGCAGGACGATCCGCGTCATCGCCTTGAAGCGGCTGGCGCCGTCGATCCGCGCCGCTTCCTCCAGCTCGCGGGGCACGCTCTTGAAATAGCCCATCAGGAGCCAGGCGCAGAACGGGATGAGCAGCGTGGGGTAGGTGAGCATGACCGCCTGGAGCGTGTTCCCGAGGTCGAGCTTGTTGATGATGTCGGCCATCGGGATGAACAGCAACGGCTGGGGGACGAGGTACGTCGCCGCCACGCCGATGGCCACGACGGCGGCGCCGGGAAAGTTCATGCGCGCGAGCGGGTAGGCGATCATCGTCCCCAGCACCAGCGACACCACGGTCGACACGATGGCGACGAGGAAGGTGTTGTACGTCCAGGTGAGGAAGTTGGTCTGGGTGAGCAGGTCGATGTAGTGCTTCAGCGTCGGCTGGTAGACGACGAGGGGCATGATCCGCGCGTTGTAAAGCTCGCGGTTCGGCTTGATGGACGTGATCAGCATCCAGTAGAAGGGGAAGAGCATCAGGATCAGGAACAGGCTCAGGGGGAGATAGAGCCTCAGCATCCGCGCCCCGAGACCCCGCCCGCCGACCATCAGCTCACTCGCGGCGCAGGTAGAGCGTGAGGACCACGATGAGGAGCGCGAGCGCGGGGAGCATCGACAGCGCGACCGCCGCGCCCATGCCGAGCTGCCCGCCCGTCATGCCGAGGTCGAAGGCGTACGTCGCGTACACCTGGGTGGCGTTGGCCGGCCCGCCGTGGGTGAGCGCGTAGATGAGCTGGAAGTCCGAGAAGGTGAAGATCACCGAGAACATCGTCACGATGATGAGCACGGGCTTGATGATCGGCAGCGTCACGTACCGGAAGCGCTGGCGGGTCGTGGCCCCGTCGATGGCGGCGGCCTCATAGAGGTCGGGCGAGATCGTCTGGAGCCCGGCCAGGAGCGTGATGCCGTAGAACGGCATGCCGCGCCACGTGTTGACGATGATGATCGACACCATCGCCAGCGTGGCGTTGCCGAGCCACGAGAACCCGCTCGTGATGACGCCGCCGTGGACGAGGAGCCAGTTGATCACGCTGAAGGTCGGGTCGAGTATCCACATCCACGCGATCGTGCTGAGCGCGGTGGGGACGATGAAGGGCAGGAGCAGGGAAGCGCGGGCCAGGTTCTTGCCGCGGAAGTGCTGGTTCATCACGAGGGCCATGGCGAGCCCGCCGCCGAGCTTGAGCACCGTAGTGACGGACGCGTAGAAGAACATGTTGCGCGTGACCTGCCAGAACACCGCGTCGTGGGCGAGGGTCACGAAGTTGGCGAGCCCGACGAAGACGCCCGCCCTGGCGACCGGGCGGTCCTGGAGGCTCAGGAAGATGCCGTAGAAGAACGGGTAGGCGACGAAGGCGAGCAGGAAGAGGACTCCGGGCGCCAGCATGAGCCAGCTGAAGACCCCTTCCCGCTCCAGGACGCCACGCAGGGATAGCGGCCGGCCGAAGACCGGAGCGGGCCGGGCGAGAGGCTCCGGCCGGACCGCCATCGCCTACTTCACTTTGTAGATCTGCTTGAGCTGTCCGACCGCGGTGGCGATGACGTCCTTGGTCGACGTGCCCTGGCAGGCCTTGGCGAACATGTCGACGAGGACGTACTTGGCCACGCTCTCGGACATGGCGTGGCTCGGCGGCCCCGGCCACCCGTGCAGGTGCGTGGTCCTGAGCGACTCCTTGTACGGCAGGTAGCGCGGCTCCGGGTTCCACATCGGGTGGTTCTCGTAGCCCTCGAGGAATGGCGCGTAGTAGGCCTCGCCAGAGGCGAGCCAGCGCGAGAGCTGCTTGTCGTCGTACAGCCAGCGGAGGAAGGCCTTCGCCGCCGCCTGGTCGGAGGCGTGGGTCATGATCGCGTGGGACGCCGCCTGCATGATGTGGAAGCGGCCCTTGGGCCCCACCGGGTTGAGCGCGTGATCGGTGACCTTGGCGATATCGGGGAAGTCGCGCTTGCCGACGACCAGGATCGACGAGGCGTTGTTGGTGCAGGAGATCTGCTCGCCGAAGAAGGCCTTGTTGTTGCTGACGTCGGTCCAGCCAAGGACGTCCTCGAACATCGTCTCCTTGTAGAACCGCCGGCAGAAGTCCACCGCCTTGGCCGTCTCGTCCGAATCGAGGAGAACGGTCTTTCCGTCCTTGTCGACTTCGCGCCCGCCGTAGGACCAGAGCAGCGGGTAGAGCCAGCCGTGGTTGTCGCCGAAGCCGTGCCCGAGCTCGAAGCCGAAGGGGTGGCCCTTCTTCTTGAGGAGCCGACCCGCCGCGAGCAGGTCCTCCCAGTTGTCGGGGAACTTGGTGACGCCCACCTCCTTGAACCAGTCGGTCCGGTACACCTCGAGCTGGCCGATATTGCCCCACGGCAACGCCTTCCACTTCTTGTTGACGACGACGGCGTCGAGGACGTTGTCGTGCCAGGGGCCGACCTTCTTGCCGATCTCGGTCGCAATGTCGGTGACGTCGACGAGGCTCTGGTCGAAGAGCCAGGGCCAGTTGACGCCGGTGCCGACCATCTCGGGGCCCGACTTGGTCTCGGCGATGGTCGTCAGCCGGGTGAGCATGCCGCCCACGCTCACCGCCTCGTAGACGATCTTGATTCCCGTCAGCTTCTCGTACTCGGCGGCGAGCTTCTGCGCGAAGTAGTCGTCGAACGGCTTGATGAAGGAGCTCTCTCTGGCCACGGTCATCGACTTGGGCGCCGCGCTCGCGCGCCCGGGGCCGAGCGCGGCGGCCGCGCCGCCCGCGAGGGCGGTGGTCAGGAATTCGCGTCGAGTGCTCATGGTATCTCCTCCGCGTAGTGACGGACTGGTCTGCGACGGTTCACGGCTCGAGGAACGCAGGGCGAAGGTGGCGCGCGCGGCCCACGGCGCGCGGACAGGACCGATCAGAACCGGGCACTCGCTCCATCCGTGCCTCCGAGGGCATCCGCCGGTCAGGCGTGTCCGGCACTCTAGCGGGGCGGTCCGACCGTGTCAAGGCATCCGGCGGTCGGCCGCGCTTGACCATCCACCGGTTCGGCGTTACGGTCGCGGGGCCCGAGCGGCCCGTGGGGCGCCGGCGCGTGGCCTCCCGACCCGCTTCGAACAGGAGGATCCTGGATGCCGGATCAAAACCGCCTCTCCTACCTCCGCATCGCCCTGATCGTGGTCGGTCTCATTTTTCTCGTCGGCGTCTACCCGCTGAGCCGGGTCTGGCCTTCCGGCTGGACGTGGGGGACGGGGCATTCACACTACCTGATGATGATCCTCGGGGTGTACGCGACGCTCGGCGTCTTTCTCCTCCTCGCGGCCCGGGATCCGCTCGCTCACCGGAGCCTGATCTGGTTCACGGTGTGGTCGAGCGTGGTGCACGCGGTCATCATGGCGGTACAGGCCTTCACCGATGCCGCGGAGCGCGGGCATCTCGTCGGAGACGTCCCGGCGCTGCTGGTCGTCGCGATCGTGCTCGCGGCGCTCACTCCGCGGGAGGCCGCGACGGCCTGAGCGCGACTAGCTCTTCGGGGGGCGTGCCGGGAGGCTCAACACCTCCATCAGGGCGGTGAGCCCCCGGTGAAATGTCGGGGCGCCCCCGGGGATCACGCAGGACTCGAGCACCTCGAACAGCTCGGCGGGGGTCGCCCCGAACTGGATGGCCCGGCGCATGTGGGCCACCAGCCCCGACTGCTCCGCGCCGCGGAAGCAGAGCAGGGCGATCGCCACGAACTCGCGCACCTTGGCCGAGACGTGCTGCCCCTCGCCCAGGCCGAGCTCGTAGAGGTGATTGTAGGCGGCGACGAACTCGGGATCCTGGCGCGCCGCGAACTCCCACTCGGGGTACATGTAGCCGCGGGCCGCCTTCATCTTCGCGATCAGCGCCTCCGCCTGCTGCTCTCGGCTGGAGTCGGGCATGGTCTAGTCTTTGGGCAGGCCGAGCACCCGCTCGCCGATGATGTTG
>Ga0207684_10001379_pt1 | contig 26476 bp, 21 predicted proteins | sample KBSK5501metaG_FD_184342 | JGI IMG/M metagenome (GOLD analysis project Ga0207684, IMG submission 184342) | Corn, switchgrass and miscanthus rhizosphere microbial communities from Kellogg Biological Station, Michigan, USA - KBS K5-50-1 metaG... | ecosystem: Host-associated > Plants > Roots >...
TATCGCAGGATATCACGAATGCCAGCACAAATTTTATACCGGCGGGTAGACGTGCTTCTACATCTAAATCGGACCTGGGCTTAGGACTGTTTCGTGGCATCTATCCCTCCGCATGTAGATAGACGGGTTATGCCTTTGAAATTGGCATCTGAGCCACGTCCGCTAATGCCCTATCCAGCAGTTCAGCAGCCTCGTCAACTTCTTCACCGCTGATGTTCAACGGTGGGACAACACGCAGCGTGCTGGTCCCGAGAGCATTCAACAGTAAACCATGCTCAAGCGCTTGCTGTACAATGGCAGGAGCAAGGTCATGTTTGACATTGACCGCCTGCATCAAGCCTATACCGCGAGGACTATCAATGAAATCGTATTTCTCGCAGAAGGCTTCAAACTTGCTGCGGCAGTACGCACCCATTTTAGCGGCATTCTCCAGCAGGTGCTCAGCAAGGATGGTTTTAATCGTTGCAATAGCAGCGGCACTGGCGATGGGGTTACCACCAAAGGTCGTGCCGTGGTCGCCTGCGACAAACAAGTCGGTTCTCTGCCCGGTCAGCATTGCCCCGATGGGTACGCCGCCTGCCAGGCCTTTGGCCATGGTCACGATATCGGGTACGATACCGTAGTGTTCCCAGCTAAAGAACTTGCCGGTGCGGCCCATACCTGCCTGCACCTCGTCGCAGATCATCACCAGGTTACGCTCGTCACACCATGCGCGCACACCCTGTATGAACTCCGGGGTACCCGGCCAGATGCCGCCTTCGCCCTGTACGGCCTCGAGCAGCACGCCCACCGTTTTCTCGCTCGTGGCCTCCTTCAACGCTTCCAGATTGTTGTATGGTACCTGTTTGAAACCATCAGGAAGAGGTACCCACGTGGCCTGGTAGAAAGCCTGCCCGGTGGCAGCGGTTGTTGCCAGTGTGCGCCCGTGGAAGCTGCGCTCCATGCTGATAATTTCATAGGCTCCATTTTTATGGATGCGTCCAAATTTTCGTGTGAGCTTGATCGCTCCTTCGTTTGCCTCCGCACCGCTATTCGAGAAGAATGAACGCATATCATTGCTCAACCGGCCGAGCTGCTCAGCCAGTTCGATCTGGCGCGTGCTGTAGTACAGGTTGGAGACGTGGACAAGTTGCGTTACTTGCTGTTGCACCGCCTCCACCACGGCTGGATGGCAGTGTCCCAGCACGTTGACTGCAATACCTGCCACGAAGTCAAGATAGACCTTCCCGTCGCTGTCCCACACGCGTGGGCCTTCACCGCGCACGAAAGTGACCGGCTGCCGTTTGAAAGTTCCCTGGTAATACTTATGTTCGAGGGCGGCCCAGTCGCGTTTTTCTGTTGTCGTCATGCCTGTCTTCTCCTTTGAAAACGCTGTGATGGATTGTAATGAAATAACCTGTAAAGCGCGCTCGACCTGACCTAGCGTGTATAGAGCGTGTTCTCGTCAATGTAGCCGTGCGTCAAATCGCAGCCCCACGCCGTGGCTTTGCCCTCACCGAGGTGAAGGTCAACAGCAATCGTTACATCACTGCCTGCCATAGCCGCGCGAGCAGCGTCCTGCTTATAGTGTGCGGCCATTCCCTGCTTCACTACCTGTACATCGCCGATGTAAATGTCGTAGGTATCTGGATCGAGTTCGCAGCCGCTGGCGCCAAGTGCGGCGACGATCCGGCCCCAGTTGGGGTCGCCGCCTGCAAGTGCACATTGCCAGAGCGGGGAGACCGTAATTGCCCGGGCGGCTTTGACTGCATCGGCTTTATCGCGTGCACCGCGTACATGCACGGTCATTAGCTTCGTCGCTCCTTCGCCATCGCGAGCCATCTCGCGTGCCAGGTATTGTGTCACGCGCCGCAGCGCCTCACGAAACGTCCCTGCCTCAGGGTGCCGGGCATCGAGGGGGGTAGTGCCCGCCAGACCGTTGGCAAAGAGGATGCAGGTATCGTTGGTGGACATATCGCCGTCCACTGCTGTCATATTGAAAGAGTCCGCCACCGCTGCATGTAGCTCTGTTTCCAGCCACTGGTGTTCTATTGCAGCATCGGTCGTCAGGTAGCAGAGCATCGTCGCCATGTTTGGCAAGATCATACCGGCACCCTTGGTCACGCCACCTAAACGCACTGTGCGTCCCTCGATCTGAAACTCCAGTGCGATGCGTTTAGGCCGTGTATCGGTGGTCATGATCGCTTCTGAGAAGGCATTTCCCTGGTCTGCGCCCAGTTCAATGGCTGGCACACCTGCCTGAATCTTCTCGATCGGAAGCTGGCGGCCAATGATGCCGGTGGAAGAACAGAGCACCAGTTCGTTCTCTATGCCTAGCCGCTGCGCAGTAAATTCGGTCATACGGTAAGCGTTGAGCAGTCCGGGATCGCCTGTGGCGCAGTTGGCGTTGCCGCTATTGACGATCACCGCCTGCGCCCTGCCGCTGCTCAGACGTTCCTGGCAGACAATCACGGGCGCTGCGCGTGTGGTGCTCGTAGTGAATGTGCCGGCGGCGACACACGGCACATCCGAAGCTAAAATACCCAGGTCTTTGATCGTGCTATCGGATTTAATCCCACACGCTGTGACACCTGCACGAAAGCCCTGGGGAGCTGTCACACAATTATCGACTTCGCGAAATATGTCAGACAACGAAAAATACCTCCTAAAACTGGGAACGAGAAACTGGGAACCGGGAGCCTATTGCCGGCTTCATTGTACAATGTGGAAGAAAGCTATACAACCCCCATCGTCACCAGATGTTATAGAACCTGGTGACCATGAGGACCTCCAGGTTCTATGCAGAATCGCGAGAGCAGTCACAACCACTTGAACGCTCGCCACACCACCAGCATTGAGGCCACAATCCAGGCTGCGAGCACCAGTACGCTGGTTTGAACTGCGCCCCAGCCGGCGCCATTATAGATCACCTGGCGCAGGGCATCGTTCAGGTAATAGAGCGGCAGTGCGTGGATCACCGGCTGTAAGAAGCTGGGCGCGCTGTTTACAGGGAAGTACGAGCCGCCCAGGAACATCATCGGGAAACTGACCAGCAGCAGGACCGAATTTGCTGCCTCGGATTTCTTTACAAAACTGGCGGCTGCAAAGCCAATGGCCAGCATGGTCAGCGCTCCCATTGTAACCACCAGGGCAAGCATTGCGAAGTTGCCGTAGATGTGTACATTGAAGATCCAGATTGCCAGTGCCAGCAGGATGATCACCTGTACAATTGAGAGCGCGAGGCGAGCAACCACTTGTGAACTGATCATCGAGATTGGCTTGAGCGGCGTTGCTGCCAGGCGCCTGGTGATGCCCATCTCGCGCCAGCCTACGAGCTGGACGCCCACCGCAAAATTTGCCCACAGCAGCAGTATGCCGATCATACCGGGAGTGATAAAGTCAATTTCTCGCATATCTTTGACTGCTACTGCCTGCTGATCTAGCGTCACCGGCCCGGGTTGGTGCGTTACAGCGCTGTTTATGCCGTCTACGATTGCCTTGACCGTTAATTGGGTTGTTGCAGTCGAAACCGGGTTGCTCTGATCGTAGAAGACCTGCAGGTGTGCTCCGCCTTGCACAAACTTCGTCCCAAAGCCGACGGGTACGACGATAACTGCATCGCGATAGCCGTTGGTCAGCGCCTGCTGTTCCTCGCTATACGTTCCTGTATATACCTGGAGCGAGTTCGATTTTTGCAACTGGCTGGTGACCTGGGCCGAGATGCCGGAATGATCTTGATCGACAACACCTATGCGTGTCTTGACTGAACCATTGCCACCGAAGAGAAAGCCGAAAACCAGCATCGAGATGACCGCCAACCCCAGGCTGGAAATGATCAGCGCGCGCTGGCGGGTCAACATGATAAAGTTCGTGCGCAGGAGCGTAATAATTTTTGTCATGATCTATGATCCTTTCGTGTATGACATTTACTCGCGTCTATTCGGGGCGAAGTTCGCGCCCGGTCAGGTCAAGGAAAACGTCTTCCAGCGTGGGTGTGCGCACCTGCAGGTCCGTCATCGGGATATTTTGCTGTGCGGCATATGCCAGCAGCGCCTCCAGCGTCGGCTGCATTTCGCTGGTGTAGATGAAGAAGCGCTCGTTGGCCTCGCGCACGCCGGTTACACCCGGAAGTTCGCGGATTGCCTCAACAGTTGCCTTGTCATCTAAACGGCAGTCGAGTGTGGCCTGCGCTCCCAGGCGATTGATAAGACCGGCAGAGGTATCCAGTGCGATGATCTGCCCGCCATCCATAATAGCGATGCGGTCGCACAGTATCTGGGCTTCGTCCATGTAGTGAGTAGTAATCAGGATCGTCTTGCCCCGCCCTCGCAGTTTGAGTACAATATCCCAAAGCGTGCGCCTGCTCTGAGGATCCAGCCCGGCAGTAGGCTCGTCCAGGATGATCACCTGGGGATCGTTTACCAGCGCGAGAGCCAGGGCCAGGCGCTGCCGCTGACCACCTGAGAGGTCCTGCGGATGGGCTTTTGCTTTCTCTTCCAGCGCAACATCCCGCAGCAGTTGCCGGGGATCAAGTCCTTTCGGATAGATTGATCTAAAGAATTGAAGCGTTTCCAGCACGGTCAGTTCATGAAAGAGCGTTGTCGCCTGGAGTTGCACGCCGATGATGCGCTGGGCCGCGCTTTTCTGGCGCCGGATGTCCAGGCCTGCAAGGATGGCCGTACCGGAATCGGGAGTACGGATTCCCTCAATCATCTCGAGTGTCGTAGTCTTGCCTGCCCCGTTGGGTCCAAGCACCCCGAAGATTTCGCCCTGCCCGATGGCGAACGAAACATTATTGACGACAGTCTTATGATGATAGCTTTTGACGAGATTGCGCACTTCCACCATTACACCGGCTGATATTGCAACGGCAGTTGGTGCAGAGCTTTGTGTCTTTAGTTGCTGTGCCATGTGTGTTCCTTTCTATTCTATCTATTGCTGGGGGATTGTTCCCCGCTCGTCCACTGTCTTGAGTATAGCTTTGCACCTGCCTTTCTCGGATGTGCTTCTGGTCATCTTTCAGGCCATATATTGCCCTACCGCTTTCCATGACTGGAGTAATGGGTCATATCCCACCTTCTTCACATCCTCACCCCGTGAGGCTATGCTATAATTCCGGTAGAGAAAGATATAACCGGACACTATCAGCCCTTCAAGGGGAAATAACCATGTCTAGCCGGCAAGAGATCGACTTTGCAGCACTTTCTGTAAGCCTCGAGCGAGCTTTATCGACGGCGGGGGTAAGCACGGCATTCATCACCATCGCAATTGGGTACCTGATCACCGTTCTCACGACCCCTCCCGAGCTAACACCTGTCAACTTTCTGATCTTCACATTATTACAGGTACTCTATTGTGCGGTACTATGGTGGTTGGCCAGGAAGCACCTCTCTGGCCGCCTCGTTGCGCTGGCTGTAGTTGTGCTCTCGCTGCTGACAGTGGCGACCGGTTGGCTTGGCTTGACTGGCTTGCAGTGGGATTGGCTGCTGTATCTCGTGACGGTCTCGGTCTATTTCGGAGCTTTGTCATTGCGAACGGCCATCATCGCGGGTGTCCTGCTTTACCTCTTAATGATGGTAAATCTCGGCATCCTTGACCAATGGTGGTGGTCACAAATCTATCCATCCCTGCTTTCTCTCTTGCCGGCCTATGCCTTTGTCGCAGTCTTTTCATTAGTGTTGCAAATACTCAACATCCAGAAAGAGCGTGCCGAGACGCTGTTACACCAGCTTGAAGCGTCCAACGCCGAACTCGAGGAGGCGCACAGGCAGTTGCAGAAGTATGCCAGCGAAGTAGAAGAACTGGCGGTTGTGCGCGAACGCACACGCCTGGCACGCGAGATACACGATACGCTGGGTCATTACCTGTCGATCCTGACTATTCAACTGGAAACTATCAGCAAACTGCAGGAGCGTGATCCTGCTCGCGCAGTCGTTGAAATCGCTGAAGCGCGTCGTGTGGTCTCGCAGTCCATGCAAGAAGTGCGTAATGCCATTGCAGCCTTGCGCCCCACAAGTATCGCGACGCTCACCTTAACCGGGGCGATTGCTCAATTGGGACGCGAGTTTGAACAGAACGCGGCTGATGCGGCGTTGACGCTTGATCTTGATACCCAGTTGCCGCCAATCTCGCCGGACCTGCAAGTGGCGCTCTATCGTGCTGTACAGGAGACGCTGACGAATGTACGCAAGCACGCGCACGCAAGCAAAGTGCTTGTGCGCCTGCGCTACGAGGATGAGTTGCTTGAACTACTGGTGCTCGATAATGGCCGTGGCGCCAGCGGCGGCGATGCAAACAGCCAGGCCGAGGGTTTTGGCTTGATTGGTTTACGTGAGCGTATAGAGCTGCTTGGCGGCCAGGTAGCGCATGGTCCCGCTGAGCCGGCAGGCTATCGCGTGACAGTTCAGGTTCCCGTACCCTCAGCACCTATCCCTGAGACGATTTCCGAGAGAGCGACCCTGGCTAGCCTGTGATCAGGTCGAGCAAGATCGGGTAGACCAGCGCGGTTTGCTGGTCAGGCTGCGTCGGGTCAATCATATCGTGGATGAGCCGGTAGTGCGCGTCGAATTCATAGCTCTCAACGCGATCAAATCCGTTGGCTCGCCACCTGTCAACCAGTTGCCGCATAATAGTATTGCCAACGGCAGGATCAGCGGCATTGGTGATCACCAGCACCGAGTGCGCAGCCGGCTTCATTGTCCTGGCTGCATCGTAGACGTAGAACCCCAGGCGCATCATCTGGCCCAGCCCGCGCGTGGCGAATCCACGATAATTATGGGGTGGGCCACCCTCAGAGTGTGTAACACGCTGGGTCATCATATTGGGTAGCAGGAAAGACAGGTGCATTGCGAAGCGGCTCAGCCCAACGCCCAGGTCCCGGCTGAACGTGAAAGCTGGCGCGATCACTACCGCCTTGTTGACATCGGTGCGATACTGCGCCACCCAGGCGGCCGTGATCCCACCCATCGAGATCCCGGCATAGGTGACGTGTTCGCCCAGACCACGTGCGATATCCACCATATTGTTGCTACAGTCCCGCAGTTCTTCGGCTGTAACGCACTTGAGTGCATCCGTGTCACGGTTAGCAAGCCCATTGTGCGACATGCGTGGGATGAGGACGTTGTAGCCTCGCTCGTAAAACAGGGGAGCGAAATCTACAAATTGCTGGGGACAGTTGGTCATGCCGTGCATCAGAACGATAGCACGCTCTACCTTGCGGCCATGCGTCAGCAACTTCGAATGGCAGACCGGGTTGAGTGCCTGATCAGCCTCTTCCCTGGCCTGTACCTGGGCAAAGCGAGCGATGGCACTGTCATAGTCTCGGACGGGGTCGCTCGTATACGCATCTAGCTCACCAGGCGAGGCATGGTTCACCACTCTAATAGCAGCCCATGCTGCTGCCAGGGCAGCTCCGGCTCCAAGTGCAACTTTCACTACACCACTGCGCGTAATACCTTTACTCATGTCGCTAATCCCTCCAATATCCCAATTTACTAGGTAACTTGCATTAATATATCACTTTGAAATGCGCGTGCCTCTGTGCAAAAGATAGCTAGTTGGAGATACAATAAGACGGGAATAGATGTGCCTGGCATAGTTCTAATTCAACGGTAGTACGAGGGAGGATAGACATGACACAGCGCATCCGCGTATTGATTGTTGACGACCAGACCTTGGTACGCGAGGGCTTTCGCAAGCTGCTTGAGCTGGAGCCAAATTTTGAGGTCGTGGAAACAGCAGCTAATGGAGAGGCAGCCCTCGCAGCCGCCGAACGTCTCTATGCGGCAGGAACACCTCCCGATGTGATCCTGATGGATATTCGTATGCCGCATATGGATGGCATCGCAGCAACAAAAACCCTTAAGGAACGCTGGCCCGGCGCCCATATCGTCATTCTAACGACCTTCGATGACGTTGAGTTTATCCAGGAGGGACTGCGTGCGGGGGCACTGGGATATTCGCTCAAAGACATCACTGCTGAACAGCTTGCTATGACCATACGTACTGCCGCCAGTGGGCAGGTGCTTCTACAACCTGATATCGCCAGCAAAGTCTTTTCCGCTCTTACGCCCTCTTCGACTAAACCGCCTGCTTCAGCAACAAACTATACGTCCTCCTCTTCTACTTCCACAACATATATTGATGCCGGCGCCTACGTTGAGCAACTGACCGAACGCGAACGAGAGATACTGGCCCTCGTTGCTCAAGGTGCCTCTAATCGCCAGGTTGCTGAACGCCTTTATGTTACCGAAGGGACCGTCAAGAACCACATGAGTAGCATCCTCAGCAAACTTGGAGTGCGCGACCGTACTCAGGCCGTTCTCAAAGCAAAGGAACTTGGGTTAGCCTGAACGGAACGCTACCGGGAAAGCTTCATACCATCCAGCAGCACGTTCAGGTGTGTTTGTAACATCTGGGACAGTTGCGGCGGATTCTCCATTTCCAGCCAGTTAATGAATGTGTAGAAGTACGTTGACAGCAAAATCAGGGTCATGGCTTCGGCCGTAGCTGTAGTCTGCAACTCACCGCGCTCCTGCCCCCGCCGGACCATTTCAAGCACCAGCTCATACAACTGGTGTGCGCTGCTGGCTGTGTCGGAGAAAGCGAATGCGCTGTTAAAGATTTCGTGGATGATGACGCGCAGGAACTCACGGTCTCCCTGGGCTCCTGCTGCCAGCAGATTAAAAACAAACAGGATTTGTCCGTAAGCTGGGATCTTCTCGAAATCCGGTACCATAGCGATGGCTTCTTCAACGAGGCGCATCTGCTGGCGGCCAAAGTGGCTGAGCACGGCATCCTTGATCGGATAATAGCTAAAGAATGTACTGTTAGCGACACCTGCTGCCTGCGCAATCTCATCGATTGTCGTTGCCGCGTAACCGCGTTCGCGAAACAGGCGCAGTGCCGCACGAAAAATCCGCTCGGCTGTGTCTTGCTTCTTGCGCCCTCGAAGCCTTAATTGTGACTGGCGGTTGTAGATTTGCAAATCATCAGTTGGTTTACTCATATATTAGTATCTCCGAAGGAAAGTTCATCTACAGCTTAGTATACCTTCTTTCCTGCCTGCATATGCTAGGATTCAGGGGTAAACATCACCGTGAAGTAGCCGATTAACAGTAATAGGGCATGGTTCAAATGAACGTGACAGTTCCTATCCAACAGCAAGGTCCAGCCCTGTCATCCTGAGCGAAGCGAAGGATCTCGCTGCCGATCGCGACAGGCCTTTCGCTGCACTCAGGATGACAGGGTATGACTGTTCATGCACATTGACACATTCATTCGATCAGCAGTAGGTGCCGATTTATCGCGCACACCGCCGATTTATCGGCCCTCTCGGCGGCTGTGATGATGTCCGCAGTAAAAAGTTGCTCTGCATAAACGGTCAAGTACAATTCGTCCAAATTGAACCTTGCCTTATAAAAAGTTCTCCCTCCTCTTGACCTTGCCCCTGCTGGAAGGTTTTATACTCGTTAGTGACAGGAAGGAGGTCAAGCGATGCGGCAACTCCTATAAATCGGCGAGGTCGCAAAACTTATAGGCGTATCGCCCAAGACAATACGTTACTACCACGAGATTGGTTTGCTTGCCGAGCCTAAGCGCACGGAGAGCGGATACCGAGAATGACAATGAAAAATGCATCGAAGATTTTTCCCTATCTTTTGGCAGCCTGGCCACTCGCAGGACCGTGGCAAGTCTCCCCTTTGAGGGGAGGCGCGAACAACCTTGTCTGGCGTGTAGAAACAGCAGATAGGCAATCCTATGTATTGCGTCTCTCTTTCGATACTACTAGCATCCCACGTATTCGCTATGAAGCCGCTCTTCTTCACGCATTGACTGACAAACAACTCCCGTTTCTCCTTCAGCTTCCGCTCAAGGCTAACAATGGAGATATCATTATCCAATTTGAGGAGGAGACAGGAATACAGGCCCTTGCCACCCTATATCCTTTATTGCCAGGTAGCCTGCCAGATCGCAATGATTACATCACTGCTTCAAATGCTGGATCGACTCTGGCTTTGCTAGATATTGCGCTTGCAACTCTTCCTGAGATTAATCCGCCCGGTGGGTTCCAATCGCTTTCCACATTCGGGGAGTTGGCTCGTTGCCATTCACTTGTGCCGGATCCACTCGCTGCGGTGGAGCAACTCCCGATTGATCGCGATCAATCCAGGCAGATACGTACCCTTCTCATCACAGTAATGGAAAAAGTTCCCGGTCTATATGCCCAACTTCCTCAACAGTTACTTCACCGGGACTACGCTCCAAGTAATATCCTGGTGGACAATCAGCAAGTAACGGCCGTCCTGGATTTCGAATTCGCTGGTGTGGATATTCGAGTCCTGGATTTATGTGTGTCATTAAGTTGGTGGCCTGTCAATCTGATGGGAACGGGAAAAGAATGGGACTTGATTGATACATTTGGCACCGCCTATGTGGCCCATTTCCCCTTGAGCCAGGAAGAACTGCTTGCCGTACCCGACGTACTGCGACTTCGTGACGCCACCTCGCTGGTGCATCGGGTGGGGCGCTATTTTGCCGGCCTGGAGACTGATGCCCGTATACAGGCCCGGGTGAAGCACTCGCTTTGGCGTGAAGCATGGTTGTCCGCTAGTCAAAGAACACTCCTACGTCATCTACTGGCGTGGGTTTGAGCTGATAATCCCGATCATCACTGTGCCACCATCGAGCTCAACCTCAGTTGTGTAGTTCCCCTCCCCAATTGGGCCAACTGCCAGGGAATCCGCTAGCGTTTCGCTGCGGATAAAGTCGCTGTGGGCAGCCAGCATGGGCGTTACATCTAAACCCTCCGCCGGTTGCAGCGTCAGGTGAATGCGATCGGTGATGGCAAGCCCGGCAGTCTTGCGCGCATCCTGGATGAAGCGTACAAGGTCGCGGGCCTGGCCCTCTAACTTCAGTTCTGGTGTCAGAGCCTTATTGAGTGCTACCAGTAGCCCTTTGCCCTCGGCGACGGCGTAGCCAGAGGGTGATGTTGCTTCTACCAGCACCTCGCCTGGCTCGAGTCGGATGGTTTGCCCGTCAACCTGGATCTCGATTGGCTGTTCGGCTTCGAGCGCATAGGCCGTCGCCGCTGCTGCTTGACCGTTGAGTGACCCCAGGGCATGCTTGATTTTCGGGACGAGCCGGCCATACTTTTTGCCGGCAACGGGCAGATTGGGCTTGAAACGGTACGTGACCAGTTCATCACCCACTTCCAGGAACCGTACTTCCTTCACATTCAGTTCTTCTTGCAGTTCATCCACGAAACGGTGCAGTCCGGTATTCCCGCGTGGAACGCGAATGAGCAGTTCGCTCAAGGGCTGACGAACGCGCAAATTGGCATTGCGACGGGCCGAGCGGGCAAGGCTCACACACTCTAGTAAGAGGTCAGCATCGGCCAGCAGTTGCCTGTCAATTAGCGCTGGATTCGCCTCGGGCCAGCTCGCAAGGTGAACGCTTTCGGGGGCGCTGGGGTCCTGCTTTGCGACCAGGTTGCGATACAGTGCCTCGCTTATGAAAGGCATAAATGGCGCTAACAGCCTGGCTAGAGTTGTCAGGCATGTATGGAGTGTCACGTACGCGGCCTGTTTATCGGCATCGTTTTCCGACTTCCAGAAGCGGCGGCGATTGCGGCGCACGTACCAGTTTGACAGGTCTTCTACAAAACGCTCGATCTCCCTTGCCGGGCTGTAGATGTCGTAGGCCTCGAGCATACCCGTAACGTCGCTTACCAGCGCGTTGAGCCGTCCCAATGCCCAGCGATCTATTGGTTGAAGCTCAACTCCGGCCAGAGGGTCGCTGCTTAGTGAGGGCTGCCATTTATCCAGGTTGGCATAGAGCACGAAGAAGGAGTACGTGTTCCAGAGTGTTAGCAGAAACTGGCGTAGCATATCGCCAACAAGCTCTGTCGAAAAGCTGCGTGGGTTATAGGGTGGCGCCGAAGCGCACATGTACCAGCGTGTTGCATCCGCTCCGTAGGTATCCATCACTTGCCAGGGATCAACCACGTTATTGCGCGACTTGGACATTTTCTCGCCTTTAGCATCGAGAATGTGACCCAGGCAAATGACGTTCTTGTATGCTGGCCGGTCGAAAAGCAGCGTGGAGACGGCATGGAGGGTATAGAACCAGCCGCGCGTCTGGTCAATCGCCTCCGAGATGTAATCGGCCTGCCCCGCGAGCGCGAACATTTCCTGGTTCTCAAATGGATAGTGCCATTGTGCTACCGGCATAGACCCCGAATCGAACCAGCAATCGGCTACGTATGGAACGCGTTGCAGCGTGCCAGCTTCACATTGAGAACAGTGCCAGCTAACCTGGTCAATGTAAGGGCGATGCAAGTCCAATGCTTGCAGGTCGCTGTTAGCTCGTTCTGAGAGTTCCTTGATAGAGCCGATAACCTCAACCGCGCTACACGAATCGCAAGTCCAGATCGGCAGGGGTGTGCCCCAGTAACGTTCGCGACTCAGCGCCCAATCGACGTTATTCTCCAGCCAGTTGCCGAACCTGCCATGCTGGATGTGCTCCGGTACCCAGTTGATCAGTTCATTGTTCGCCAGCAGCCGGTCTTTGAGGGCTGTGGTGCGAATATACCAGGATTGCTTGGCGTAGTAGAGTAGTGGTGCATCGCAGCGCCAGCAGAATGGATAGCTGTGGCGCACTCTTCCAGCGCGAAAGAGCAGTCCGCGTTCCTCAAGGTCACGTGTGATCAATGGATCGGCTTGCTTGAAGAAGACTTCTCCGAAGCCCAGTTCGTTGAAGCTGGGCAGCACCATACCCGCCAGGTCAACCGAGAAAAGTGTTGGCAGCCCGTACTTGCGGCCAATCTCCAGATCTCCGTAGGCAGGAGCGATATGCACGATGCCGGTGCCATCTTCGAGCGAGACAAAGTTGTCTACCTCAACATGATAGGCCTGTGCCCAATCGATGGTATCCCCCGGTGCGGGCACTCCCTTGAAAAGCTGTTCGTAACGCAGGCCGCGCATTGCATCGCCCTGAAAGGTCGCCAGCGTGGTAAAATTACCCTCGCCCAACACTTGAGCAGCTAGAACCTCCGCCAGTACGAGCCGCTCAGTCTCTCCCTCCCCGGTGTATTCGACCAGTGCATAGCTTGCTCCAGGTTTGACAGCGAGTGCCACGTTGGCTGGCAGCGTCCAGGGTGTGGTTGTCCAGGCCAGGAATGAGGCTCCGGCGAACTGCGCGTCGAGTGGGTGGTTTGCTGGCAAGTGGCGGAAACGTACCCAGACCGAAGGATCGTCAACATTGTCTTTGAAGCCTTGTGATACCTCGTGATCGGAAAGCGAGGTACCGCAGCGCGGGCAATGCATCGTTACCTTGTAGTCGCGAAAGAGCAGCCCACGTTCCCAGAAGGTCTTCAGTATCCACCAGAGCGACTCTATGTAGTCGTTCTCATAGGTGATATACGGATGCTCGAGGTCAATCCAAAAAGCGATGCGATTAGTGAAACGCTCGTATTCCTGTACGTAGCGCCAGACGCTCTCTTTGCATGCTTTATTGAACTCTGCGATGCCAAACTTCTCGATGTCCGGCTTGCCTTTGAAACCGAGCATTTTTTCAACCTCGAGCTCGACCGGCAAGCCATGCGTATCCCAACCTGCACGTGCACCGATGACATGCTGACCGTGCATGCGATGATAGCGGATGAGGACATCCTTTGCTGCGCGTGCTTCGATATGGTGAACGCCGGGGCGGCCATTGGCAGTGGGTGGGCCTTCGAAAAAGATGAATGGCCGTGAGCGGTCACCGCCGTCAAGCACTTTGTTTATAATATTGTTTTCGCGCCACCAGCACTCTATGTCTTGCTCAAGCGCAGGAAATGAACGTTTCATATCGACTTCCGTAAACATTGCTCCATCCCTCCCGGTTAAAATTTGGCAGTAAAAAAGCCCCGTCCCACCTGGGGACGAGGCCCTGTATTGCCCGTCGGTACCACCCTTGTTGGCACTTGAACTCGTTGTTGTCGATAGTGCCCTCTCTGTAAGATGCCATCACATCTCTACCCGTATAACGGCGGGTGAAACCGGTTCGCCTACTGCATTAGTTCAGCGTTCAGCTCCTGGAGTGATTTTCGGTGGTAGGTCAGGCGTATCTCTCACCAGATGTACGCTCGCTGTGCCGACCACATGCCGCCTACTCGTCTCCGTTAGTGCCTTTGAAATCATTATACCATGTCTTCAGTGCTTAATCCAGAGTTTCAGTGCTATCCGCGTTCTTTCCAACCGATAACAGCCGTTGGCAGCGTTTTGACGATCAGGACCAATGTAACAAGGAACAACCCATAGTAAAGGCCCAGGTTCACCAGATCAATGGATGGTGATGGCGCTGCTGGTGTATTCCGAAGCTCAGGCTTAACTATCCACCAGTGGACGATGCCGTTTTGTAGAGATATTTTTTGCGGGGTGACCTCGGTGAATGCGCGAGCAATTTTGCTTGGCAACTCGCTGATTACAGGTCGAGGGAATGCTGATATGAGAGCATTTGTAGCTCCACCAGTTGTGGCTGGAGGTGTTGCCGATAGCAGCATACTGTGCACACAGATGTAAGCTAGAATGGCTAGACACAACATCGTGATGATCCTGTATGCGATGCGGTGTGCACGGTTGCGTATCATTCGCTGGCGTTCGTCCAGTTTCCTCTCAGGCAGCTGCATGATCTTGCCCGTGAGGTGTCGCAGCCTGAAGTAAGACGCGCATAAGCCCACCAGCGGGACAGCGAGTAGCGCAAAGCGCGTATTCTGTCCGAGTCCGAAGATACCGGGCAAAACTGCATGTGCCTGCCCGGGGAAATTGCCGATGAGCCACAGTCCCGCAAGACAAGCAAGATAACTCAAGCAGAGAACGACGATCAGGAGGCGGCGTTCGTTGTGGGAAGGGACATTCTCAGAAGTAGAGTCGTTTGGTTCATTCATCATAGCTTGTTCTAAATCGTTCATAACATCCTCCTTAAAGAGTCTTCCTTATCGTATGATCTCTGGAGAGGGAAAGAAGATCGCCTCAATTGGCAATGCGAATAGTTGGCTGATACGCAAGGCGAGAGCGAGGCTGGGATTGTACTCGTCTCGCTCCAGGGCAGTGACCGTGTGGTCGCTGATGTCCAACGCCCTGGCGAGGTCATGCCGTGACATCCTGTGCTCCATACGCAGCATAGCAAGGTTGTTGTAAAGAGTTGCGCCTGCTCTGCGTGTCCTTGTCTCGTCGGGTTGGTTCAAGGATAGGCTAATAACCAATTTCCCAAGCACAAAACTGCGGAACCAGGCGGGCGCGTGTCGGTAAGTGCCGTTCGGGATGTCATGTTCGTCCTTGATCGATGGCTTGCGCATATACATGGAGTCCTCCTGTGTTATCCTTATCGATGGGCATAGACTTCTACACTCAGCGGTTTGAATGGCCTGGGTGAGAAAATGGCCTCGATGGGTAGCTCAAAAAACTCGCTGATGCGGAAGGCCAGCTCAAGACTGGGGTTATATTCCCCGCGCTCCAGGTAGCCGACCGTCTGGTAGTTAATACCTAGCGCCCTGGCTAGATCCTGGCGTGACAGGCCGCGTTCGGCGCGTAAGACGGCCAGGCGATTATAGATGGTCATCTCAGGCATAAGCATAGACCTCTCGTATAATTGCTTATATTCATCTGATAGCTTGTATTAAATATAGCATAGATACAACAAAAATGTCAATAGTTATGATGAGAGGAGTCCCACCATGTTCAATGTCTGCCCAAATTGCGGTGAATACTCTGTTGAGAAGCGTATTGATCCCTCCGGCCCTTTTGCTGTTTGCCCTTACTGTCATTACGCCCATCCTTTTCTCCAACAGCCTCTGTTCATTATCAGCGGTGCAAGTGGTGCAGGGAAGTCAACCGTAGGTCTTGCGCTTGTCTCCGTTCTGAAAGAATGCGTGGTGATAGAATCGGATATTCTCTGGGGAATGGTACCGGCAGCGCCAGAAGACAATTATCGCAGCTATCGCAACCTGTGGCTGCGTGTCGCCAAAAACATTGGCCAGGCTGGCAGGCCGGTCGTGCTCTGCGGTACAGCAGTACCTGACCAGTTTGAAGATTGTCCAGAGCGCCGCTACTTCACGACGCTGTACTACCTGGCAATGGTTTGCGATGATGATCTACTAGAGGAGCGTCTACAGCGCCGACCGGCATGGCGCCAGTCACATTTGGCAGCGTTTCTAGAAAACATGCTGCAATTCAATCGATGGCTCAAGAAGAACGCATACACAACCAGGCCGCCAATGACCCTCTGTGATACAAGCCACCAGCCCATAGCCGAGACCGTAACGTATATAGCCGAGTGGATTCGCCAGCGTTTGTGACGTGAATGCTACGATGCTTCAACCAGGTTTGACTGGACAAGCGCGCTGTGTTCGGATACGCTTGGGAGCTGTTTGACCTGGTGAGCATAGGCGATGAGAATGAGCGTTTCCTCAGCCAGGTTATACAGGAAGTGTAAGTCGGGACGGATAAGCGGTAAGCCGCCAGCGATAGCTCCCCCACGTGCTAAGAGGCCCGGTGATCCTACAACGCCAGTTGTGAGATAAACCCGCATAATCACGAAATGTTCGAGCGCATGCCAGGTGACTATCGGCAGCAATACCCACAGCCAGGGATTGCTTTTACGAAAGATGAAAAACAGCGTGTATACACAGATGGGCACCCAGCCTGCATCGAAGATAAAGTGCACCCACTCCAGGTCCAGCATGCCAATGATGCCATGAGCTTGCATACCACTGAGGCCTAGCAGGTGAACCTGGATCATCTGCGCGATATGTTCCGTAAAGTGCACGCTTTGGGCGATCAGTAAGACGAAAAAGAACGCCAACCAGCGATATTGGCGATAGATCGCCATCGTTACACGTACAAAGATGGGGGACCACGCTAGCAGGATAAGCAGCGCCACTAACCACAACTCCCATCCCATCAGATGCATAACCAGCAAGCCAAAGGACGTGAACGAGGCTAATATGATGGCGTACAGCGGGGCCGGGTGCAGTGAAATGATGTGCCTTGCCAGGGATGTTTTCATGGATTGTCCACCTTTTTACGGCTGTCAGCTCAATGACGATTTAAGCACCTATAAAGGACGAACAGGAGCATGATGGGACGACGTCTTAACATGCCAACGTTCGGTATATTACTTTGAACGTTGGCATGCAGGATAAATATTCACCTGCTATTCAGTGTATCACATAGCTGGAGTCAAGTTTATTGAACCCTCACCACGATTGCGCTCACATTCCCTTCGCCGCCTGCCAGGTTTGCCTCATCGACCAGCGTGCGCGTAAGTTTTTGTGGGTCGCCGCCCTGCGCCAGTATTTCCTTGATACGCTCATCCAGCAGCATGCGCCATAAACCATCTGTACAGAGCAACACCAGGTCGTGTAATTCCACCGGGAAGTGGAAATAATCTATTTGCAAGCGATTGGCCTGCCCCAGGTAGCGATAAAGACGCTTGCCCTTTGGACTCGTATATACCTCTTCGGGCTTGAAGAGATTAGCCGCTACCAGGTTCGCAGCCAGTGTATGGTCGGTCGTGATACATTGTAGGCCTTTTGTGGCGTTGTAGTGGTATGCCCGGCTATCTCCAACGCTTGTCACGTAGAGGTGACGTTTGTAAACCAGGGCTACGGTCAAAGTACTCGCCATGTTTGTTTCATAGTCAGCGTTACAGTGGTAAATCACCTGGTTTGCTCTGCGTAATCCCTCGCCCATCCATTGCTCGATAGCGCTTTCTGCAGGCGAGGTAGGTTGATAAGGGCCGCCTGGTATGCCTCCGCGAGAAACCGCAGAGCTGTTTCCCGGGCTAGCGTATGACCTGGAAGGCAGAGGCGTAGCCAGGAGGGGCAGCAGTACATCGGCTACCGTCTCTATCGCCAGGCGGCTGGCTTCATGCCCACCGGCGGATTTGCCCTGCGGCCCACGCAGACCGTCAGCTACAGCAAACAGGCCGAATGGACGAGGGGGCGGTGCGAGATTGGCGCATAACCCCTGAACGATTAGCAGCATGTCCTCATTCTCTTCTGCGACATAGCGACGCCCGGTATCGCTAACATAGCCGACCTGGCAGACATCGGCCACAAGCGGTGAGGTATCATCGAGGCGGTGCCCACAGCGCCGGCAGAAGCGCGAAGTGCTGCGGTTCTCTTGCCCACAAGCGCTGCAAGGGTTCTCGGGAATGATGGTGCGCACAATCACGTTGGCGTTACTAACGGCGGGAAGCTTTGTTGGCGTTACAGATGTTGGTTCCATCTTGAGCGCTGCATTGAGCGCGTCGGCAAAGGCGCGGGCTGATGGATAGCGCTTTGTGGGTTCAGTCTCGGTCGCGCGAAAAATGACTGCATCAACTGCTGTAGCTAACGATGGATTTAGTTCGCTGGGTGGTGGCAGCGTAGCCGCGTGGCTGCGCACGATGGCCTGGAAAGGCAGGAGGCCGGTAAGCATTTGATAGGCCACTACGCCCATCGAATAAATATCGCTGGCAGGTTCGGCATTTCCCTGGCTCTGTTCTGGAGCGGTATAATGCTCGGTACCTAAAGCCCAACCTCCCTGGGTCAGCGGACGCTCTTTCTGCATGGCGCGAGCGATGCCAAAGTCGGCAATGACTAACCGCCCGTCATCCTGGTGAATGAGTAGATTTGAGGGCTTGATATCGCGGTGAACGATGCGCTGTGGATGAGCATGTATGGCGTCGATGGCATCCGCCAGTTCATTCAGGTAGCGCTGCGCCAGGGCCACGGGTAATGGCTGTTCGGCCTTTAACAGAGCTTTAAGCGTTCCCCCGGTAATCAGCGGCATGACAAGATAGAGCAGGGTACCGTCCTGGCCGAAGTTTAGAACCGGCACGATGTTTTTGTGCTGAAGTTGGTGTGCATAGCGAGCCTCGCGGCGAAAGCGTTCGACCGCGATTATCGTTTCCATGTTGCTGGCCATCGTCGAGATGACCTTGAGCGCTACCTGCTGCATCTCGAACGTGTCGCTCGCGCGGTAGACCGCGCCCATGCCGCCAAGCCCCACGAGCGTTTCAATGCGGTAACGCCCTGCCACCACTGCATCGGGCAATAGACACTGGCAGAAAGGATTGATGCACTTGAATGTTCCAGGCGGGTAATCGGTTCGACACCGGGGATTTTGGCAGCGTGGCATGGTATTTCCTTCATCCGCATAGAGTATGCAAAAGCCGGCTTTTGCATTTTGTATCTGCCACAATTTTAGAGTGATGACTGAGCTATGTCAATATAGTTCCCCTGGTGGGGGCAAGCCCCACCACTACATTTCGTCTCTCTTCGCACAATGCAGGCCCTTTTCCCGGCTTGATGGACTAAGCCTCGACTACTGCGTCCGCCTCGATCTCTACCAGCCAGTCAGGGTCGATGAAGCGTGCAACTTGCATTACAGTGTTCGCAGGCCGGATTTCTGCAAAGAATTCGCCATGTACCTGGCCCACGCTCTCCCAATCTTCTATGTGTGCAAGTAGTATACGCGTGCGCGTTACATCCTCCAGCCTCGCGCCTAACTGTTCAAGTGCGTTGCGCACTATCTCTATGCAGCGTCGTGCCTGTGCTGCCGCGTCTCCTATGCCCACCGTCTTACCATCCGGCCCTATGGGTGCAGTGCCAGCTACAGCGATAATGCGCCCCGAGCGAACGGCACGCGAAATGCCCAGCCTGGGCTCGTAAGGTGAGCCTGAAGATGCACGCTGTCTGCTCATTGCTAATACCCCCAATTCCCTCCTGGCTTCTTGCCGGTGAACCATTGATGTTGCTCTGCGTCTCTAACCTGAGAAAAACACATCCAAGTGGGTTATAGTCCACGTGTCATTCATTCTACGTGTCAACAATGGGCCTGGTTGCAGGAGTTTTCAATCCTCAACTTCTTTCCTTCCCCGAAAAAGCTCCATATGCTCTAAGCATATATTTACCATTGTAAGACATGCCAAAAGCAGGTATCGTTATCAATAACACTCTACGAACTTTTTTCAGCGAAAGGAACTGGCGTTATGCATATCCTGGTTATTGGCGGGACAAACTTTATGGGTCCGCTGGTTGTACGTTCTCTTAGTCAACAGGGCCACGAGATCACGGTGTTTCATCGCGGTCAAACGCAAGCAGACTTGCCCCAGGGAGTGCGGGAGATTCCAGGCGACCGGCGCCCCATTGCGAATAGCGCTGCTGAGCTACAACACCTTGCGCCTGAGGTAGTGCTGGATATGATTCCGGCTATTGAACAGGATGCCCTGGAGATTATGAATGTCTTTACAGGAGTTGCACGCCGCGTGGTTGCGATCAGCAGCCAGGATGTATATCGTGCTTTCGGGCGCGTCAACGGCAAAGAGTCTGGTCCCGTTGACACTGTACCGATTACTGAGGATTCACCGCTACGCGAGAACCTTTATCCCTATCGCGGCGAGACACCAAGGGAGCAGGACGACCCGCGAAGGTGGCAGGATGACTATGACAAGATACTCGTCGAGCGCGTGGTGATGAGTGATCCGGAATTGCCTGGTACGGTCTTGCGGCTGCCGATGGTGTATGGACCAGGAGATTACCAGCACCGGCTTTTCAATTACTTGAAGCACATGGATGATGATCGCCCCGCGATTCTGATGGACGAAGCTGAAGCTCGGTGGCGCTGGACTCACGGGTACGTGGAGAACGTTGCCGAAGCCATCGCCCTGGCCGTAACCGGCGAACGTGCTGCTGGGCGTATCTACAACGTTGGTGAGCCGTTCACCTTTACTATGGCCGAGTGGGTAGATAAAATTGGGCAAGCAGCAGGCTGGCAAGGTAGGGTTGTGCTGGTACCTCGCGGCCGTTTACCGGAGCCATTGAGATGGGGAATCAACGCGGAACAGGATATCGTTGTGGATTCCAGTCGCATACGCAGGGAATTGGGCTATGAAGAGCGAGTGAGTCTGGACGAGGCGCTCAAACGCACAATCGCCTGGGAGCGAGCGAATCCACCAAAAGAGATTGATCCCAAAGAGTTTGATTATGCTGGTGAGGATGCGTTTTTAGCTCTCCACGGGTAGCGTGCTCAGCCAATTCCTGACTTTGGGGGCCCGGGTATCCCTACATGTCGCCAGACCCCACACTCCCCGGTTTGTCGTTGCCCGCCCCTTGAGGCCCGACCTTCTGGCGAACCGCCGCCAAATATTTTTTCGCATCGCGACTGGTGTGAATGTTCAAGTAGTTCGCAGTCAGTTGCGCTCTCTCCGTTGGAGCAGATGCGTTCACATCTCGTAAGAAGGCGACTTGCAAGAATCCCTGTACCGATGGGTCCGGGGGCGCATCTGCTTTGGCAGGGTTTTCAACCAGTTGCCTCGCTGCAATACTTTCTTCCGTCTCGTCTGGGCACACTATCCCTGAATGGGCAGGTTCAGGCAAGGTGAGGGGGGTATCTGTCCTCGGTGTGGCGAGTGAATAGAGGTGATTCAACGTGTGCGCTTGTTTATCGCGCTCGGTCAGGGGCGGCACACCAAAAATATGCTCAACAGTGGCAAGGACCGAGGTGTGATCATACACTGTATGGTCGATGGTGCCCCTGGGAATAAGAGGCGAAACGATGACAGCAGGTACGCGTACACCCAGTTGCTTAAAATCAAAAGCAAAGTGGCTGTTATCTGGATCGGTCGGCTTATCGCCAGGAGCAACGGTTTGCGGCGGAGGCACATGGTCATAAAATCCCCCATGCTCATCGTAGGTGATGATGAGCATGCTGCTTTCCCAGTGGGGTGAGTGACGAATTGTCTCGTAAACGCTCTTTATCAGCGCCTCGCCGCGTGTAATGTCATCTTTTGGATGTTGCGAATTGCCGCAAACAAAGTCAGATAAGACGTGATAGTCCGGCTCGATAAAGGCATATGATGTGGCATAGCCGGGATTATTCACATCACTGCTGAAGTCCTCAAAGTCTCTGAAGCGTCCTTCGGCAAGGCGAACAATCATCCCGCTTATGCTCAGCGCCTGGGGGAATGGATCCCCATTATAGATGGTCCAACTCACTCCCGCGTGGTCGAACCGGTCATAGATGGTCCCATTGTCAAAGTTATAGCCATCGAAAAGGGAACCGACCATCTCCACTGTGGATGGACTGTGGTCCAGGCCCCCTGACGATGCGGCGTGTATAAAGAAGCGGTTTGGCCATGTCGGGCCAGGCATGGAGGAAAACCAGTGATCGCACACGGCGAATTCCCGCGCGAGGGTGGTGAGCACGGGGAGCTGACCAGGGGAATAGCATTTCATGATCTCGCCCGGGTGGGTCCGATCGACAGTGGCATAGTTCGCGACGAAGCCACTATTGTTGATGTGGGGATACTTGCCATTGACGCCACAGAGTTGTTCCTCGACATCGGGAAAATCGTGGCCTGGATCGTAGGGCATTGCCCAGTCGGCAGGAGAGGAACCAACCACCTTCTTTCCATCCGGGCCGAGATTCCAGTCATGAGCCGGGTCCAATCCCGCAATGGTGGTAGGCTGCCCGGTGACAGCATCGATGCCTTGTAGATTGGAAAAACCTAACAAGTGGTCGAAGGACCGGTTTTCTAACATGATTACAAATATGTGTTTGATACGGTCAGGCTGTAATTTACTAGACCCATAGAGTGACATATGTTCACCTCTTTTTTCTTCTTAGCTTGCCCTGGGCTGCTTACCTGACTTGTAGGTTTCTGAACAATACGGCGTAATCATAACACCAAATGCAGGAGATTACACGTTTTATCTCCATTTTTCCTGGGGTAGGATTTCAGGGTCTGTGAATTATCCTGGTACCCGCAAGGGGTACCACTACATTTCGGACCAATCTGAGCGTGAAATGTAGTGGTACCCCTTGCGGGTACCAAGGACATGAGCACACTTTTCGGGAACATTCACAGACTCTGGGCCGGGCCCCACTCAATACTTGACATTCCGATCAGCAGGGCTTACCATAATACGCGTAAGCCCTCGTATTGAGTGTGGCTGGTTCATTTACGCGCTTGTGCGTGATCCGCTATCAAGAGCGGATTTTATTTTTCCGCCCACCTCAGCTTATTTATGGAGGCCAAGAGAGGACCGACACATGCCCGACAACGTTCACACCAAATTCCTTCTGAGCGAAGATGAGATGCCACGTTCCTGGTACAACATCATAGCGGACTTGCCAGGACCCCCGCCGCCAGTCTTGCACCCCGGCACCAGGCAGCCCGTTACACCGGACGACCTGGCTCCGCTGTTTCCCATGGCGCTGATTATGCAAGAAGTAAGTACCGAACGCTACATTGAAATTCCAGAGCCGATTCGCCAGGTGTATATGCAGTGGCGACCCACCCCACTCTTCCGGGCGCGCCGGCTGGAGAAAGCGCTGGACACTCCCGCCCGCATTTACTACAAGTACGAGGGTGTCAGCCCGGTCGGTAGCCACAAGCCGAATACCGCCGTGGCCCAGGCCTTCTACAACAAGCAGGAAGGGGTCAAGAAACTCTCGACCGAGACCGGGGCCGGGCAATGGGGGTCAGCGCTGGCGATGGCGGGCGCGTTCTTCGACATGGAAGTCGAAGTTTTCATGGTGAAGATCAGTTACCAGCAAAAGCCCTATCGCCGCAACCTGATGGAAACCTATGGCGCGACGGTGCATGCCAGCCCCACCAACCTGACGGACGCCGGGCGCAGCATCCTGGCGCAGGACCCTGAGAATATGGGCAGCCTGGGCATTGCGATCAGCGAGGCGGTAGAGGTAGCTGCCAAGAGCGGCGGCACGACCAAGTACTCACTGGGCAGCGTGCTCAATCACGTCTTAATGCACCAGACGATTATCGGTCAAGAGAGATCGGACCAGATGGAGCGTGCGAACGACTATCCTGACGTGGTCATTGGGTGCGTAGGCGGCGGCAGCAACTACGCAGGCATCGCCTTCCCATTCGTCGGCGAAGCGCTTAGAAAAGGGCTGAAGACGCGCTTCCTTGCCGCGGAGCCAATGGCCTGCCCCAGCCTGACTAAGGGTGTCTATGCGTACGACTTCGGTGATACAATCGGCATGACGCCGCTTGTAAAGATGCACACCCTCGGTCACGATTTCATGCCGCCGGGCATTCATGCAGGCGGGTTACGCTATCACGGCATGGCCCCGTTGATGTCATTGCTGCATGCGGAAGGTATCGTCGAGGCCCAGGCCTACTACCAGAATGCCGTCTTCGAGGCCGCGGTGCAATTTGCCCGTGCCGAGGGCATCGTTCCCGCACCGGAGGCAGGACACGCGGTACGTGCGGTGATCAACGAAGCACTGAAGGCCAAGGAAGCCGGGGAAGAGCGAGTAATTCTCGCTAACCTGAGCGGGCACGGCCACTTCGACATGGCCGCCTATGATGCCTACTTTGCAGGCAAACTGCAAGATTACGAGTACCCGGCGGAGGCCGTAGCTGAGGCGCAGAAGCGGATGCCGGTGGTGGTATAGCATATTCGTCGATCTTAGGGAAAAAACCAGGGGGCGATTCAGGTGAATCGCCCCGTTTTTGCTTCTCATGGGGAAACGGTAAGCAGTCGATCAGGTGCGGTATAATTTTTAAGGGTTGATTCGACCATTTGCACACAGACATGCTCAATCAGGGCAAAGCACAGAAGGAGCGTACTTAATGAGCCCATTTACCGGATTGATCAAAGATGGCAGGATTGGAAAGTGGTGCAAACGCGGTGCGGTACTGATTGCTATAGCCGGTACGATACAGATTTTGCTGACACTCTATGCGCTTTGGGGAGAATATCGCCAGATACAATCGAATGGTCAGACACCTGATCTGATTTACCTCATCCTTTCCGGCGCTGTCCAGATATTTACGAGCATCATGACTACTGTTTTCTTCGCCTTAATCCTTTATGCCGTCGGTGTAATCATCCTGGCCAATTCCGCAGCGGCGCACAGTGATGTTACCATTGAGAAGCTTGATGGGGCTGAAGCCACTCCCATCGAGGAAGAAGAAGTACGTATACTAAATTAGGCTATCGGACAGAAGTCTTTCCCGCTCTCCTCACCAAAGCAGTGCCCACCCTTGGTGAGGATCACCACTTCTTTGATCCTGGGGATCGGACAATAGCTTGCTGCGCCAATACTAGCATACCAGTTTTCATGCTACACAACTTTAGTGCGATTACAAGTTGTTAATGCCTCACGATCTTGTGTATACTAAAGGGAAGAGCGCATGCAGCAGATGCTACAAGTGATGATCGTGCAATTATAGATTTTGGTACATCGGGATGAGTGTAAACGCTCCTCGTCAAGCAGGATGAAGTGAGAGATGCTTCGCGGATTTGATCAGCAGCATTTGGAACATGACCTGGCACGCCTGGAACAGGTGCAGGAACGGTTATGGCAGCGCTACCTGCAGCTACTAGCGCAACTCGACCAGGTGAAACAGGAGCTACAAGCGTTAAAGCGGCAACGGGCTTTAAAACAACGACATGCTGAACTCAAACGCCTGCGTAAGCAACTCTTGAACGAGCTTCTTGCTGTGATGGATGCACAAGTAGAGATCACAAAACGCCTCACAGAAACCGCGCGATTTCTTGAACAGGTGAAGCAGCAGGCAATACGCCCTGACGATCGTCCCTAATTACTCCTTGTATCCTTAGCACGCAACGGCGAATAGAGATCATGCGACTGCTGCAACTGCTTGACATTCAGCGAAGCATAATTGTTCGTCATCGTCAGCTTGGAGATCGCGATAGGGGTAAGCGGAGCCAACAGTCGGTAACCCTATTTCACCATCTTGGTTAGCTACTCGTCAAATTCAGGCAAAAAACTGCTCGACCAAAACCTTGACAAATAAATAGCAATATGTTATATCTAGATATAACATATTGCTATGTCCGGTTTTGTAGGTACTGCAAATTTTGTACTGGAAAGAGGCTCTCAGGGTTTCGCGCCGCATTCATTTCTTGTGCATCTAGACAAGGAAATCGCTTGCTGCTACACGGGGTAGTCAAAACCTATAGGGACAGGCACACAAAATGGTAGTCTCCAATGTCTATCTCATCATGGCAGTGAGAGACCTCTCTGGTGTGATTCGCTGTGCGTGTTTCCGTTCGCCCATCTCCTTTCAGGAGAACACGCGATGAAGGATGAAGATCTCTTCTCTCACGATGAACCAACTCCCACCGCTTCTGATCATGAGCGTGATAGTGACAGTGACCGTCGTGCTCTCTCGTCAGCTCACGCTGTGCCTCAAGACGCACCAGCATCGGCTCATCCACCCAAGACGGAACGTCGGCGCGCCTCGCGTTACCCCTTGCGGCTTCTGTTGGTGGCAATGATGGTAGTGGTGCTTGTCGTTCTGGCGGGAGGGTATGGTGTCTTTCGTGCTCTCTCACCAACAGCTCGCCAGGCATCCTCTGCCTTCCAGCAGGCCCCTTGTCCTTTTGCTCTCAGTGGCGGTCTTGTCGAGGGAAAGAATGTCAAATGTGGCTTTCTCACCGTGCCCGAAGACCGGAGCCAGCCGCAGGGTCCCA
>Ga0207684_10001381_pt1 | contig 26451 bp, 34 predicted proteins | sample KBSK5501metaG_FD_184342 | JGI IMG/M metagenome (GOLD analysis project Ga0207684, IMG submission 184342) | Corn, switchgrass and miscanthus rhizosphere microbial communities from Kellogg Biological Station, Michigan, USA - KBS K5-50-1 metaG... | ecosystem: Host-associated > Plants > Roots >...
GGTGCAGCTGCGTAGGTCGAGGCCATGGGCCTTGTTTCGTCGTCGCGCTGCAACACAGCTTTATGCGTCGGACGCCCGGTGATTGCTGAGCCACACGAGCTGTCGGCGCCTTGGGACCAGATCGTGTCATTCGCCTCGTCGACCGATCACTTCTACAACCTGGCTGTCATGGCCCGGATGAACTGGCAGTCGTTGTGGTATGATCAGTTCAAGCGCTTCCGCGAAATGCTTCCGGCAGACGCCTGCATCGGCAAGGCGCTCCGCGATATCGGGGTGATGCGATGAGCTTTGACGGTCTCTGCGACAAGCTGGTCAACGACAGCGTCTGGTGGCCCTACCGCGGTTGGCATGACGACCACCGCGACAGGGACGGTACATCAGAGTACCGACCCGCGGCGCAGCAGGTGCGCGCCGAGTGGTTGGAGTTCGCGGATATGCTGCGTGGTCACGGGTTGCCACGATCTACCTGCCTGCAACTGGGACTCGGGACACCAGGTGCGACGCACAGCCTGCTCGCGCTCCTGTTTCGTGAGGTGCACACCGTCGAGCGCGAGTTCCCTGTTGTCGGGGAATGGAACAGGCGCTTCCCGGCGGGTGATACAGGAACTCTGCACAACGGTTCCGGCATCATCCAGGGCGATACCAACAGCGCCGGTACCTTCACCCGATGCGGCGCGCTGAAACCGCTCGACCTCCTCTTCATCGACGCCGGTCACAGGTACGAGGAGGTCCTTCTCGACCACACCATGTACTCGCCGCTGGTCAGGCTCGGCGGGATCGTCGCCTTCCACGACGCTGTCCACAGGCCGCAGTTCGGCGACGACATCGGGGTGTGGCGCCTGCTCGCCGAGCTGAAACGCGGGGGAATTCCGATCGTGACGATCGGCAACGAGGTGGGGATCGCCTACTATGTCCGATGACGAGCAGGAGAGCATCGCGGTTCGCGCGCGCCAACATACAACAGGCCATGAGTGACGTGATCGTGACCTTCAGGGCTATCAATGATGAGGAGGCCACCCGCTTCTTCAACTTTTTCATGGATAGCATCAACCAGGGTCGAGCAGTGACCCTCACGATCGAGGGCAACACCGGCGCGGCGAAGGTCACCCACTGAATGGCCTGGTTCAACTTCAACACGTTCAATCACTGCCATCAGGGCCGGATCATCGTCGAGGACATCACCCGCACGATGGGCCTGCAGATGCGGGCGCTCGGCCATCACGTGACCTGGTCGGATGACCTGATCCCGGCGTCGGTCAAGGGTGGTGGATTCGCGTACAATGTTTTGCTTGAGTCGTTCGCCGATGATCCAGCGACCCTGGATCGTATCTACCGCGCGCATGCGCTTGGCTGCTGGTTCATCTACGTGGCGACCGAGGAACCCAGTGACGCCGGCTTCAACCACGGTCTCGACCCGGCGATGATCGACCGGCAGAACGCCTACGCCGAGGCTATGAAGTACGCTGTCGGCACGCTGCACCTGATCCCCGGCCAGCACGTCACCGACTGGTACGCGCAGTTCGGGCCCGCCGCCTACGCGGAGCTTGGTTGGGCGCCAGACCTTGATCGCAACGACGTGTTGGTCATGCCGAAGTGGGAGCAAGAGCCAGACTACGACGTCGGATTCTTCGGAAAGATGACGTGGCGCCGCGGCCAGATCCTCGACACTATGGAAGCAATGGGGCTCAAGGTGCTGCGGCTGACCGGACTTGAGACGCCGCGCGCAGAGCGCGACTCCATCATGCGGCGCGCGAAGGTGATCGTGCAGATCAGGGGCAACGACGAGTGGACGACCGTGTCCTCGACCCGTCTCGTCGCCGCGCTCGCCATGGGTCGCCCGGTGATCGCCGAGCCGCACCCGTCACCCGCCCCTTGGGATCAGTGCGTCTCGTTCTCCAAGACTATGGACGAGTTCTACGACAACGTTCGTTTGACGGCGCAGTATCCTCCTCAGTTGCTCGCCCATTATCATCAGCTGCAGTACAACGCATTCAGCAAATGGCTGACACCGGAGCACTGTATCGGCGATGCGCTGCGCACGCTGGGGATTGTCTGATGGCCGTCGATCGAGAAGTCAGGTTCGATCACGGTCGCGGGCTGTGGTGCGTCGTTGAGGTTGACGGGGATCGTGAACGCTGGGAGATCGGTGCGTGGCTCAACTCGGAGGACGCCGAGGCCCACCTGTGGGACGACGACATCGCGTGGGAGAACTGGGTGCCGCGATCACCAGGCCTTCTGGGGGCAGCGAGATGCTGACGGCGGCGCACCTGGGCATCGCACCCCACGAGTTCGCGATTGCGTCCCTGCACGGGATTGGGGACACATGTCTGGTCGCCGGCCATATGAAGGTGTTCTCCAACACCCACCAGCATCCTGTTGTGATGGCCGTGCGTCAGGGACATCAGGAAGTCGCCTCGATGTTCCCGGGGGTATCGCGCACCGTCATCGTGCCGGAGTACGAGATCGCGCCACTGACCAACACCATCACGGTCGGCGTGCCGCAGCCAGGTAATTTGTTTGTCGCGCACCCGTCCACCGTCCCCGCGCGACTTGATCACTGCGTCGCGCACGGCCGCATGTCGGACGCGGCGATGTACGCACTGATCCTGGGACTCCCGCCGCAGAGCCGCCTCGCGCTGCCCAGCATTCCGTCCGACAAGCGTGAGTTCGCACATGCGCTTGCTTCTGCACTTGGCATATCTCCGGGTCGGACGGCAGTTCTTGTGCCGCATGCGAACTCATGGCCGCCGATCGATAATATCTTCTGGGAGCAATTGCGCGCAAAGCTTCACAGTGTTGGATGGTGGGTGTGGGTGAATGACCCAGGCACGTTGCCGCTGCCTTGTGCGCTGCCGTTTCTTGAGGTTGCCGGATGGGTGATCGGCGCTAACTGCGGCTTCATGCAGATGGCTGTGCAGTCCGGCATTCAATGCCGCAAGACGATTCTATCGCGCGCGATGTATCCGGACGAGCCGCATGGAGAGCGTCATCCGCTGCCGATCACGCGTATATGGCCAGACTACAGCATGTTTCGGAAGGTCGATGGCTACCAGTATGACATAGAGGAGTTCCGCGTGGACGGTCCCACCTCATGGCCAGGAGCGATTGCCGCTGTCACGCAGGGACGCAACGCACATGGCCCAGTGCCTGATCCAGGTCCGCTGTTGTTCATGGATGTGCAGATGTCACCAGGCGAGCTGCTGGACCGTCTGTCCATCATGGAGATCAAGCAGGCGCGGCTGCCATCCAAGGCGCAGCATCTGGCGACCGAGGTCACCAGGCTGGCGCCATTGCGTGAGCACCTTCTGCGCGCTCACCCCGAGATCGTCACGCTCGCGCAGGAACTGCGCAACCTCAACGATCAGGCGTGGACTCTAAACGAGGTGTTGATCACAGACTACCAGCACAACGTCGGCGGCCCCGGCTGGCATGTCGTTCAGGACAGCATAGTCGACGGACTGACGCACGTCGAACGGCACGTGAGGACAGCGTACGAGGCTCATCACTGCAACAGGCGGAGGGTCGAGGTCCGCAATGATATTGACGCCCACTGCAGGGCGGGTCATGTGGAGGTGAAGTCTTACAGATGACCAACAACAATGCAGGGCGCATCGCACTTGCACTCCTGTCGATCCCGGCGGTCGGATGCCTCGCTGTCTATCTGACGATCTCTCAGAAGCAGCGGACAGCGCAGGTCCGTCCGGGAGTCGACTACTGCAAGAACGTGGTGGTCGTGCCTAACCCGGAGGTTCCTGGTGCGTGGCGGACGGTCGTGTTCTCCTCGTGTCCAGGGTCGCAACCGTCAGGGAGCGCTGCGCCGTGAGCCGCAACAAGAACCGCCTGACACCCGCGCAGCGGGAAGCGCTGGCGCACGCTGAGATGGTGGAGGCGCAGGCCGCGCACCTCGCGACCCCTGTCACCCGCGAGGAACTGATCAACCTGCTGCGCGAGATCGCGCACGAGTACGACATGACACGCAGGACACCACCGCACCCGCCGCAGCAGCTGCTCCGTGACCTGGCCGAAAGGTTGTGCTTCAAATGACCGATGTAGTCGAGCAACTCCGCCGAGACGGGATTGTGGTACTGCCGCGCAGGTTCGAGAACGTCGCAGGCATGGTACGGCATCTCGACACCAAGCCTGTCTACGAGAACCACGTCAGGCAGCGCAAGCCGCCGGTACAGGGTGGACTTGGCAGTCACCCATGGATGTGCCGCGACATGCATGACGTGCTGCGCGCGCCGGGATGGCTGGAAACAGCATTGTCGACCTACGATATCGTCAAGGAGTATCTGGGACGTCCGCCGCTCCTTTACAGCGTCAACGTGTTCTACACAGAGCCGTCACCTCCGCAGCCCAAGGCCGATATTCAGGGGTGGCACAGGGACACCGACGACAGCGCATTCCTCGCGCTGTTCGCCTACCTGACGGACGTCCACCAACCCGAGGATGGCGCGCATGAGTACGTGCTGGGATCACAGGGGGACGCGATCAAGAAAGACAGAGACCATCCTACGGAATCCTCGCGTATCGGCCGGGTCCTTGGTGATGCCGGCAGAATGTTCCTCAGCGATCCGCGCGGGCTGCACAGGGGCCTTGTTCCGGAGCACAGGCGAAGGGCGATAGCGTGGGCGCGATGGGGTGTCAGTGATCCGCCGCCGTCATACGTGTGGGACATGCTAGAGCCCATGCCTGCGGAGTCGCTGGGCTACGGCAGGTATCCGAATGATCAGGAGCTGCGCGACGCGATAAGATTGGTGGTGCGTGCATGACCGATCTGAAAGCTGACATCGAGCAGATCATGTTGAAGATCCTGGGCGAGGAGATCAGGCTGGTCGCCAAGCAGGAGCACGACTGCGAGACATGCGGCGAGGCCACCGTGTGGATGGTCAAGCCGGGAACTTTGGAGCGCGCGGTGTCGCGCATCGTCACCTGCATCGAGGCCGGTGCCGAGATTGCAGCGAAGAAGGTCGCGCTAGAGATCCTTGCAGAGAAGGAAGCCGAGGTGGAGGTAGTGCCATGATTGTGGAATGCACCGCTGTGTGGCTCACGCTGCAGCTCGCCGCGATCGACGCCGGTGTGAAGCACTACGACCCGGCCGTCTACGGCTACATGTCGGTTGTACTCAACAGGAACGAGCGCACCCGCGCGGAGTACGATCGAGATCATCTGATAGAGCAGTACAAGAAGACCTGCGGAACGCGGTGAGCCAGGAGGCTTGAGCTATGGCGGGACTCAACCTGCATCAGCTTGCTCGCGGCTACATCAACGTAGTCAATCCGGACATTCCCGCCATCCTGCGCAAGAGCGCGGGATACACGATTGATGATGATGGAACGCAGATCCCGGCATACGAAGCGCCGGTCACGGTATCCGCGCAGGTCCAGTCGCTGACCACGCGCGACTTGCGGCAGCTGGAAGCGCTGAATATCCAGAACGCGGGGATTGCCGTCTACTTCAACGGCGTCATTGACGGCGTCCTCCGCGTCAGTCAGAAGGGCGGCGATCTTGTCGAGTTTCCTGCGGTGCTTCCGGACAATCCGGAGCTTGCGGGAACTGTCTGGCTGACTACGAATGTGCTGGAGCAATGGCCGACAGGATGGTGCAAGGTCTCGCTGACCTTGCAGAATGGAAGCTGACATGTCTGTCGAAGGCGGGGATCGGCTCAAGCGTGCTCTGGACCAGATCGCGCAGAAACTGGGCTCGGCCAAGAGCGTCAAGGTTGGTTTCCTGGACAAGTCCACCTATCCGGACGGAACGCCGGTCCCGATGGTGGCCGCCATCCAGGAGTTTGGCGCACCGCGCGCTGGAATTCCGCCACGCCCATTCATGCGTCCGACCGCACATCAGAACCGCGATGAATGGGCGCGGGCGCTGCAAGCAGCGCTCGTAGCTAGCGAATGGGACACAAGCAAGGCGCTTGCCATGCTGGGTGAGCATGTGGCTGGCGATATTCGGATGGCGATCTCCAAGCTAGCGTCGCCTCCGCTTTCGCTCGTCACGCTGATGCTGCGCAAGATGAAGGCGGAAACGCCTGGCTTGAAGGTGACGCGCAAGACGGTTGAGATCGCGCGTCAGCGTGTGGCGGCCGGCGAGTCAGTAGCTGGAGCTTCGACCAAGCCCTTGGTCGAAACCGGAAACTTGCTCAGCTCGGTTGAGTACGAAGTCGAGTAAAAAGCTAATTCACATCTCATGACCATTACCGTCGCCCCGACTCAGCGGGACGCGCTCACGGCGCTGCGTGCGCTCGTGCTCAGCGTGATCCCGGGTATTGAATGCATCCGTGGACAGGTCAACCGCGTCCCCGAGCCGCGTTCCCCCGACTTCATCGTGATGTGGCCGATCATGCGCGCCCGCGCGGCGACCAATGTGGTCAGCTACGCGGATTGCCGCTTCACAGCATCGATTGCCGGAACGGTGATGGACGTCACCAATGTCAGTTTCGGGACGATCGAGGCCGGCGCTAAGCTTCTAGGCTCAGGCCTGTCAGGAACGGCAGTGGTTACAGGAACGCTTTCGGGCACAGGAGGCGTGGGCACATACAGTGTGTCTCCCACGCAGACATTGTCTTCGCAAGTGCTAGCTACCGGAGTCATGAATATTGGACAGTCGACCGAGTTGACGGTGCAGCTTGATGTGCATGGTCCTGCATCAGCTGAGAACGCGCAGATCCTGACGACACTCCTGCGCGACGATTATGCAAATCTATTGTTCGCTCGCACGGGATTTCCGGACGTAACCGCGCTGTATACGGACGATCCGCGCCAAGTTCCATTTATCAATGCCGAGTCCCAGTACGAGGACCGCTGGGTTGTTGATTCGCACCTGCACCTCGATGCCGTTGTGCAGGACATCCCGCAAGAGTTCATGGACGAGATCATTGTCACGACTGTTGAGGTCGATGACTCGGACGTGTAGAGACAGCGTGAGGAAAAGGAGTCCAATTCTATGAGCACGATTCCGGCAAGTGAAATCGTCCAGGTAAATCCGGCCGTACTTCCCGCGGGTGGCAGGGCGCTCGATATCAATGGGGTGATCCTCACCCACTCTACCCGTGTTCCGATCGGAGCTGTTCAGCCATTTGCGACAGCGGATGACGTCTCCGACTACTTCGGAGGTTCCTCGCAGGAGGCGGACCTCGCCGACAACTATTTCAATGGCTTCGAGAACAGCTCGATCAAGCCGGCGCAGGTGTTTTACACACAGTTCAATCCGACCGCTGTCCCCGCCTACCTGCGCGGCGGCACGATCTCGGGCATCACCCTACAGCAGCTGCAGCTTCTGTCGGGCACTTTGATCCTGACGGTCGACGGCTACTTGCGGACGTCCGCGTCAATCAGCCTTGCTGCCGCGACGTCGTTCTCGTCGGCCGCTGCTCTGATCCAGGCGGGTTTTGTTGGAACCGAGCCGACTGCGGCAACCGTCACCGGATCAATCGGCCCGGGCACCGCATCCCTCAATGGCTATATTGACGGAAACATTTTGACGGCAACGACCGTCACCGGTACCCTGCGTGTCGGCGGATCGGTCGGCGGCTCAGGCGTCGCTGTCGGCACTCGCATCACCGGACAGCTGTCAGGTGTTGATGGTGCTGCTGGCACTTACGCTGTGTCGATCTCGCAGACCGTTCCCGCGACAGCAATGACCCTGACCTTCGGCATCCTGACGGTCGCGTCTGTCGCCTCGGGCTTCGTCGACACTGGGCAGACCGTAACCGGAACCGGCGGAGGTGGTGTGACGGCCGGCACCATAATCACAGCCGGCCTGTCAGGGACGGGCGGAACCGGCACCTATATCGTCGCGCCTTCGGGTACGGTGTCGAGCACGACCCTTGTCCTCAAGGCGACTCCGCTGACCGTGACCTACGACAGCACCAGCAACTCCTTCCTGCTGACCTCGGGCGTCGCGGGCGCCGCCTCGACCGTGACCTTCGCGACAGGGACGCTGGCGGCCTCGATCAACTTCACGCAAGCGGAAGCTGCTGTCCTGTCCCAGGGTGCCAACCCGGCGATCCCCGGCACGTTTATGGACTCTATCACTGACGTCACCCAGAACTGGGCGACCTTCATGACGGCCTTCGATCCCGACTCGGGTTCCGGCTTCAACACCCAGAAGCTGCTGTTCGCGCAGTGGACGGCCGAGTCCAACAATCGCTACGCCTATGTGTGCTGGGATCCGGACGAAGGCCCGGCAGCGACCAATCCCGACGTTGCTTCCCTCGGCTGGCTGCTCAATCAGTCGAACTCGTCGGGCACCTTCCTGTTCGGGCAGGGGGTTGGGGCCAGCAACGGTGCGGGCGATGCCGTCCCTGTCACCGCGAACTATGCGGCCTTCATCTGCGGCGCTGCTGCATCTATCAACTTCGAGCAGTTCAACGGCCGCACGACCTTCGCCTTCCGCGTCCAGTCCGGCCTGTTCCCGACGGTCACCGACGCGACCAGCGCGAACAACCTGCTGCAGAACGGGTACAACTACTACGGGGCTTACGCCACCGCGAACGACGACTTCATCTGGGTATACAACGGGCAGATCTCGGGCGAGTTCCTGTGGATGGACTCGTACATCAACCAGATCTGGATGAACAACGCCTTCCAGCTGGCGCTGATGGTTCTGCTCAAGTCGGCGAAGTCGATCCCGTACAACACGGCCGGCTACTCGCTGATCTCGGCTGCGCTGCTCGACCCGATCCTCGCCGCTGTCAACTTCGGCGCGATCAGGCCGGGCATCACCCTGTCCGAGTCGCAGGCGGCGCAGGTCAACAGCCAGGCGGGTGTGAAGATCGACGACATCCTGAACCGGCAGGGCTGGTACCTGCAGGTCCGCGACGCCAGCCCGCAGGTCCGGCAGGCGCGCGGCACCCCGCCCTGCACTTTCTGGTACATGGACGGGCAAAGTGTTCAGAGGATAGTCTTGGCGTCCATTGAATTGACTTAAGTGGACTGACAGCGTAGGCTCCTGCTAACCTAAACATTTAGCAGGAGCCTGAGTAATGCCTCGGGAATGGAATAGAATCAGGAATGCGTTGGAGCATGTTTACCGGCAGCAGAAGCGAAATGCGGTCCGCCGCGGGATCGTGTTTCTGCTGTCGTTCGATGAGTGGCTAGAAATTTGGGAAGCTTCCGGTTTCCTGGATATGCGCGGCCGTCGATCGAACGAGTATCGCATGTCCAGGATTGGTGACTGTGGTGCGTATGCAATCGGGAATGTCGTGATCAAAACGAACGGCGACAACCATCGGGAGCGCGCACCAGCGCAGCATACGGAAGCTTTCAAACGCAAAACGAGTCGGCGACTTCGTGGAAATAAGTACGGCAAAGGACAAAAGCTTGGGTTCAGGCACACAGAAGAAAGTCGATTGTGTATTGGTGAGGCGAGTAAGGCTGCTTGGAAAGACCCAGCATATCGGAAAAAGATGCGCAAGCGTGATAGATTGAATTCAAAACGGCTTCAGGGGCATGAAGTCACCCCTGAGACTCGCGAGAAAATTGGAGCGGCGCATATCGGTCGGGAACACTCTGTATCTACTCGCACGAAGATGAGCGCAACGCACAGAAAGCGGCAGTGCATGATCAGGGCCGCGTTGTCCAAGATGCAAGAGGAGTAAGCAATGGCTGGTAGTATCACGTCTGTCAACTCGGTGATCTCTATGTCGGTCACCAACCTGTTCGCGGCGCCGCAGGTTCTGCAGGGCTACTCCGCGGACGACATCTTCACTAACGAGGCGATCGACGCGGCCGAGACGATGATGGGCCTCGACGGCAAGCTGGCGGCGGGATTCGTTCCGTCGGCCGTTACCCAGAACTACGTTCTGATGGCGAACAGCCCGTCCCTTCCCTTCTTCGACGAGTGGTACCGCGCAATGAAGGAGACGAAAGATGTGTTCTTCGCGCAGGCCGTTATCGTGCTGCCCTCGGTGTTCATGAAGTACACGATGATCAACGGTGTGCTGCGCAACTACCCTCCACTGCCTAACGCCTCGCGCACCCTGCGCCCGCGCACCTTCACCATTGTCTGGGAATCCGCCGATCCGCAGGTGATCGCGGCAGGGGCTGCGTGATCTCATGCGCAAGGCCGAGATCGTACAGATCGACGAGGGGTCGCGGGAGACGAACCGCGACTTCGGAAAGAAGTTCCTCCTCACCGAGATGCCCGCCCTGCAGGCCGAGAAGTGGGCGGCCCGCGCGTTCCTCGCGCTCGCGCGTTCTGGTCTCGACCTGCCCGAGGAGGTGACGAAGGCTGGCTTCGCCGGCGTCGCCTTTATCGGCCTACGCGCACTGGCGACGGGCGGCATTGTGTACGCGGAGATCGAACCACTTCTCGACGAGATGCTGGCGTGCGTCCGCATCCTGCCCGATCCCGCGCATCCGGAGCTGTCACGACCACTCGTCCTGGACCATCCGGAGGGCGAGAACGACGTCGACGAGGTGTCGACCCTGCTGCTCTTGCGGACGCGCGTATTCGCGCTGCACACCGATTTTTTCGTGACCGGCGGCAGGTGACGGTCGACCTGCCATCCGAAGCCGTCTCAGGCCTGATCGAGTACCCAGATGAGCTGGGCCCCGTGCTCGGATGCGTGATCTCCTCCCGGCTCGCGAGCCTGCACGAGCTTGGAACCTCCCTCAGTATCGAGGACGCGTACGACCTGTTGGACGTCATCAGGGTCGACGCGCACAATCGCGCGCGTCTGCAGGCGCACGCGGAAGCGATGCGTGACAGGAGATAGACCTTCATGGCCACGGTGATCGACGAGCTGATCGTCAGGATCGGCGCCGACGCGTCGGCGTTCACCGCCGAGCAGAAGCGTGTTCTCGAAGCGCTGGAGAAGTTCCGGCAGGGCGGTGAGCGTGCGGCGAAGGACGTGCGGCGGCCCACCGAGGAACTCACCGAGGTGTTCGGCGCGATGCAGCGCCGCCTCCTCGGAATCGCTGCCCTGTTCACCGGCGGCCTCGGCCTGCAGGCCTACATGGAGCAGGTGACACGCGCCACCGCACAGACCGGACGCCTCGCGACCCAGCTCGGCACCTCGGTCGAGAATTTGTCCAAGTGGGAGAACGCGGGCAAGACCGTCGGTGCGTCGGCAGAGGAGATCTCTGGCTCGATCCAGGGGCTCGTCTCCTCCATCTACCAGTTCCAGATCACGGGCCAGTCGTCCCTGATCCCGTACTTCAACGCCATGGGCATCGCCATGCGCGACGCCTCCGGCAAGGTGCGCGACTTCAACGCCATCCTGCTGGACATGGCGGCGTGGGGCCAGGGCAAAGACAAGGCCATGGTCACCGAGTGGTTCCGCGAGATGGGCATGTCCCAGGGCATGATCGCCCTTCTGACCCAAGACATGGCGAAGCTGCAGAAGACGCTCGCCGACATGAAGGACGTCGGCGTCACCAACGAGCAGGTCAAGCGCTTCACAGAGCTGCAGGAGGCGATGGGCAAGATGGCGGCCTCGTCTGCCGCCTTCGCGCGGGGGATCGCTGCCGAGGTCGCGCCCGCCCTGACGACGCTGCTGAACTATCTCACCGCGGTGCTGCAGGAGATGCGCGGGATCGACAGCATCACCTCGAAGTACGCGGAAGGTGCGGCGAAGTACCTGCCGCCGCTGCAGCCCGGGGTGGGGGTTCCGTCACCTGGCGGCAGGAAGGGCGGTGGTGCAGACGACAAGGATCCGCTCGCTGACGATCTCGACAGGTCCACGGCGTTCGGCCGCCAGCGCGAGATGGACAGGGAGGCGGCCCGCGCACGCGGGCTAGGTGCGCTGCCGCAGGGTGGTAGCGCGGCGGGTGTCGAGGACGCCACGCGCAAGGGCGCGGAGGAGGGTACCAAAAAGGGCATCCTGGACGGGCTGATGAATATCCTCGGCTTCCAGCGTTCCGCGTTCAGTCCGAGCGGTGGGGGGCAGTTCGGCGACGCGCGTGTCATGCAGGCCTCCCTTGGCGGCGGTGGGGGCGCCGGTGGGGGCGTCGGCGGTAGCACCTCTAGGATGGGCGGGGGATCGCCCGGGGGCGCTGGTGGTGGCGCTGGTGGCGCTGGGGGAGGCAGGCGTCAGGGAGGCGGCGGAATCGGTGGGGCATCCGACGCCGGATTGGGTGGTGACCTGTCGAAGTCCGGCAGCGCTTTTCTCGCCTCCCAGCGCGCGCGGTTCAAGGAGGAGCTTGACAAGAACCCGCAGCTGAGAACCCGCCTCGCCGCGCTTGTCGACCTGGAAAACCCTGGCGCCGGCCCGGCGGTGGCGGAGTCTTTGATGAACCGCATGGCCTACACCGGCCGGTCACTTGAGTCGGGCATGGCTGGCGGGCCGCGTTCCTTTTACGGTCCAGCGCGTCGCGGCATGGTCGAGCCGCGCATGGCGGCGCTTGAACGGAATCCCAAGCGTCTTGAGAAGCTCAACAGCCTGATCGACCAGGCGCTCGGCGGCTCGAACGTGACTCTTGGCCACACCGACCAGGGTAGCGCGGGCGATCCGAACTATAATGCTGGTGGTGTCGGCGTTAATATAAACCGCGAGCGTTTCAACGATTGGGGTGGTGGTCCAGGCGGCATCCCCGGCGCGCGTCGCTGGCGTGAACGTCAGCAGGCGCAGGTGCAGGCGGCGGCCCAGGCATCTGCGAAGGGTCCCACCTTCTCTGAGATCGCGCGCGAGCAGTCCGCATCCAATCAGCTGCGACCGCGCACACCGATGGTCGACTCCATGGTGCGGACGGGCTTCTTCAATCAGAACTCGACCGTCAACACCAACTCGTCAAAATCGGAGACGCACATCGGATCGCTCAACGTGCACACTCAGGCGACCGACGCTTACGGTATCGCGCGCGAACTTCCGTCCGCGATCGACCGCGCCTCCCAGATGAATCAAGCTAATTTTGGACCCAATTAGCATGCCGTTCCCAGTCGTCCCCATCGCACCGGGCGTCCCGCCCCTGATCCGCGAGCCGGGGGTCGCCGCCCCAGCGCCGCCTGACCTGATGGATCGGGACGAGACCGTCGGCTTCGGCGCCGGCCTGCGCCCGCAGTGGGGACTCTACCTCGGCGGTCGCGCTGTCATCACGGCCGACACAGTGACAGCCTTCGACTACAAGGGCGAGGAGGTGGTCGCCGACTTTCCGCTGGAGCGGGGATCATTTCAGTCCTACGACAAGGTCGACAGGCCGTACGAGGCGCGCGTCCAGTTCGTCGCGGGCGGCACCCAGGCGGCGCGCGAGGCGCTCCTGCTGTCGGTCGCCGCAGCCCTACCGACCCTCGACCTCTACAACGTCGTCACACCCGAGGTCGTCTACGTCAACGCCAACATGGTACGCTACGACTATAGGCGCACCACGACCAACGGCGTCGGCATGATCGTCGTCGACGTGATGGTGCAGGAGGTGCGTGTGCAGGGCGCGACGACCGTGCGTGACTCGGCCTCCCCGTCAGGTGCCGACCCTCTGCAGGGCGGCAACGTGCAGCCGACAGCCCCGACGGGTAATCAGAACAGCGCGGCGACGGCTGCGACATAAAAAGAGCGATTCATGCTGATCATCCCACTGCAGGCGGCTCCATCGCAGATACTCAACACCGTGCTTGCGGAGCAGGCTGTCACGCTGCGCGTGTACCAAAGGTTTTACGGGCTGTTCATCGACCTGCTGGTCGACGATGTCCTGATCGTTGGAGGGGTGATTTGTCAGAACCTCAACCGTATCGTGCGCTCTGTCTATCTAGCGTTTGATGGGGACTTCATCTTCATTGACAATCAGGGCGAAACGGATCCTGTCTACACGGGTCTGGGTATTCGTTATTCGTTGGCTTACCTGTCATCGCAGGATCTGGCCGATCTGGGATTTGACGCATGACCTTTGTACGTCGCCGCATCAAGCTGACGGTGTCCGGCACCAAGATCGCCGGGCTGACAGAGGAGGGCTTGCGTACGTCGGTGCGTGTCGCCATGGCCGGCGAGGTGCAGATGGGGACGGCGGACGTGCTTGTGTATGGGCTGACGCTCGACACCATGAACCAGCTCGCGACCTTCGGACAGCGCGTTACCGAATATCAGCGAAACACCTTGATCATCGAGGCGGGTGACGCTGTCAATGGAATGTCGGAGATCTTCCGGGGAACCATCACCCAGGCCTGGCCGGACTTTCAAGGGGCGCCGCTGGTCCCGTTCCACATCCTCGCGCAGGCCGGGCTCATTGACGCGATGAAACCGGTCGAGCCCATGTCGTTTGACGGAAGCACCGACGTCGCCACGATCCTGAAGAAGGTGCAGGGCCAGATGGACGAGGTGTCGGTGTTCGAGAACCACGGGGTGAACGTCAAGCTGGACTCGCCCTACCTGTGGGGCTCCCCGCGCAACATGGTCAAGCAGATCGCGGCGGCGGCCGGAATTTCATGGGTGATTGATCGCAACGTGCTTGCCGTCATGCCGCAGAACAAGGCGCGCGGAGGTGGAGGCTTGCTGGTCGCGCCGGAAACAGGCATGGTGTCATACCCGGGTTTCACAGCTGTCGGGGTGCTGGTCAAGCAGGAGTTTTCACGCGCGCTGTCCTACAGGCAGAAGTTCACGGTCAAGTCCGACATCGTTCCGGCCTGCGGCGATTGGATGATCAACAGGTTGGAGTACGATCTTGAATCCGAGGTCCCCAAGGGACACTGGTTCGTGACGATCGAGGGCATCAGGGAAGGCCAGGGGCCAACCGTGTCCTCCTGAACTTTTTAGCAAAGGAATTTTTGCATGGCAGGGAAGGGCTACTTCGGGCAGAACAACGCCGCCTCGTCGACCTCGGGCTTCTCTGAGCGGGACTTCCACATCCAGCAGAGCCAAAAGCTGATGTCTACGGCGACACTGGTTCAGGTCAAGAAGTACAAGCCGCGTGAGAAGGACAGCAAGGGGAAGGCCGGCGAGGTGCAGCCGATCGGCTACCTGGACGTGCTGCCGCTGGTGAACATGGTCGACGGTTCCGGAAAGCCGGTAAAGCACCAGGTCGTCCATAACATGCCATACTTCCGGTCGCAGTCCGGCAAGCAGGCGATCATCATGGATCCACAGGACGGCGACATCGGTCTGGTCGTGTTCGCCGACCGCGACATATCGGCTGTCAAAAAGAACCTCAAGCAGTCCAACCCGGGCAGCAAGCGTCGCAACGACTTCGCCGATGGTGTGTTCGTCGGAGTTGTGGCGTCAAAGGACAAGCCGACCTCCTACATCCAGTTCGACAACAACGGGACGATCACGATCTCCCCCGACGAGGGGAAGACCTTCTTCTCGATCAAGAAGGACGAGATCAGGATGCACGCGAACGGCATCGCTGTCTACGTGACGCCCAATCGGATCGACCTGGGCAAGAAGAACGCGCCGCACGCCGTCGTCACGGTGGACGGTCCGTCCGAGAAGGTGTTCGCTGTGATCAACGAGTCGGACAGCAACTGACATGGCATCGACACTCCTTCTCGATACCGAGACGTGGGACCTGGTCGTCGACGCGGCAGGGAACATTGCTGTCGCCTCCGAGCCATACGCGTTGGCACAGGACGCGGCTTCCTCGATCAAGCTGTTCGAGGCCGAGCTTTGGTACGACAAGTCGCAGGGCATCCCCTACTTCGGACAGGTGCTGGGCAAGTACCCGCCGAAGACGCTCATGAAGGCGCTGTTCACCCGCGCTGCCCTGACGGTACCGAACGTGTTGGCTGCGCGTTGCTTCATTCGGTCCATCGAGGGCCGCACCGTGACAGGACAGGTCCAGGTCAGGGACCAGGCCGGCTTCGTCACCGCCGCAGACTTCTGAGGATCAGCAGGCAATGGCGACCACGACCGTCACCACCAACGTCCCGGGCCCGACGTTCGGAACTCAGGGCTTCATCGAGCCCGCGGAGTCGGACATCCTGCGCGGCATTGTGCAGGACATACAGGCCGCCTTCGGTGGTGTGCTGAACTTCAGCACGACAGACGGAAGCTTGACTAACGCTACACCGCAGGGACAGCTCGCCGCGTCGATCGCCGCGATCGTTGGCAACGTCAACGACACGTTTCTGATGATGACGCAAATGCTGGACCCGGCTTTTTCGTTCGGCCGGTACCAGGACGGCCTCGCGCGCATCTACTTCATCGAGCGCAACCCGTCGCTGCCGACTGTCGTCGAGGCACTCTGCACAGGTTTGGAGGGCGTCCTGATTCCAGTCGGCGCCACGGCTAAAGCTGTCGATGGCAACCTGTACACCTGCACTGGATCAGGCACAATCCCGGCTTCAGGTAGCATCACTCTTCCATTCGCCTGCTCGATCCCTGGCCCGATCCCCTGCCCTCCCGGCGCGCTCGACACCATTTTCTCGACGATCCTCGGCTGGGACCGCATTGAGAACCTGACTGAGGGCATCCTTGGCCAGGACCTTGAGACGCGTGCTCAGTTCGAGCGCAGGAGATCGTTGTCGGTGGCGCATAACGCGCTGGGCTTCCTGCCGGCGATCCTGGGAGCTGTGCTGTCGCTGGAAGGGGTGCTCGACGCTTACGTCGTGGAGAACGTGGAGAACGTCCCACGCACGATCGGCGGCGTGATACTCGCCCCAAACTCGCTCTACGTCGCTGTCGTCGGAGGCGACCCGGACGAGATCTGTCGGGCGATCTGGGAGATAAAGGCTCCCGGCTGCGCGTACAACGGCAACACGACCCGTACCGTGTACGACACCAGCGAGGGCTACAACCCGCCGTTCCCTGCCTACCAGGTGTCCTATCAGGTTCCCGATCCGCTGCCTGTGATATTCGCGGTCACCATCAAGCCGAACCCGCTGGTGCCGGCGAACGCGTTGTCATTGACCCAGCAGGCGATCGTCAGGGCGATGGCCGGGGCCGACGGGGGGTCGCGCGCGACGATCGGCGCGACCTTGTTCGCGTCGCGCTACTACGAGCCTGTGGCCGAGGCTTTGGGCCCCACCGTCGCGATTGTCAACATCAAGATCGGCACCCAGAACACAGCCTCCGCCAAGTTCAACGGGATGATCTCGTCGGGTTCACTTGGTGGCACGCTGACCGTCACCTCGGTCACCTCAGGCACGCTGTCCGCGGGCCAGACGGTGCAGGGGTCAGGCGTCGCTGCAGGCACGATGATCCTCGGCCTGCTGTCCGGGACGCTCGGCGGCACCGGTACCTACCGGGTGTCTCTGTCGCAGACGACCGTGGCGCAGGTGATGTACGCGGTCCGCGCGTTGGTGGACGAGTCACCAGTGCTGATCGATCAGGCGCCCACCGTTGCGCTTGCTGACATAACATTGATACTGGAAACATAGGATGACTGGACCCGATCTTCCGCGCGGACCGATTCCCAACGCGATCGGCGAGTTCGTCATTGGCGAGTCGCCGATCGGCACCCAGCCTCCATTTGATATCTGGGACACGATTCTATCGCAGTACGCTAACTCGCCGATCATTGTTCAGCTGATCCAGAACTTCTTCTCGTACGTCGACCAGACCGCGAACCTGGACGACTTCTTTGACAAGGTCTGGAACCTGGACACAGCCGAGGGCTACGGCCTTGACGTGTGGGGTCGGATCGTCGGCGTCAACCGCGTCCTGCAGATCACTGTAGGCAAGTGGTTCGGCTTCGCGGAGATGGGCACCCTCGATGCTGATCCCTTCGGCCAGTCAGCGCTGTGGTCGGGCACCCCACTCACCGAGAACTTCTTCTTGTCGGATCAGTCATACCGCACATTGATCCTGACGAAGGCTGCGGCGAACATTACCTCGGGCAGCATCCCGGCGATCAACAGGATGCTGATGACCCTATTTCCCAACAGAGGGAACGCATACGTCACCGAGGGAAACCCGCCGGTTCTGTTCTTCGGTTTCGCCGAGCAGCTCAACACCGTGACCGGCTTTAACCAGGCCGCGTTCTACAACGGGGCGCAGCAGCCCCGCATGACCATGACCTACACATTCAACTTCGCCCTTACCCCGCCTGAGCAGGCGATCGTCACCAATTCCGGAGTGCTGCCGAAACCGACAGGGGTCAAGGCAAGCGTCGTACAACTGTACTGAGGAGCCCTTCCCCATGAAAGCAGCTGATATTCCTGCCAAGTTCAATATCCCGTTTGCTTCGGCGGCAGGTGCTTCCTACATCCGTCCAATACCGCAGGCGAGCCAGATCGGCATCACCGACGGCGCAGCCTCGCTGACCGATGGCTTTCCGCCGCTGAACTTCCTGCCTGTGGGCTCAGGCGGTATCCCGCCATTTGGGCAGGACTTCAACGGCCTGTTGAAGCAGGTCACCCAGTGGAACCAGTGGGCAGCGGCCGAGGGGCCGGTTTTTTACGACGCGACGTTCGCGGCAGCGGTCGGCGGATATCCGAAAGGAGCCGTGGTGCTGTCACCGGTCGACTACGTGACCTTCTGGCTGTGCACGGTCGACGACAACAGCTCGAACCCCGACACCGGCGGCGCCAACTGGGTGAAGCTTGACTATCAGATCCCGTTCGGCACGGCTGCCGGCACCGCCAACGCGATTACCACGACGCTGTCCCCCGCACCTTACCCGGTGGATTGGCTGCACATCCGGTTGTTCCTTGTTCGTATCACGGCTCTTCAGACAGGTGCGTGCACGATCGCGCCTAATGGTCTTGCCGCAAGAACTATTGTGATGGCAGATGGGGTAACGACCCCTCCTGGTAAGACTCTCAGCCCGGGCGCCGTCGCCTTCTTCTACAACGACGGCACCAACGTCAGGCTGCTCGGCGCCTTCGGTGGCGCGACCGGTGTTCTGGGTGCTCGTGGCGCGTACTCGCAGAGCGTCGCGGGGAGCTACAACTTCACGGTTCCGGATGGCGTTTACGCGCTCTACATCGAGCTGGTGGGTGGCGGCGGTGGTGGCGGTGGCTGCGGGGCCGCGATCGGGGGCACCGGTGGTGGCGGTGCCGGCTTCACTGCGGGTGTGAATTTGGTCACGCCTGGCCAGGTGCTGGCCATCGTTGTCGGAGCCAAGGGCACCGGGGGTGCCCCTACAGTCGACGGGACTGACGGGACCGCGTCAACAATAGTTTCGCTGGGACTCACTGCCCAACCCGGAGGCAAAGGTTCGGCCGGTGGCGTCGCCGGTGGCGCATCTGGTGGGGGCACGGGTGGCCAAAAGAACCTTACCGGAGGTGGTGGTGGGTCCGGGTTCAACATCGGTGGCTACCTTCTGGGTGGCACCGGCGGCGGCATACTCAGCACTGCCGGCCTGCCTAATGGAGGCGTCGCCTCTAGCGCAGGCGGCGGTGGTGCTGGTGGCGGACAAGGTCCCACGCCCGGCGGTAACGGCCACGACGGCTACGTGCTGATTACGTACTGAAGACGTTTCCCATTCTTTGGAAGAAGGAGCCTGAGATGCTTCGCGCTGTAATTCTCGTAGCCGCTATGCTGGCGGGATTGATCTCGCATGCGTGTGCGCAGTCCTCGCCGAACCTGTCTAAAGGTCAGGTGCCCACCGCCGGCCAGTGGAACTCCTACTTCTCCGCGAAGCAGGACGTCCTCAACTTCCCGCCGTTGAACAAGAACGGCGACGCGATGTTGGGGCGGTTGGCGATCGCCCCGCCGACCACGGGCGCGTTCCTGTCCCGCTTCAACGTCGGACCGGGCATCGTACCTAGTGCGCCCGCAGACGGGGATATCTGGACGACCCCTGACGGCCTGTATGTGCAGATCGCGGGTGCGACTGTCGGTCCGCTGATGTCCACAGCAGCCCTTGCTGGCGCCGCACCGATCACAGTAACCGGAACGACTGTCGGTATCAGCACCAACTCCAACGCATTCTCCACGGTGAGCAGCCAGTTGGCGCTTGCCACGGGTGGTGTTGCCTACGGCAGTCCGACAGGTGGTCAGCTCGGCGCTGGTATCTTTAACGCGAAGGGATACTACGTCGACAATGTGAAGGTGCCGACGATCTCGTCGACCGACACCCTCACCAACAAGACCTGGAACGGCGTCGCTGTCGACGTCGCGCACGGGGGCACAGGGGCTGTAACGGCCCCGGCTGCCCTGGAAAATCTGGGGGCAGCGCCTGTCAGCTGGCCGGCGAACTACTTGGCGAACGGCGACTTCTCTGTCTGGACCCTGTGCCCTTTGATGAACTGCACCGTGCAGATCGTAGACGGCACGCTGGGCACCACCACCGGCTTCCCGACAACGCCCGTTGGCATCATCAACCTCTGGCCGAACTCGTGGAATCTTGGTGCTGGTTACGGTGGTACCGTGACCTTCTCACTGCAGAACTTCACCGACAACCAGACGACCGTTCCCGGGTATCCGCAGCGTTTCGCGCGAGGAACCTGGACCGTCGCTCCGACGTTGGGAAGCTACACCGAGAACCCCCCGTCCGGCACGTGCTCGTCCCCGGGTGGCGCTACGCTGACCGGCTGTCGAAACACCTACCTAGACAGCGGGGTCGTCCGTGAGTACACCTCGTTCGGTGCTGGTAACACCTACACGGTCAGCGGCTGGTTCCGCGCGTCCACGACCAGCGTCTTCGTCGCGCCGATCCTTTACTACTCGCTGGGCTACAACGATTGGGTGCTGGGCCAGGACGCCCAGCTTGTCGGCGGGTACGCCAACCACACCGCGACCAATGGGCAGTACTACGTCTATCAGGCGACCTCGTCGGGCCTCACCGGGCGCACCGTCACCGGTGTGGCGAACAACGGTTCGGGTCTGTGCCGCATCACCGTTGACTCCACCGCGAACTACACGACAGGTCGCACAGCTGTTGTCGCCTCGCTTGGGGGGACGACGACATGCAACGGCACCTACACGATCACCGTCATCGACGGAACGCACATCGACCTGCAGTCGTCCTCGTTCTCGGGCACGTTCACATCAGGTGGGGCAATCGGTATGCCTCCGACGACGGCGACGATCGGCGCGACTCAGAATGACGGCAACGTCACCTGGCAGAACAAGGGCTACGCCAAAGGGCGTTCCTACGATCTCTACGAGGGCTCATACACACCGGGTGCTGTGACGTCGTCGGGTTATAATCAGGGGCAGGTAGCGAACGGCTCGACCGGCTGCACCATCACGACGTCCTGGACCTTCTGCAAGGTCACGATCGTTCTTCCCCCGCCCGAGTACAACAACTTGGGGGACTACGCGTGGTCGGTTGAGGACCCAACTCGCCAGCTGCTGCCGTGGAACCTGACAAATCTCTACTTCGGCGGATCTAACAACGCGGTGCTCCAGTTTGGGGTCGACATCGTCGGACCCCTTGGTGCGCAGAGCATCGACTACGCACAGATCCAGGTTGAGCCCGGCACGCAGGCGACCGTGTTCCACAAGGTTCCGCACAGGTTGCAGCGGCTGTGGTCCATGAATCTGGAGGACCTGCTGGGCTACATGCCGCTCAGCCCGTCGCAGAAGACCGGCTTTCTCACCCAGACCAGATACAACGACGTCGGCAACTCCGCGACGTTCGCACGCCGCGTTATAGCGACGGCTATCAGTGGAACGTCCATCGCCAACCAGGACGGCGTGTCCGGCGACCCGACCCTTCAAGGAACCGTGGGAATCCCCGGTGGAGGGACGGGTTACACCGTTGCCCCCGCCACCGCGAAGGGTGGGCCGGCGAGCCCCACCGGCAGCGCCAGCGCCACCCTCGTGATGGCCGGTATCGGTAGCTCGGCGACGATCACCCCGACCACCACCGGTTTCCTGGACATCACGTTCCAAGGTTACTTCACATCCGACACGGTGGGTAGTGGATGTCAGTTCAACATTCGCACCGGTACCGGCACGGCCCCCGCGAACGGGGCCGCAGCGACGGGCACCACACAGAGTTCAGCAAATTCCCTCGGGACTGTGACGGTCGCCAATACACATCAGGTACCCTTCACCATCCGGGCCATAGGAAGCGCGACGGCTGGCGTCGCCAATTGGATGGATCTGGCGTTTAGGATCGTAAACGCCGGCACGTGCACTCTCGCTTCTGTGTCCTGGACAGCCGTGGAACTGCGATGAAACGCCTTATCTTTGTTCTCGCTGCATGGCTGGCGCAGGTATCATTCCTGTCAGCGCAGTCCTCCCCAAACTTCAGCCGCGGCTTTGTGCCGTCACCAGCGCAGTGGAACTCCTACTTCGCCGGCAAGCAGGACGTCCTCGGCTACAGCCCTGTCAACAAGGCAGGAGATACGATACTGGGTCGTCTGGTCGTCTCGTCCGGATCGATTTCTGGTCGCGCAGCCCTCAACGTTGCTCCCGGTACCGTTCCCAGCGCCCCCGTAGACGGGGATATCTGGGTGACGATCAATGGTCTGTTCGTGCAGATCGGCGGTCAAACGATCGGTCCGCTGCTGGCGGCTCCTATCACGATCGGCGATCTGTTCCTCAGCCCTATAACCATCGTCGACGCGACCGGCTGGTACGGATTGAACGTCGCGACACCCGACACGCCGCTGACCATCGCATATGACAGCGGCACCACCCCGATAGAGACCGAGCCCGGCGCGCTCGCGCACTTCATCGGCACGACCGGCTTCGCCGGAACGCTCTGGGTGGACTCGTTCGGAAACGTTCCAACCGCGCTTGACTGCCGCGGTGCTGGTGGAACCAGAGAGGTACCGGCAGCATCAGGAGCAGGTGCTGTCCTCTGTCAGATCAACGCGCAGGGCCACGACGGTACGGACTTCGCCAAGTCCGGCCGTCTGCGCTTCACCACGGCTGAGGCGTGGGCCCCCACCGCGCACGGGACGTACTTCGAGATCTTCACGACCCAGATCGGGACGACCAACAACACCGCGAAGGTGAAGGTCGCCGATGACGGTGGGGTCATGGGCCCGCCGACCGTGACCGGAGGAAGCAAGGGCTCAGGCACCTCCAACATGGAGGGAGGCTTCTACGAGGCTGGCACGAAGATCACGCAGTCAAAAAGCACGATCATCACCACGACCAACACGTTCAGCCCGCAGACATGGTCGAAGACCATCCAGGTCGAGGCCTGCGGATCAGGAGGCGGCGGGGGCGGCGGTGCGCGTGTTGCGGCAAGTGGATCAGGCGGGGGCGGCGGTGGTGCAGGATCGTGCGCGCGGGCATCCTTCTCGGTAGCGGACGTCTCCTTTCCGATCACGTGCACCGTTGGTGCGGCTGGTACCGCAGGCACGGCCGCGTCGTCCGACTCCAACCCTGGGGGCAACGGCGGTGCGGGCGGAAATACGACGTTCGGTGCGCTGCTGACAGGCTTTGGTGGCGGCCTGGGTGCCGGAGGACAGAGCGCTGCTGCATCTGGCGGCGGAGGCGGTGCTGCGCTCGGCGCCGTCGGTGGAAATGCTAGCGGGTCGACCGCTGGTTCTGCGGGTACCGGTGTCTCCAATGGCGGTGCTGGTGGCAGCGGTGCTGCAGGTGCCGCGTCAAACTTCGGCGGTAGTGGCGGCGGGGGCGGCGCAGCGACCGGAGGTGCTTTCGCTGGCGGATCGACCTCACCCTCGGGGGGCGCGACCGGCGGCGGTTCAGGCGGAGGCATCACCGCGGGTCCGACGTTCAACGCGGGTGGTGCGGGTGGTCCGACCATCCAGAACGTGTCAGGACTTGCTGGCGGCGCGACTGATGGGGCATCCGGCACGAGCGCTGCGCAGAGCATCTACTTCAACTCGTCTAATGGTCTTGGAGGAGGCGGAGGTGCGTCGTCTGCAGCTTCCACTGCAGGTGCCGGAGCTGCCGGTCAGATTCCTGGTGGCGGAGGAGGTGGCGGAGGAACCTCCATCAACACTCACACGGCTGGTAACGGCGGCCTGGGCGGAAAGGGATGGTGCCGGGTCGTAGAGTTCTGAAATACGTTTGCTAAGCACGATTTGGCCTGATAAAAGGCGGGATTGAGTTAAACAGAGTGCCTCGAAATGATCATCGCGAAAGAAGCTATCGACTTCATCGTGGCTAAAGAGGTCTCATCCCGCCAACATTACGAGGCGGTGCTTCACCGCCCTGAGTGGCCTGAGGGCGAGTCCGGAGTGACGATTGGCATTGGCTACGACTTGGGCTACGCTACGCGTAGCGACGTTGATCACGATTGGGGGCCGTATCTTCCTGCTGAGATGATACCCCAGCTTAAACGTTGCTGCGGAGTAACAGGGATCGCCGCTCGCGATCTATGCCGGAAGGTTCGTGGTAGCATCTCTGTTCCGTGGACAGCTGCCATGATTGTGTTTATGGAGCGCGATATCCCCAAGTGGGACTCCGCGGTCCGAAAAGCCCTTCCAAATTACGACGAGCTTGGTTTGCTGTGTCGTGGTGTGCTCGTCAGTCTCGCATACAATCGCGGCGCATCGTTCAGCAAGAAAGGCGATCGCTACGAGGAAATGCGCGCGATCAAAGCGCGCATGACAGCTCGTGACTTTCTCGCCATACCGGCTGAGATAGAATCGATGAAACGTCTTTGGACGTCGCCGTCGAATCGAGGCGTTGCCCTGCGGCGTGGTGGGGAGGCTGAGCTGTTTCGGAAAGGTTTGCAGCAGATGGCTGCTGCATCGAATGAGGAGAGTAGCGGAAAGTCATGAACACCGATCAGACAAAGGGCATCGCCGAGCGCCTGGTCTACGCCGCCGTGATGGCGGTGTTGGTGAAGCTCGTCGGAAAGGGCTACATCGACCAGGACATGGCCGCGTACATCGCCGCAGGCGCGACCACCGCGGTCGGCGGCGCGTGGGCATGGTGGATCAACCGTCCGAAGGCGCTTGCACAAGCCGCAGCAGCTCAGAAGGGCTTCACCGTTGTGACCGACGCGCAGACCGCGCACGACACCCCTGAGACCAACATCGTATCTAGCGCAACCATGAAGGTGGTCCCGAAATGAAGCGTTTCCTCGTCGCAGTTCTCGTCGCCGTCAGCATCACCGGCTGCGCGCAGCTCCGCATCCTCACCGGCTCGGTCGACAACCCGGTCGATCGCACCACGTTGGCGCAGGTCGAGCAGACCTTGGATCTCGCCACCAAGAGCCTGCTCGTCTATCGGCGCTCATGTCTCAGTGGAGCGGCGGACGTGCATTGCCGCGCCAACATTCGCGCGGTCCAGGTCTATACTCGACAGGTGCCGCCGCTGGTCGCGCAGCTGCGGGGATTCGTCAAGGACAATGACCAGGTCAACGCGCTGGTCGTTTACAATCAGCTCACGCAGCTGATGGCCAACGCCAAGCGCATCGCCATTGCGAGCGGCATCACGCAATAGCGCGCCGCTCGACATCCAAACAAGGAAGGAGACGGAATATGGACTACGTGAAAATCATGGAGCTGCTGGGCAAGGGTCTCGGCGTCCTTGAGCAGGTCATCAACGCGACTCCCGAGGTCGTCAAAATCATCGACCGCATGAAGCGCCTGTCTGAGGGCGGACAGAAGGGAACGATCACTGACGCAGAGCTGGCGGAGGTCGAGGCCGAGTTCGACCGCGACCTCGCCGAGTTCAACAAGGACCTCCCTGACGACGCGTGATGGGATAGGAACTAGGAAGCTTATTTTTCTTCTGAGCACGAAAAAGGGATGGGTGCCATGGAGATGAACGGCAAGCGCGAGGACAGGATCATCCTCGCGGCAAATGGAAGCCACGCAGCCGGACACGCCAGTCACCAGCAGGACATTTCGTCCATGGCACCATCATCTAAGCAACCACACGGGAACAAAACGTCTTTCGCATTGGTCGGAGGCATTCTCCTGCTCTTGGGAGCTGCCGGAGGGATCGGCGCGTGGACGTTTTGGCATGAGCGGCCGGTTCCCATGGCCGCGACCGCGGAACCGCGCAAGATTCTCAGCTATGGGGATCCTGGGAAGGTCCACTTCAGAACGTCCGAGGTTCAGGCGGGCGAGAAGACCGGGATTTGCTTTGACAGCGTCGTCTGGCATGAGATCTGTCGATCGGAAATGGTCTTCAACGTTACGTGCTACAAGAAGATCCCGGGATCGGCAGCCAATCTCGCGGAGCTGGCGCGCACGGATTATCCGGTCTACCAGATTTCTGTTCCGCAGCAGACTGGGCCCGTCACTCCCAAGTGCCGCCCGTTCACCATCCCTGAGGACTGCCTTCCCGGCCCACTGACACACTCGGGATTCGTCCGCCATGAGTGCGGACCGGACAACAAGCGCGAGACGTTGTACACGCCCGTGCCCACGTTCTCGACTGAGATCAAGCCATAAATGGCCGGTCTGGATAAGGCGATAGAGGGCCTGATTTCCGCGTTGCTTGGAGCAGGCCCGGTTGGTCTGCTCGCGATCGCCGGATGGATCCTGGCTATTTTGTCGGTTCGTCTGGCAATCAAGTCGTATGACGAGCGTTTCGAGGATAATAAGGTAGCGCAAACGGCTATCAACGCCGCGAATGAGATAAGCCGGAAACTGGCCGATCGTGTACAAACGCTGGAGCAGCTTACCGCTGCGATGGCGGAAGCGCAGCGGGTGTCCAACGAACTCCGGCAGCGCGAGAACGATATCCGTCAGAGGGAGCTGCTCGTCATGGAGATGTCGCGCAATCGCCGAACAGGGACACAGCTG
>Ga0207684_10001383_pt1 | contig 26444 bp, 25 predicted proteins | sample KBSK5501metaG_FD_184342 | JGI IMG/M metagenome (GOLD analysis project Ga0207684, IMG submission 184342) | Corn, switchgrass and miscanthus rhizosphere microbial communities from Kellogg Biological Station, Michigan, USA - KBS K5-50-1 metaG... | ecosystem: Host-associated > Plants > Roots >...
AATTGCGTTGCCGGCGGGGGCGCAGCCGTATGGCCTGGCTCTGAGCAAGGATGGCCACACGCTCTACGCCAGCGATAACTCCACCGGACGATTGTTCGTGATCGACGTCGCCTCGGCGCCAGCAGGCGTGGTCAGCGGCGCCGTGGAGGTTGGGCTGCGGCCCGCGCTCATCGCGCGCTCGCCCGACGCGTCCACGCTCTACATCAGCAGCGGCGCGTCGCACAGCGTGACCGTGGTAAGCCTCGCGCCAGACCCCATGCATCCGACCGTGCGCGCGACCATTCCGGTCAGTGGCTATCCGCACGGTCTGGCGGTGACGCCCGACGGCAAGTACGTCGTCGTGGCGAACACCACGGGCAAGACGCTCTCCATCATCGAGACTGCGACCAACACGGTCGTGGCGACCATTCAGGGCGAGCAGTATCCCAACGACGCGCTCATCCTCCCCTGACGAGTTTGACCATGCGCGCGGTATACTGCCCTCTGACCACTTTATGGCGCGCCACCCTCAAGTTCCGGGAGAGTGGCTCGCTCAGACCTGAACGCCATCGCTACTATGCCACCGATACTGGTTCGTGCTTTGGAGTGAACGCTTCGAGGGCGTGAGATGACAGGAGATGCGCTATGTCCGGTGAGTCGCTGGCGGTCTACTACAAGGGGTGGGACAATTATCAAGATTTGCTGGTCGCCGCCGTCGCGCCGCTGACCCCGGAGCAGCTTGTCCTGCGCGCTGCGCCCAACCAGCGTGAGGTCTGGACTATCGCCGCGCACATCATCGCCGCGCGCGTCTGGTGGTTCCACAGCGTGATGGGTGAGGGCGATGCAGGACTAGAACACATGCAGACCTGGGACGACGATGGTCAGCCGCGGCGCAGCGCCGCCGAGCTGGAGGAAGGGCTGGAGCGCACCTGGGCGATGATGTATCAGTGTCTCAAGCGCTGGACCGCTGCGGATTTCGGCCAGGAATTCGTGCGGCGCGGCGAGTCGCTCTCGCGCCAGTGGATTCTCTGGCACGTCATCGAGCACGACCTGAACCATGGCGGCGAATTGTTCCTCACGCTGGGGATACACGGCCTGCCGACGCCCGACCTGTGATACCTGCCCTGGAGGCGTCGTCATGAACACAGCAGCAGATACGCTTGAGAGCCTTATGACCTCGTGGGGTGGCGAGACACTCGTGTTGCGCCGCGACAAACCGACCGGCGCATGGCTTATCGTGGCGCTCTACTCCACGCGAGCTAATGGATCGGGCGGCGGAACTCGCATGCGCGTCTATCCAGACTTGTCTGCGGCCGTACGCGACGCTCAGCGACTCGCCGAGGGTATGGCGGCAAAGTTTGCGATCTGCCGGATGGCGTTCGGTGGAGGCAAGGCGGTGATCGCGCTGCCCAGTGGATTCGCCGAGCATGAACGCCCCGCCCTCCTGCGGCGCTATGGCGAGTTGGTACAGAGCCTTAGCGGGCGCTTTGTCACCGCGCCAGATGTAGGGACAGCGCCTGCGGATATGGACATCATCGCGGAGACCGGCGCGCCGTATATCCTCGCGCGCACGGAGGCCACTGGCGGCGTCGGCGATTCCAGCGGTCCAACGGCCGTTGGCGTCTTGGCCGGGATTCAAGCGACATGCGCTGTCGTTTTTGGCGACGCGTCGCTGTCCGGGCGGCGCATCCTCGTACAGGGCGCTGGTAGCGTTGGCGGGCGGCTCCTCGAGTTGCTGGCCGAGGCTGGAGCAGAGCCGCTCTTCAGCGACGTCAACCCCGAAGCGATCGCGCGCTACCGAGACCAAGCTGGCTACACGTTCGTAGACCCCAACGCCATCTACGATGCCGACTGCGACATCTTCGCCCCATGCGCGCTCGGCGCTGTCCTGAACGCAGCTACCATTCCCCATCTTCGTTGCCAGGCAGTGGCCGGAGCGGCGAATAACCAGCTCGCGACTCCCGACGACGCCAATCGCCTGCGGGAGCGCGGTATTCTGTACGCGCCTGACTACGTTATCAACCTTGGTGGGGCGATGGGGCTTGTTGGGCTGGAGCGTCTGGGATGGACGCGCGCGGAGGCCAATCAGCGTGTCGCGACCGCGGTCGCCGAGGCGCTTGGAGAAGTCTATGCGCTCGCTGATCGTGAGCATAGCAACACGTTTGCGGCGGCGCAGCGGATCGTCGAGCAGCGTTTACATGAGGAGACGCCTGCGCCCTAGCGATCAGACCTGGCGGGTTTCTGGTGGCTTTCGCCCTTGCCGCTTTTGCGCCGATCAGGCGGAATAGAGCCCTATGGACGAGCAGACGGTGCGCAAGACGTACAAAGAGAAACTCCGCCCAACACCTTCCCAGGAGCGGGCGCTGGAGGAGATGCTCTGGCGCTGCCGCGAGCTCTACAACACGGCGTTGGAACAGCGCATCACGGGCTGGCAACGTCGCCAGGTCTCGATCTCCCGCTACGTGCAAGAGGCCGAGTTGAAGGATATTCGGGCGGAGCTGCCGGAGTACGCGGCGATCCACAGCCATGTCTTGCAAGACGTACTGGCGCGGCTGGATAAGACCTATCAGGCATTCTTCCGCCGCGTGCAGCGGGGCGAGAAGGCGGGATTCCCGCGCTTCAAGGGGAGGAACCGCTATCACTCCTTCACCTACAAGGAGTACGGCAACGGCGCGCGGCTGGATAACGGCTACCTAGTCCTCTCGCAGATCGGGCGCATCAGCGTCCATTGGTCGCGCCCCGTTGAAGGCACGCCTAAGACGATCACGGTCTCCAAAGAGGCGGACGGCTGGTATGTGGCCATCTCGTGCGCCGAGGTCCCCGTGCATCCCCTCCCAGCAACCGGCTGGGAGACGGGGATCGACCTGGGTCTGGAGTCCTTCGCCACGCTGGCGGATGGGCAGCGCATCTGCACCCCGTCCTACTATCGCAAAGCCGAAGCGTACCTGCGGCGCTGCCAGCGACGGGTCGCCCGACGGCGGAAAGGGAGCCATCGCCGCAAGAAGGCCGTAGTTCTGCTGGCGAAAGCCCACCAGCATGTCGCCAACCAACGGCGCGACTTCCACCACAAGGAAGCGCGCAAGTTGGTTCAGGCATGCGACGTGATCTATCATGAAAATCTGCAGGTTGCCAACATGGTCCAGAATCACCATCTCGCCAAGAGCATCAGCGATGCGGGGTGGAGCGCGTTTCTGGCCATCCTCGCGTTCAAAGCTGCGAATGCTGGGAAGCGAGTGCAAGCGGTCAACCCTGCGTTCACCAGCCAACGCTGTTCAGGGCCAGGCTGTGGGGCCATCGTGCAGAAAGGGCTCTCGGTCCGCTGGCATGCCTGCCCGGAGTGTGGGACCAGCCTGCATCGGGACCACAACGCGGCGCTGAATATCCTGCGGCTGGGGCAAGCGACCCAGTAGGCGGGGATACCGCCTTCAGGCGTCAACGTCGTCCGTTGGGGCATGCGTAGCCTGAGAACCCATGGGGCTTTAGCCCCCGTGGAGTGTCAGGATACACTGTGATGGATAGCACATGCTTAGTTGACGAGGCAAGGTGGAGGTATTAGCTATATGCGGCTGCTGATCTGGCATGTGGATGCGTTCGTAGCGGAGCCGACCGAGCGCGGGCGCTCATCCGTGGCGGACGCGGAGCCGCAGATGGTACACGTAGATAATGCGTTAGTGGTCTTTGCCGCCGCCGAGGAGAAAGACGAGGCAGAGCCGGAGGAGGTTGCCACGCGCGCTACTTCCGCCATCGAGAAAACGGCGAAGCAGCTTGGTGTTCAGACAATCGTCCTGCACTCATTTGCGCATCTTTTCGTGGAGAAGCTCGCGGCGCCTGCCATTGCCCAGCACATACTCACCGAAACACAGGCACGGCTGGAAGTTGACGGATTTAGCGTAAGTCAAACGGCGTTTGGATGGTTCAACCGCCTGGAAATTCGGGCTAAGGGCCATCCGCTCTCGCGCGTCGCCCGTCAGGTGTAGGCACGTCGACTTAACCGACGGCGTGGCTGTTCAGCGGGGTTGGTGCGCGAACAGCGCCTAACCAATCGACTGGAGGGCTGAGAGCAGTGGTGTTCACCTCGCGCTCCACGACGTAGAGCAGCCGCAGTCCTCGCCAGTGGTGATATTCCTTCTGCAGCCGCATGCCGAGCTTCTCCGCGACGCGGCGCGAGGCGTAATTCTCGGGATGGATCGCGGCCACCAGCCGCTCCACCTCCAGCTGCGCGAAGGCGTAGTCGCGGCTGGCCCGCGCGGCCTCCATCGCGAAGCCCTGACCCCAGTGCTGGCGCAGCCGACGCCAGCCGATCCCCGTCTCCATGGCGCCGTCGACCTCATGGCGGACCATGCCGCAGTCGCCGATGGCCTCGTCGCTGCCCTTGAGGGTGACGGCCCAAAGTCCGAAGCCGTCTTGGGCGTAGCGGCGCCGGTTCGCCTCGACCCATTCCTCGGTCTCAGATCGCGTAAACAGTGGCCAGAAGCGCATCAGGAGGGGATCAGCGAAGAGCCAGTGCAAGCTCTCGACGTCAGCAGGACGCATCTCGCGTAAGAGGAGTCGGGGAGTCTCCAGGCGCTGCATGATAGACCTCCTGTCACTGGCTCGCGGGGAAGAACAGGGAAAAGCGCATGCTATCAGTGTATCGCGCACATCGCTGGTGGTGTTGGACGCAATCAGTGCGGGGAGGAGGCAGCGAGACTGTCGCCATCAGGGTAATCCGGGCGGAGCAGCCCGTTCACCCCTCCCATGCCTCAACCTGCGCGGCAAGGCTTTGCCGTTGCCTCGCCGTCATTGGACGCCTGCCTGCGCCGTGACCGCGCTGTTCTATGCCAGGGGCGTCACCTTCTCATAGTTGGAGTAGGTGTGCATGACCACGAAGCCCAGGCGGCGGTAGAGTTGGTGCGCATTGGTCAAGCTCTGCCCGTCCACATTGAGCCGCGCCACGCCAATGTCCTGCCGGTAGAAGGTCTTGAGGGCTGCCAACGCCAGCGCCGCGCCCAGACCACGCCGTCGCCACGGTCGGCGCACGCCGAGATGATGAATCCAACCCATCCGCTCGATGACCTCTCCGAGCGCTGCGCCGGCAACCTCATCGGCATCCCACGCGATAAGCCACACCGCTGGATCGAAGGCCTCGCCTGTGAGCTGCAGCCGCTGGCGCCATGGTGCAAAGGTGCGCGGGGTATGGCCACGTTCGTCCTGAAACGCCTCTTCATCGGCGCGATACACGACGTCCGCATCTTGTCCGAGGGCGAAGGGACGAATCTCGATGCCGACGAGGGCGCCGGGGGTGGGCGGCGGCTCGTTCAGCGCCCGTTCCATCTGCTCATAAGTTGAGGTGACCACAAAGCCGGACTGCTGTAGCGCCTGCTGCGCCGCAGGCTGTGAGGATGTCGCCTGCGCGAACAGTTGGACGCTGCGGGCGCCCTCTTCGCGGCCTCTCGCGCAGGCGTGCTGCTCAGCGCTAAGCAGCAGCGCCAGCTCAAGCCCCCTGGCGCAGTAGTCTGGAAGCACCCAGAGGCGAGGTATGAACACCTGGTCCGCACGCACCAACTCGGCGCAGGCGAGGAGGCTACCGTCCGCGGCTTCGGCAACCCAGACCTGCGTGGCGAGCCGTGGGCCTAGCGCCTCCCACTCGGCAGCCAGCCGGTCGGCAGTGGTGGAGGGCGTCCCGCTCTCGGCGCGTTCCTGCACTGTACGGATGTGGAGGACGGCGTGCAGATCGGAGGGCGCAGCTGCCCGAATCGCAGCCGGTTGGGGAAGACCAGCGGTTGGGTCCATCTGTGAAGCACTCCTGTCCTCTCGAGCGCGTCGCCACGGGCGAACCGCCGGAACGGTCCAGCCGGGTTGAGGCGCTGTTGAGGCGTTAGGTGAGAACTGGGCGGAGCGGCGCGCCGCCAAACAATGACTCAAGCGCCGTCAGTAGTTTCACCTCTTGCTTCCTCAAGGCGCTGGCGCAGTTCAGCGTTTTCGGCTTTCAAGGCGGTGGTTTTGTCGTCAAGTGTCATGCGCCCATGTTACGTCCGATACGCAACTCCGCCTGGATAGTCACCCGACGGCTTTGACGTACTGCTTTGACGCTCTCCCGGTTCAAAGCGGGAGATTCTTGGATCCGTCAGCCGGGGCAACGGACAGGCTCTCACCCCGCCCGCAGGAGCCCGGCTGTCCCCAAGCGTTCGGTTCCCGTGTGCCCCACCTCCACCTGCTCACGGTCCACGGGGAAGAACGCAGCCCCACCGCAGGGAAGCTCATACCCACCGCCGTCTGGTCGCACCAAACGGAGGTTCGAGTTGCGGTCGCCAGCAAAAATGCGCGGAGGCTGCTGCGGTCGACCGCCCTCCCTCGGCAGCAAGGTCACTTCGGCCGTGATCCATCAGGTGATGATCTCGCCCACCAGCCCCCTCACGTGTCATCTACACGCACACCCTTGCACCGCGCACGGGGTCGCTACACACTCCGCAGAGGACTCTATCTCCCTGCGATCTTGCTCAGCAACCGCACTTTGCCTGTTGCTCGCTTCATTTCCCATTCGGAGATCAGTAATAATGATCGGCCACCAGAGACCAGCATTAGACAGGTCTTCACGGTGGCTGATAGGATACTCAGGGCGGGTAGATTAGCGGTCAGCGGTACCGAAGAAAGCTGGTTTCTCTCCGCATCGGCGAAGACGGATTGCGCTACTATGCTTCGTCGGTAGTCCGACGCTCTGCTAAAAACTTCTCGAAGTCATCTCGCTTGACCCGATACACCCTACCCACTTTATATGCCGGAAGCTTCTTGTCCCGCACCCAGTTACGCACAGTCTCAATGTGTATCTGTAGTTCTTCTGCAATCTGTTCTAGCGTTAGCCAGGGCTGCATGGGGCCCCTCCTTACGTGGCGTTCTCCTGTACTGTACACCATCTCCCGTTGCATAACCATTGCGCTCATTTGTCAAATTGCATGCTAATATTGCTGTAGCTGTGTATATTAGTGTATAATGGTGTTCACGGGAGGCGAAAAGGAGGAGATCTGCGGAGACTGAAGAACTACGAGCCGGGCGATGAGTTCGACCTTCCGAAGCAGCTTGACCGTTCCCGCGACACGGCAGTGCTTATCCGCCAATCCGATCACCGGGCGGGAGAAGATCACTCATTCAGCCGCGAAAGTCAATTGCAGCTCGTAGCCTATGCACAGCGATTACGCGGGGATGCCACCGACGAGCATGTGCACGTCTATGACGAGGGTGCTGGCGTCTCAGGCCAGAAGCGCATTGACGAACGTGTGGAACTGAGCCGGTTATACAGCGACATCAAGCGTTGGTTGATTGGCTCAGTCGTCATTATACACGAAGACCGCCTATTCCGCGACGAATACCATACCAACAACACCACGTTTATACAGCTACTCGCCGAGCAAGATGCGTTGCTATTCGTGCGTACCGACAACCGCCGCTACGACTGCACCAAGCCGAGCGACCGTAACGCCCTGCTTGAAAAGATGATCGCTTCCCGCAACTACCTGGACGATCATGTATTAGGCCGTATGAATGGCAACCAGCAGGCTAAAGCCCTGCAAGGCTTGTTCGATGGCCGGATGTTGCCGATGGGCTATGTCACCCAAGGCAAGAAGTAACAGCAGGTTCTTATGGTCTATGAGCCATGGGCAAAAGTCATACGGTGGCTCTATGAGCGCTTCCAGGAACTCGGCAGTGTCTATCCGTTGGCACGCGAGGTTGAGGCCATGCCGTACTTGTTCCCCGATCCCTCCGCTGACGATTTGCTGCGCTACACCTTTAAGATTCACATGACCAAGGTGCCCGGTGGCTTTAAGCCAGCTACTGTGGATGCCATTCGCTATATCCTGACCAACCCCGTCTACATTGGCGCCTGGGTCTATGACGATGCTATGGTGCGGGAAAACAATCATCCCGCCATTGTTGACCGTGAACTCTTTCTCGCCTGTTATCACAAGATCACTGGCCGCAATCTCCAAGGGGAACCGCTACCAGGCATAGAGCGCCGCCGATTGCACCATGATAGTGCCCAGGCGGTGCTGAAGTATATCCTGCGCGATCCTTCTGGCCCACTCTATGTCATGCACGCTAAGCACCCGAACTATATTCGGGCAGAGCGAGCTACAGAAGGCCAAGAACTTCTGATGCGGTGGACGTTCTCCATCAGCACCCACGTGATTGACGACGTATTTCTGGCGCGGGTCAAAGACCTGGCCATTAACGATCAGCACTTGGGCGAGCATATCAAGGCGAGCATCGCCGAGCTAGAGGAGCGCCACACCGAGTCTGTCATTTCGGTTGACGAGCACTTGGCACATGTCCGTACCGAGATAGAGAAGACGATGGCGCTCCTCTATGACAACATTCTCAACCTGACACCCCAGGATAAGCAACGATACAACGGCATCCTGGAAGGTTTGCGGGCACGGGAAGCAGAATTAGTTGCTGTCCAGGAGAACTCACTACACGAGTCGTTACAAGATGATATGCAGGAGTTGTCTGACATCTTGGCCGACATCCCAGCTCACCTCGACAGTTGCACGATGGAACGTAAGCAGCGAGTGGCCCACTTATTGGTCGAAAGCGCTACGCTGGAGGAACTCAGCGTCCATTGGGTAGGGCTCACGATCGTCTGGCGGGGGCCGCTGGCGAATCGTCCAGATGTCTGCCTGATCTGGAGGCAGCATGGGGCGCGCAGTAATACCTGGACAGCCGAGGAAGATGCCATCGTGACCGAGCACTACCCGAAGACGGATAAATGGACGATGCTCGAAGCGCTGCCTAACCGCACCTGGAATATGGTCTACCAGCGGGCGCTGACTCTCGGTTTGCACCGCTCGGCCTACATCCAGGCTCCTCTCCCTGATAACTTCACGGTCAGTGACCTGCGCATCTTCCCTGACCGTGACATCGCCATGAGCATCGTGTCTGAGGCGATTAACCAGCGTGGCTATGTGCGCTGGCTATACTCGGCAGGTGTCGCTCAACCAGCGCGGGAAATCGGAGCATCAGAACTCGAAAGTGGGGGTTAGGCCAGCCGAACGCGCTCTGCTGGACGACGTAGCCCTGCGCCTCAAGATCAGTCTGCATGCGGTCGAGGAGCGCTTTGGCGGTCGCCGGAGAGGATAGCTCGACGAAGAGGTGCGCGAACGAGTGCAGCACGATAGCCTGTTCGCCCAGCCGCTGCGCCACGTCGATCACCGCCGCGATGGCGCGCTCCACCACCGCGTCTGGCTCCGGCTCGTCGGCTTTCTCGCTGGCGGCGAAAACGACCAGCGCCTCCTCGACACGCACGGCCTGCGGCGTTTCATCGGCCACCTTCGAGCGCCCGCGTTCCGTTGGTTCGGCGACGAAGGCATCTACATGCCAGATTAGCATGCGCAAGCGGGTATCCTTCCCTTATGACAGAAATAGGGCTTGAGTCCGCCGCACGCCACGCCGTTTCAACAGCAGTGGTCAGGCGGGTTTGTGCTGGCTTCAGCCGTTCTTCCCACCCCATGGCTCTTCCCGCTCCCGTGTGGCATACTGTCCTCGCAAGGTTCTGTAATTGCTCTTTCCTCGGATAGAGCATCCCTTGTTAGGCGGGGATACCGCCTTCAGGCGTCAACGTAGCGGGTTGCCGCATGCGTAGCCTGAGAACCCGCAGGGCCTCGGCCCCAGCGGAGTGTCAGCAGTATGACCATGTCTGCGCGCGCCGCGGGCTAGATGGCGTAGTCGGCGGCGTCATCATCCCACTGCGGCTCAAGCTCCTTGGCTGCGCCTTTACCGATCTGGAGCTTGGCGGGCTGCGCCATCACAACGGAATGCGGTGGGAGCGACTCCAGCACGAGCGCCAGCGCGCCGATCTTGCTGTCGTGGCCAATGGTGATCGGCCCCAGGATCGAGGCTCCCACGCCGATGGTCACGTTGTCTCCGATGGTTGGATGGCGCTTGGCGTTCCTGGTCTCACGATGCTTCCACCAACCCGTCGCGCCCAGCGTCACCTGATGGTAGAGCATGACGTTGTCGCCGACCGCGGCCGTCTCGCCGATGACGACGCCGGCCCCATGATCGATGAAGAATCGCTTACCGATGCGCGCCCCAGGATGAATCTCGATCCCGGCGGTGATCAGCCGCGCAAACTGTGAGATCACCCGTGGGAGAACCGGCACATTGCGTCGGTAGAGCGCGTGGGCGAGCCGGTGGAGCAGGATCGCATGCAGCCCCTGATAGGTCAGGACCTCAAGGAGATTGCGCGCCGCCGGGTCTTTCTCGAAGATCACGTCAATATCGTCCGGCCAAATCGTCCGCTGACGCCGGAGCGTTGTCGGGGGGCGGGGCGCGCCAGAGGACGGCGAGGTGGCCGCTGCCGGCGCGCCTTCGATCAACTTCGCCATTCCATCCCCTGGCTTTCTAGCCGTAGCGCCTCATGCCGTAGCGCCTCATGCCGTAGCGCCTCATGCCGTAGCGCCTCATGCCGTAGCGCCTCATGCCGTAGCGCCTCATGTGCTGAGCGCTCCTCCGCATGGGGTCCCACGTTCAGTATAGCGTGAGGATGGCGCCGGCTTCAATCTGCTTCAATCCGCTTCAATCCCAGCCCAGCGGCGCGCCATCCTGGCCGTGGGGCTATGCGGAATCGGACGCGCACGCTACAATGGAGCGTACTCGTGCGAGCTTACTCATGGGAGCGTGCTCCAGTCCGTGGCGCAGAAGCTCCCGGCTCAAGGAACGATACGTGACCACGCGCGTAACATGAGCGCAGAGGGGATACAGTATCGGACATGCGCGCCCTGCGCTGCGCGGTCCGATTTCTGGCCAGAGGCTGTTGGTCGGTGGGAGGATCAGGCATGATCAGGGGAAGAGTGTTCTGGCAAGGAAGCGCGCGGGGTGTGGCGGTCATGGCGCTCCTGTGCGTTCTGGGCGCGCTCGGCGCGCTGACGCCTGTCCCGGCTGCGGCGGCGCGCGTGAATCGCGCCGATAGCGGTCGCCCGGCGCAGGGCGTGGCGTTCGCGCGTATCGCTGTGGCGCGCGTGCTGACCTCCTACTATGGAACCGTGGGCAACTCAGCGCCAATTCCCGCGCTCAACCCCTGTGTCGCCGAAGGCGCGTTCGTCGCCACCACCGATGGCGGTCAGAACTCCTTTAACTATGTGCTGCTGCCGACCTCCGCCGTCAGTCCCATCCTCCCCTGTGACGGCGTCCAGCGCGCATTCGCCCAGTTGCACGGCAACGCCACGACCTGGGGCGTCTCGCGTATAGAGGTATTGCTGAACATTGCCTACACTGGCAACGGCGAAGCGCAGCGTGGCAGTCTCAGGTTCACCATCGACCCGGCGCGCATCAGCACCAATGGTGGGGCCAGTGGCCCGCGTCTCGTCGCCTACCCGCTATCCCCGGCGGCTGGCGCGCCCAAGCATGACCTGCCCATACTGACCACGCCACAGGCGTCCGATCCGCCCACACTCGGGACAGGAACGGCCATCGAGCTATCCAACCTGGCAACGAAGGCGCTCGGACGCGACAGCGTGACTCCCAATGAGGTTCCCACCTCGCTCTATACCGTCGCGCTACCGGTGGATAAGCTTTCTCTGAGCGCCAATCCGACGACGGAGACGCCTGCAGGCGGAAATACGCCGACGAGCGCGCCGGCGGGCGTCACGCCCAAGGCCTTTCCGGTCGGCATCGGCGCGCCGGTCATCAACTCGAATGGCCGGCTGATCGGCATGGTCATCAGCGACTATCGTGGCGGGTTGACGCTGGCGTCGCTCGACGACGTGAAGACCGCGATTGGCGAGATCAACACGAAACCAGGCGCACTCATGACCCAATGGCGCGCCGGTCTGGACGCTTTCTACACCGCGAAGTCCGACTACAACGCCGCCAACGCTGCTTTTAGCGCCCTCAACACGACGTATCCCGATTTCGCTGGCGTCAATCCTTTCCTGACCGCGGCGCAGAACAAGACGACGTCTGTCGCGGAGCCGGCGCCAGATAATGTCCCTCAGGAAGAGACGCCCTCGCCGGTGCTCGCGCAGGCCGGGTCAATCGCGCTCTATGCCCTGGCCGGAATCGGCGCGCTGGCGCTGGTCGTGGTGGTGGGGTTAGTCATCTTCGTGCTACGTCGCAGGCAGCTCGCGCAGAGGCCGGCGTATGACGAGCAGGGACTCGACCTGCTGCCCAGCAACACCTACCTGCCGCCAGCGGAGGCTCTCCAGCCAGCGGGGTCGCGCGCGCATACGTGGAGTGAGGCGCGCGCGGACCCCAATTCGCCGCTCGCGCCATACGAGACGCCGCCCGACCCTATGGGACGCATGCCGGCGATCAGCGGGCGTCCACAGGGCGCGCCGCTTCTCTCAGTGGAGCCGCCGCCCGCGCCGGTATCCGATCAGTTGCCTGGGGCGCTCTACGGCATCAATACGCCAGCGCGGCCACGCAATCCCGTGATCCTGTCCGCCACCATCGCCGGGCTGACCGATCCTGGTGTCAGACGGGCGCTGGAGCCGAATCAGGACAATATCCTCGCCCTCCAGGGGGTGCGCAACGATCATGGGCGACCGCAGCCGTATGCCCTGTTCATCGTGGCCGACGGCATGGGGGGGCACCTGCACGGACGCGAGGCGAGCAGGCTGGCCATCGAGATCGTCACCCGTACAGTTGTGCAGGCTCTGCGCTCCGAGCAGCCGCTTGGCGCCGAGACGTTGGAGGATCTGCTCCGTCGGGGCATCGCCGAGGCGAACCAGGAATTGCGCGCCCGCAACACCCAGATCGAGGGGGGGATGGGCACGACGATAACCGCCGCGCTGTTGGTGGATGATCAGGCGTACGTGGCGAATGTCGGCGATAGCCGCACGTATGTGATGAGTCCTGAAACGGGATTGCGGCAAGTCACAACGGATCATTCCGTGGTGGCCAATCTCGTCGCCGCGGGAGTGATCCAGCGCGAGGAGATGTACACCCATCCACGCCGAAACCAGATTTACCGCAGTCTGGGCGGCGATGACGAGGCGCTTGAGATTGATCTCTTCCGTGTAGGCTTCCAGGCGGGCGACGCCTTCCTGCTCTGTTCGGACGGCTTGTGGGAGATGGTCCACGATCCACAAATCGAGCAGATCCTCGGGTCGAGCGCCGATCCGGCCACGGCGTCACAACTGCTGGCGCGGGAGGCCAATGCGAATGGTGGTGAGGATAATATTGGGGTGATCGTCGCGCGGCTCCGGGAGATCCCGCCGCAGGAGATACAGCCGGGTATGCGCGTCATCATTGCGCCACCAGAGCCGCCCTCACACCAGGGCGCGCCAGCCGGCGAAACCAGCGCAAACCAGTAATAGGCGCAGACGCCAGGACAGGCCCGGTGAATCGCCCGTTTGTACTGGCGCAGGTAGCCTGCGCTGGTCAGCAGTGCTATACTCGCCACGTTGGCGGCTAATGGGCGAGCGCTGCTGACGCCTTCCCGCGACAGACGCCCGACGGAATGACAGGATCAGCCCTTCTCTACTGCCCCTGACGCGCAGAGTCATCACGCTGAGCAGGGGCTGCGCATACCAACGATGGGTGAAGGCCGGGAGGCGTGTGACCATGAACGACAATTGGGGTAGCCGACGGCCATCTGGCACGGACACCGGTATCGCGCAGGTGCTTGAGATCTATGCGACCCGCGGCGGCAGGCTCGAGGGCGCGCGCCGGTGGCCGCAGAACCCCCTGACGCTCACTCATGTCCGCTGGGTGAGTGAGTATGGCGACGCCGTCGAGGCCTTCTGCCCCCCGGAAGACACAGCCAGCGTCGCGGACGATGAGCGCAAGGTCTGGGTGGAACTGGCGCTCGAGTTTTCCTCGATGCATCCAAATCCTGCGGGTATGGGCGCTGGCTGGGCGCCGCTGCCGATCGGGCAGGAGCTCGCGGTCGAGTTGCGTCAACGTATTCCCTGGAGGGGTGTGAGTGGCGCGCGCATGAGCTACTCCCCTGGCTCTGATTATCCTGGCGATGGTATCTCACCCTTCGGCCCAGGGCCACGTCCTGACCCTTTCGGGCAGCGATCCGGCCCGATTACCGGCTTGCCGGGTTTTGGCTCCGGGCAGATCTCGCCCTCGCGGCCACTTCGCCCATCCTTGTTTTCCCCGACGCCTTTCTCCGCGCCCTCCGGCGGCGGCTTCGAGGGGTATAGCGATGAAACGATGTCGAGTGGCGTGAGCGGCAGCTACCAGCAATCCGATCTCACAGGCGCGGAAATTTCGGTCTTCCCATGCATCGAGATTGAATTGCCGACGACGATCATGGGTTCGACGGTAGATGAGTATACGCGCGCCTTCGCCAATGATGTCGCGCGCAACTTCAATCACGCTGTCCACACTATCGCCCAGGCGCGTGACACACGTGGCTGGATGCGCGCGGGTCGGCTCGTCCTGGCGGCGCGCCTCTCGATGGGGCGGGGCGCCCGCCCGCCCGGACAACTGGAAGTGGAAGGGGCCATGCAGCTGCTACGTGAGGCGCTGGCGCGCTATACGCTGACCTACAGCGCGATTGGCCAGGCGGACCTGGGCGCGTGGTCGCAGCAAGGCCGCCCCTTGCCCGATTGAGCGACCGGACTGAGCGTGAGGCCACCAACGGCGTCAGTTTGGATTGGCGGCCTGGGGCGTCTGTGGGCTGTCCACTTGCGCGGTGGACGCCGGCGCGGCGTCAATAGGCTCCACGCCTGAGCCAACCTCCTGCGCGGACGCCTGGAGCACCGCTTTGTCACCAGTGAAGCGCGTGCGGATGACCCAGAGGAATCCCTCGATGAAAATCGCACGCGACATTTTCGACTTGCCGACACGCCGATCCTCAAAGACGATGGGCGTCTCGCGAATGCGCATGCCGCTCTTCCAGAAGTTGTAGGCCATCTCCACCTGGAAGGCGTAGCCCTGCGCGTGGATCGCGTCCAGGTTCAGCCTGCGCAGCGCGGCGGTGCGATAGCAGCGATAGCCGGCGGTGCAGTCTTTCACCGGAATCCCCAGGACTGTGCGGGCGAAGATGTTACCACCGCCGCTGATGAACTTGCGCAGCGGCGACCAGTTTGGCGTATCGCCACCGGGAACGTAGCGCGAGCCAATCACCAGGTCGGCGTCTGGCGCCAGCGCCAGAAAGTCAGGAAGGTATTTGGGATCGTGGGAGAAGTCGGCGTCCATCTCGAAGACCAGATCGTAGCCCTTTTCGATGGCGTACATGAACCCGCGCACATAGGCGGTGCCCAGTCCGAGCTTGCCTGGGCGGTGCAGCGCCCGTACCTGTGGATGAGTGGCGCCGATCTCGTCCACGAGTTGTCCCGTTCCGTCGGGAGAATTGTCGTCGATCACCAAGATATCGGCCTGGGGCGCGGCGCGCAGCACGCTCTCAATCAGTTTGGCGATGTTCTCGCGTTCATTATAGGTTGGAATAACGATCAGCGTCCTCACGCGCTACTCCTCATACCTTACGGCGGCTCATCATGAACCGCGTGTTACATGCCGCACAGCGCCATCGAAGGGTGTTCTTCAGGTAACTACGTCCACTGCGTCGTCCAGGTGGCGCCACATAACGAGTTCCAGACCGTCTGAAACTGCCAGGGCAGTGTATCATACCGGCCAGTCTGATCAGCCCGATTGGACGTCGGCCAGAGCTAGCAGACACGCCGCCGCAAGTCTGCGAGTCGCAGGACCGTGATCTTGCGCTTCTCCGAGGAGATGAAGCGCTTATCGACGAAGTAGCCAATGACCTTATTGACGCTCTCTCGTGAGGCGCCCACCAGCGCGGCCAGATCGGTCTGCGTCAGCTTCATCTCGATGCGGACGCCTTCGGGGGTGCGCACACCATGCAGGTCGGCCAGATCAAGCAGCTTCTTGGCCACACGACCGTGCACATCCAGAAACAGCAGGTCCTCGATCATCGCGTCGGTATGCCGCAGACGCATCGAGAGCGCGCTCATCACCTGGATCGCGATGCGTGGGTGCCGGTTGACGGCGGCGATGAAATCGCCGCGCTGGAGGGCAAGGGTCTCCACCGCGTCCAGCGCGATAGCGCTGGCGGAGCGCGGGCGCCCATCCAGGATGGCCATTTCGCCGAAGTAATCACCAGGGCCGAAGACCGCGAGGGTTACTTCCTGGCCGTCGGGGCTGGTGATGTAGATGCGCACCTTGCCCTGTTTGATGACATAGAGCATCTGGCCGGGATCATCACGGTGGAAGATGATCTCGCCCGCGCGAAAGCTCCGCGGGCGCACCGCGTGTTCCAGTTCGCGCAGGCTCTCCTCGTCCAGATTGGCGAAGAGAGGGACATCGCTGAAAGGGCCAGCGCGCGAGGCGCCCTCGGCGTTGGGCGTGTTGGAGCTTCCCTCGCGGGCGGTCGTGGTGTGTTCCTGATCTACCGACACGGCGTCGCTTCCTCTCGACCCCTAAACCTGCGCGACTCAGCGCGCGTTCCCGCGCATCTTACGCTTTCTCGTGCAGCGATGCAAGCGATGGATGCGGCTCCGGAGAGATAGGGCTACTCAGCTCTGGGTGGGCGCCGTCAGGATGAGCGCGTCGGCGTAGAGGCGGTAGCCAAGCGCGTCGAGCATGCGCTCCGTCGTGTGGTGCGTGGCGGGCGTGGCGTAGAGGGGAATATGTCCAATGGCGAAGGCCGCCTTGGTCGCGCGCGAGGTCACGGCGCGGGCAAGCTCCGGCGCGTCTTCAGGCGTCGCCTCCTGTGGCGCGGTCGCCAGGCTGAAGATCTCCGAGACATGGGCCGATGCGCTACGCAGTCCGGCGAATGCGTAGATTGCGCCCTCGCTGCGGACCACGTGCACGCCGCCATTGAAGCGCGCCAGCAGGCTGAGCGCGGTCGTATCGAACTCCCCGCTCTCGTCCAGTGGCTCCAGCCAGTCGAGCCAGCGCCCCAGATAGGGCCGAAATTCGGCCGGTAGGGCATAGCGCAGCAGTGTATGCGTCTCCGTAGTGAATGGGACTGCCAGTGGATGCGCCGTGGCGACCAGGGCTTCGAGGGCCGCCAGCCCGTAGGGAGTGAAAAGCATTGCAGGCGACCATTCGTCCAGCAACGCGCCGATGGCGCGACGCAGATGAGGCGCGCAGGCGGCGACACCCGCCTGGCCGGCTGCGTCTGGCGCAGCGGCGGGCGCCAGGAGCGAGAGCAGGACACGCTGCCCAAAGAGCAGCGAGAGTGGATCGTGGTCGTCGGGCGGCGGCGCGAAGGACCAGCCGGGTCGCCGCAGATCGCCACCCGGACAGCGCAGTTGCAGCGCATAGTGCGCGTCGAGCAGTTCAAGCGCGCGGCGCTCGTTCAGCGCGAGATGCTCACCCTCTGGCGACAAACCAGCGCCTCCCTCGCTCACCCTGCGCGCATCGTGCGACGCAGGAATAGAAGGTATTGTACCGTACGTAGCCTTCCCTCTGCCTCCAGGCTCCCCATGCTGGATCACTGGAGGAGACGCGCGGTCTCATTTCAGCGCGGCGCGGAATATCGCTGCGGTGGCGAAAAGTTGGCGTCTGGAGGCGCAGGTGGCGCGGCAGGCGGGTACGCGGGATATCCAGGGGAGGGCTGGGGCGGATATGGCGCATCTGGCGGATATGGCTGCGCGGCGTAACCGCCTGAATGTCGCGCCGTGGCGCCAGCGCGGCTCACGCCCAGGATAAATGTGGCGAAGAGCGTGGCGACGCCAAGCGCCAGCAGGCCAAAATGGCCATACTGTTCCTGGTTCAACGCCGCGCTGTAGACGCTGGCTGTGTCTGCATTGTTGAATGTCACGGCGGCGAAGAAGACGGTCAGTGTTGTCAGCAACAGCGTGTAGCCAAGACAGAGGTAGACGCGAACGTGTCGGGGGAAGCGTCTGCCGGAGGCGTTTGTCACGCGGCCAGAAGTCACGAGATCCCATACAAACGCGCCGACGAAGACGAGCGCCGCCGCGCCGCTGATACGCCCACTCGGCGTGTGTGTACGGTCGAAAAACGCCAGCACGCCGGCGATCACCAGCACACCGATGTTCAGCGTGAGCAGGGGCCCGAGCAGGGGGACGGATCGCTCGTTGATGCGCCCGCGAATCGCGAGCCAGAGCGCCGTCGCCAGTGTGGCCAGCGCGACGGTGATCAGTGTCGCCTCGCCGCCATTCGCCCGATTGAGAAGCGCGAAGAAGCCTATCGAGGAGGTCAGCGCGATGAGCAGGCCGGTCAGGGAAAGCGAGCCGGGTCTGTTGCGCTGGGCCGCCAGCAGCGTGAGGCCCACAGCGAATCCCAGCGCCGGCACGATCAGCACGACAATCGTCGGCGCCTGAAACACGCCGACGATTACTGCGCTCAGCGCGATTCCCAGGCCCAGAACGAGAGTGGCGAGCAGGTACGCCATGAACGGAGGAGTGGCGCGCGGCGCCGCCTCCAACCGCCCGATACGTCGCACGAGCGCGAAGACGCCCCATCCCACCAGCGCAAACATGCAGCCAAAGCCCAGAAAGGTCACGACGAGGACGAGCACGGTCACATCATGCTTCAGGTTGAGTGGGTCATAGGCGGTTCCGGCGTCGCTGAAGGCGCTGAATATACTCCAGATGAGAACGCTGCCCGCAATGGCGACGTTCGCCAGCGCCAGCAGCCAGGGAAGGCGAGCGAGTCGCAGCAGGCGGGACGCGCCATCGCCGATGGAGACGCCGATCTCGGCGATATCCGACCCGGTGATGAAGATCAAAGGAATGAGCGGGAGAAAGAGGAAGGTGATCTCGGCTCCGAGGAAGCCGGTAAAGAGGTCAGCCTGCCCCACCTCGCTCGCGGCGCTCCAGGCGAACCAGTAATGCGCGCCGAGTGCGACCGCCATCAGCAGAAACGTGACGCCTGCCAGCCGTGCGCTGGGCGACTCACCTCGCCGCTCTGCGCGCCACTGGACGATCCCGACGAGAATCGCGCGCAGCCAGACAAGCGCGAAGACACCGAGCTGGATGCTGAGCGCCAGGCTCTCGCCGCTGGTGAACCGCTTCGCGGCGTTCGGACCGAGTGGCAGACCAATGCCCGCCTCGATAAACGCGAAGAGGCTGAAGGCGACAAGAACCGGAAAGCGCACGTACCAGCGGCTGTGGATCGCTCCGGTCAGCAGGAGCGCCCAAGCCAAGCCAAGCGCCGCCAGCCCGACGACAAAGATCGGCGTCGCGAGAACCACATCACGGCTCGCGGTGGTTCCGTCACCAATCGCGAAGGGCGCGACATCCTGAAAGCCAGGTAGCGCGTCACGCAAGGCGAGCGTAGCGCCTAACGTGAGGATGGCGAGTGAGACGAGCGTGACGACGAGCCGGAGCGACCATGGCATCGTGCGCAGATTGAGCAGCCTGGCGCGGAACGAGTCCATGGCCTGGTCAACCGCCTGGCTGATAGGATCCTGCGTATCGCTGGTCATGGCGTCACTTTCTCTTCTGAGGGGAGGGAGCCGATCGACCGCCTTATTATAGAGAGGTCGTTCGTTACCGTCCAGCGTCTTCTGGCGCCATCGCCGCGACAGAGCGCTACAGGCAGGGAAAAAGCCACCCCCAAATGAGAGTGGCTCTGACTGTCACACGATCACGCAGCTTGGCGCCAGCCATCTACGGCTTTACGCTAGAGTGAGTTTGATACCTCCCACCTGCCAAGCGCCAGCAGTAGCGCCGCTGACCAATGTCAGTGTGAGCTTCAGACTGGGACCGGGCGCGGCGCTAACCTGCGTCTTCAAGATTGAATCAAGGGTCGCTGCGCCTGACAACACCTTATAAGTGGAGAGATCTGGCGTGCAACCCGCATAGGTGTAGCCTGTGGGAAGCGCAAAGAAACCAGACAAGCCGCCGTACTGCACCAACTGGGTAGCGATGTTCGGCGTAACCAGGGTGGCGGCCTCTGTGAACTTGCCGGTCACAATGTCTGTGCAGAAGACCGTTCCCGTCTGGAGTGGCGAAAGATCGCTGCCGAGAAGTTCAGGGGCAATGGTTTGAATCTTCCACGTGTCAGATTCAGCGGCCAAGGTGACAGCGCCCGCGACTTTGCCGAGCTTGGCTCGTGTCAAGCTCACCTGCACAGGCGTCGCGGAGGCGGTCGCCGCGTTGACCTGCTCGAGGGCGCAGGCGCTCACGTTTCCATCAATCTGATCATGCAAGCCGCCCGCTGTCGCGAAATCCGCCGCTGTGACCTGGCTCGTGGCCGCACTACCCAACAGCGCATACGCCGCCGTATAGTTCTGACTCTGCAACGCGGCGCAGAATTTGCCGAGAGTATCCAGCGCGCCGAGGTCGATCCCAAGCAATGCCGCGCTCAGCGTATCAACCTTCCAGCCATCCTGGTTGACCAGGTCGAGTGGCCCATCGAGATCGCCGAGTTGCTCGCGGGTGATCTTGGCCTGTACGGTCGCCGTGTTGGCAAAGAGCGTGTACTTGTACGCGCCGGAGCCGGTCCCCGCGCCACAGGCGGTCACCTTGCCTTCGGCGTGATCCAGCGCGGCGCTGGCCTGGCGGTACTGGTCTGAGGTGTAGGCGCTCTTGAGCTTCGAGGAGAGCATACCGTAGGCCGAGTCGTAGTTCTGCGCCTTGAGGTAGCCACAGTACTTGCTCGCCGCCGCGGCGGGCGCGCTGTAGTTGCTGAGGGCGAAGAACCCGCCTCCTCCCAGGAGCAGACCAAGCGCGAGGACAATCGCCAGTGTGATCCATAGCCAGTGGAGCGAGCGCTTCGGCGGGGCGGGCGGGGCCTGGAGCGGCTGTGAATAGGGCCCCGGCTGGCCATACAGCGGTTGGGAGTAGGGGCCCGGCTGGCCCGGCAGTGGCTGGGAGTACGGACCAGGCTGACCTGGCTGGCCATACAGGGGCTGGGAGTATGGCCCTGGTTGACCGGGAGGCGGGTAAGCGCCTGGCTGACCGTAGAGCGGCTGCGATGGATCGGTCGGCTGGCCTGGCGGATAGGCGGGAGGATAGGCGGGCGGGTAGCCAGGGACGGTTGGCTGCTCGCCTGATGCCGCGTCAGGCTGCTGCGGCGTCTGCTCACCGGACGGGTTCGAGGGGTCCATGAGCGTGTACCTCATTCTTCAATAAGAGCGATGCCCGTTCGCGCACACCGCGCAGGCGCGACCATTATACAGGAGCATGCAATGTTCGCCAACTCTCGCGCAAAACTCGCTGCGAGTCCTGATCGCCGCTCACCTGTAACATATAGGCGACTTTGCGGCGCATTCTCACAAGGGAGCGTCAAACTCAAATCCAATCTTCTCCATTTTCGCTGGCAAAGAAATGCGGCTGACGAGGTGCTCGCCAGCCGCCAGTAGTTGAACTATGGGTAAGTCTACACGAGCAGGCCCATCGGCGATTCGAGCAGGCGTTTCAATTCCTGCAAGAAGCGCGCCCCTGTCGCGCCGTCCAGCGCGCGATGGTCGACCGAGAGCGTGACCTTCATGCGGTCGCGCACGACAACCTGCCCCTCCACCACCACCGGCGTCGGCTGGATCGCGCCGACGGCCAGGATCGCCGATTCGGGCGAATTGATGACCGCCGTGAAGCTCTCGATCTCGAACATGCCCAGATTGCTGACCGTGAAGGTGCCGCCCTGGAATTCCTCCGGCTTGAGCGTCCCGCCGCGCGCCGCCTCCACCAGTCGGCGCGACTCGCGCGCCAGATCGAGCGCGCCACGCCGGTCGGCGTCACGAATCACCGGGACGATTAGGCCCTGCTCCAGCGCCACCGCTATGCCGACGTTGATGCGCTTCTTGAACAGCAATCGCTCGCCGTCGAAGGAGACGTTGACCTGCGGCATGCGCGCCAGCGCCAGCGCCACACCCTTCACGATCAGGTCGTTCATGCTGACCTTAACCGGCTCTGGCAGCGCCTCGGCGTACTCGTTGATCGTCGCGCGCAACTCGGCCAGCTTCGTCGTGTCGATGGAGATCGTCAGATAGAAATGTGGCGCGGTCTGCATGCTCTGCTGGAGCCGCCGCGCGATGGTCTTGCGCATCGCGCTGAGCGGTACCGCCTCGACCTCCTCACCCTCCGCTGCGGCGGGGGTAGCAGGCGCGGGCGCCGCTGGGACGGTAGGTTGCGTGGGAGTTGGAGCCACTGGCGGCGCAATAGGCGGGATTGTTGGCGCTACGGTGGGGGCCTGTTGTCCCGCCAGCAGCGCCTCGACGTCATCCTTGATGATGCGCCCGCTGGGGCCAGTGCCACTGATACGCGCGATGTCCAGATGATGCTCCTGGGCGATGCGTCGCGCGATCGGGCTGATGAAGAGACGTCCCGCCGTCTCAGTGGTGGGAGCCGGGATGGCGGACGACGCGCCGTTCGCTCCCGCGCGCTCCTGCGCTGGCTGGTACGCCGCGCCGACAGCGGTTGGAACCGGCTCTCCCGGTTGCGCTGGCGCCTGGGCAGGCTGCGCCGAAGGACTCACCGTGCCATCGTCGGGCAGGGCTTCATCTGGCGCTCCCACCAGCGCGATGGGCGCGCCGACCGCCGCGCTCTCGCCCTCTGGCACGAGGATCTTGCGTAGCACCCCTTCGGCGAAGGACTCCGCCTCGATGTTGACCTTATCCGTCTCGATCTCGGCCAGCGAGTCGCCGCGCGCGACGGGGTCGCCGACTTTCTTGCGCCAGGCGAGGATCTTGCCCTCTTCCATCGTATCGCCCATCTTGGGCATGACGACTGTCTGCATGACTCTCCGCTCCCTCTCCCGGCGCCTCAACGCGCGCCAGCGGCCAGCGTGCGCGCCGGAACAATGGCCTTCACCGCCGCGATCACGTCGGCGTAGGAGGGCAGCGCAGCCTTCTCCAGCGACTTTGCGTACGGCATCGGCACATCTTTGCCCGTCACATGCCCGACCGGCGCGTCGAGATAGTCGAAGGCGTGCTCGTAGATCAGCGCCGCGATGCCCTGGCCCGTGCCGTAATACTTCCAGCCCTCCTCGGCGATCACCACGCGATTCGTCTTGCGCACGGAATCGAGCACGAGGTCCAGGTCAATGGGCCGGATCGAACGCAGGTCCAGCACCTCGGCCTCGACGCCGTCCTTCGCCAGCTCCTCAGCCGCCTGCTGGCAGATATGAACCATGCGCGAGAAGGTCACCAGCGTGACGTCGCGCCCCTCGCGCTTGATCTCGCCGCGATCCAGCGGGACGGTATACTCCACATCTTCGTCGGGAACCTCGCCCTTGACGCTGTAGAGCAGCTCATGCTCGATAAACAGCACCGGATCGTCGTCGCGGATCGCGGCCTTGAGCATACCCTTGGCGTCGTAGGGTGTCGCCGGCATGACCAGCTTCAGGCCTGGGATATGCGCGTACCAGCTCTCGAAGAACTGCGAATGCTGCGCGCCACGCTGCGCGCCCCCCCCGGCGGGCATGCGCACGACCATTGGGATGCGTGGCTGCCCGCCGAACATGTAGCGGAACTTGGCGGCGCTGTTCACCAGCAGGTCGCTGGCGAGCAGACTGAAGTTCATCGTCATCAGCTCGGCGATGGGGCGCAACCCGCCGAGCGCCGACCCAATCGCCGTGCCGATGATGATCTCCTCGGCCAGCGGTGTGTCCTTGACGCGCTTCTCGCCAAACTCCTCGAAGAGACCCTTGGTGACGGCGTAGGTGCCGCCATAGCCGGCGATATCCTCGCCAAGGATATAGACCCGCTCGTCGCTTCGCATCTCCTCACGGATCGCCTCGCGCAGCGCGTCGCGGTAGGTAATCGTTCGCATGGCCCTCTCGTTACCTTTCCTCACATAGCGCGTCTAGTCGCGCGGGCTGCCCTGCTTCGTGCGCCAGGCGATGGCGCCGCGCGGGTCCACCATCACGTCCTCATACAGCGACTCAGGGTCGGGATCGGGACTCTCCTCGGCGAACTTCGCCGCGTCCTCGACGACCTCGTCGGCCTTCTGGACGTGCTCGCCGATGACCTCGTCCGTGATGACGCCCTCCACTTTCAGCCGTGTCTCGAAGAGCGTGATCGGGTCCTTGGCGGTACGCCAGAGGGCTTCCTCCTCGCGCGTCCGGTAGTAGGCGGGGTCGGCCTGAGAATGACCACGGAAGCGGTAGGTATTGGACTCGACGAGCGTTGGCCCCTCTCCCTCGCGGGCATGCGCCACGGCGGCGAGCATCGTATCGCGTACCGCCAGCACATCCATGCCGTCCACGCGCGCGTAGGGCATGCCATACGCGGCGGCGCGCGGCTCCAGCGAGGCGACCGACCACGCCTTCGTCACCGCCATGCCCATCGAGTACTGATTGTTCTCGCAGACAAAAACTACCGGCAGCTTCCAGAGCGCCGCTAGGTTCAGCGATTCGTGGAACGCGCCCTCATCCACGGCGCCATCGCCAAAGAGCGAGACGGCGACACGCTCTTCGCCCTGATACTGGATGGCGAAGCCGAGGCCCGTCGCGATGGCGAGTTGCGCGCCGACGATAGCCTGGCCGCCGATCAGGTTGTGCTCGGCGCTGTACATGTGCATCGAGCCGCCCTTGCCCTTGCTGCATCCCGTGGCCTTGCCGAGCAGCTCCGCCATCACGACGCGCGGCTCCATGCCCTTGAGGATCGCGTGGCCATGCTCACGGTAACTGCTGACAATGTAATCCTCCGGGCGCAGCGCGGAGATGATCCCTGCTCCGCTGGCCTCCTGCCCAATGTAGAGGTGCAAGAACCCGCCGATCCTGCCGAGCGAGTACTCCTCGGCGGCCTTTTCCTCGAAACGACGGATCAGCGTCATCTGGTAGTGCATCTCGAGCAGTTGCTCGCGCGTCAAACCAGCCAGCGCGATGTCCCGTATGGCCATCCAGTCTTCTCCTTCCCGCCCACGTTGGGCGGCGCCCTGCCAGTCTCCCAGTCGCTCAAATAATGCCGTGCCTTGCCCATTGCTACAACGCAGGCGTTCCTGGAACGGCTGCGTTCACGCCCATCCGGCTGCGCCCCTCCGACGGCGCGAAAAAGCCCGACCCCTCCGCGGAAGTCGGGCTGCGTTGCTCGGCTTGCCTGAACTCGTCGTCGGTGGCGTCGTCGCCACACCGCGGATTGTCACGGGATTCCGTATGCGTACATCACGTGTGTGTCGCCTACAGCTCCGTACAAACCAGCGGTACGGCGTCTGCCTCGCGCGCGATTCTGGCCTACCCTTTTCTTGAACTCATGCGGGAATCGCCGAGGTGACGATGCAGAGGACGCTGAAGAGCGCCATGAAGAGAATCGTCAGCCGGAAGAGCATCCGGTCAATGCCACGCCGTGTCTTGAAGACCGTGCCGGTGCCGCCGAAGACACTGCCCAGCCCCGCGCCCCGCGCCTGCAGGAGGATTGAGATGATGAGGGCGGTCGCAACGATCATAAGCATGATCTCGAAGGCGGTGCGATAGGGTGTGAGCGCGGCCACGTGGCTGACCTCATTTCCGTTCGGGCATATTGTAGGTGGAAGCGGCGACCGCTCCCGTCTGACGTCCTCGTACTGTACGCTATCCGCACTATTTTAGCATCGCCCGCGTGGGGGCGCAACTCGCTACACATTACGCGCCCGAATGGGCTGGCGATGCGCCTCTGGCCCCTTTGTCTTACATGCGCTACCAGTGGAGAGAATCTCACAACAACTGGGCGTTCATCGGCGCGAGCGGCTTGCCCTCGCTACAGGTGAGATAATGCGGCCACATGCCATACGCGGCTCCAATGGACGCTATAGTGATACAGCGCTGTCAGTATGGCGTACGCATGGCATAGACAACAGGGAACAGGCGATGGCGAAGTCTGACAGGGCGCCAAAGACCAACGCGATGCGCGCGCTCGACGCGCGTCGTGTGCCCTACTCGACGTTTACCTATCCCGACACGATTCACTCGGCGGCAGAGGTGGCGGACTTGCTTGGCGTCGCGCCGGGAGAGGTCTTCAAGACGCTGGTGGTGATCGCCGACGAGAGCCGCCATTTGCTCGTCGTGACGCCCGGCGACCGTGAGTTGGACCTGCGGCAGGTGGCGAAGGCGGTGGGCGCGAAGTCGGCGCGGATGGCGCTGCAACGCGACGCCGAGCGGCTGACCGGGCTGAAAGTAGGTGGCATCTCGCCGCTGGCCCTGCTCGACAAGCGCTTCGAGATCTACGTGGACGCTCCGGCGGCGCAACTCGACGAACTCTACATCAACGGCGGGCAGCGCGGCGTGAACCTGCGGCTTCGTGTGAGCGACCTGCTAACTGTCACGGGTGCGCAAGTGATCGTGGCGACGCGAGACGAGCACATAGAGGATGACGAATGATCGCGCGCTATCCCGCCCTCTACCGTGATGCGCATGGCGAAGAGGCGACGGTGATCGAGAATGACGGCAAGACACTTCGCATGGTCGTGCGCGGTGTCGAGTTCACTGGGACGATGTTCGACGACTTCGAGCCATCAATCGCGCGGGATGATCCCGTGCTCGCGTCGTTCACCCTACACTTCGGCATGCTTTGCGCATGTGCTATCGAGTGCGAGATGCCACTACCGATTAAATCTGGAGAGGAACTTATCGAGGGGCAACTGCGCATTCATCTCGGATTACGAGAGGCCCCGCCCAACGCCGAGCCT
>Ga0207684_10001385_pt1 | contig 26394 bp, 30 predicted proteins | sample KBSK5501metaG_FD_184342 | JGI IMG/M metagenome (GOLD analysis project Ga0207684, IMG submission 184342) | Corn, switchgrass and miscanthus rhizosphere microbial communities from Kellogg Biological Station, Michigan, USA - KBS K5-50-1 metaG... | ecosystem: Host-associated > Plants > Roots >...
GAGCAGCACGCTGTGCTTTTCAGCACGCACATCCTGGCCGAGGTCACCCTCATCTGCCGGCGCGTGGCCATCATCGACCACGGCCGGCTGCTCGCGATCGACTCGCCCGCCGGCCTCCTGCGCGCGCTGGAGGAGACGCATCGCGTCGGTCTCCACGTTCGTGGACCCGCCGACGACGTGCGCGAGGAGCTCCTGTCGGTGAAAGGCGTCATCGCCGTGGACGTGCACCCGCTGGCGGACCACCCGGACGTCGTCGCTGCGGACTGCCGCGTCGAGGCGGAGTCGGGTGTCGAGGCGGCGATCGCGCGGGCGGTCGTGCGCCGCTGGGATCTGCACCGGCTCGAGCGGCAACAGCCGACGCTGGAGAACATCTTTCTGCGCTACGTCAAGGCACGGACGGAGGGCGCATGACGGCGACGCTGGCCGTCTACCAGAAGGAGCTCGCGGGTTATTTCCGCTCGCCGATCGCGTACTACGTCGTTGCCGTGTTCCTGCTCGGCACCGGCTACTTCTTCCTGTACAACGTCTTCCTGGCGGGTGAGACGACGATGGCCGGCACCTTCCAGAACATGGGGATTCTCTTGACCACGCTCGTGCCCGTCATCTCCATGCGGCTGGTATCCGCCGAGTACAGCGCAGGCACCGCCGAGCTGCTGTTCACGCTGCCGCTCGAGCCGTGGCAGATCGTCGCCGGAAAGTACCTCGGGGCGCTGACCATCCTCGTGCTCATGACCGCCGGCACCGTCGTCGATCTCGTCCCGCTCTATCTCTTTGGAACCCCGGAGACGACGACGATCCTCGCCGGCTACATCGGCTTCCTGCTGCTCGGGATGGCGTGCCTCGGCGTGGGGCTGTTCTTCTCGACGCTGACGCACAACCAGATCGTGGCCGCGTTGATCACGGCGGCGGTGCTGCTGGGCTTCTGGTTCGTCGGTCATCTCCAGACCTTCCAGCGCTCCGACACGCTGCGCGAGCTCTTCGGCTACCTCTCGTTCTCCCGGCACTTCGTGGACTTCATCCAGGGGCTCGTCCGCACGGAGGCGGTCGCCTTCTATCTGATCGTGACCGCCGCCGCGCTGACGCTGAGCACCGGCTATCTGAAGTGGCGGCGCTGAGATGGATGCCTCCTTCCGCTCCGGCCTGACGCTGCTGATCGGCGTCGCGCTGCTCGCGGCGGCGCTGGCGATACATGCGATTCTTCTCGAGCCGGCCGTGTCGACGCTCGTGCTGGCTGCCGCCGGCGTCCTCTTGACGGCGGTGGGCCTGATCCGGCTGCGGGCCGAGCTCGCGTCCATGATGCGACGGCGGCGCGCCGAGATCGCGCTCGGCACGCTGGGCATCGTGGGCGTGCTCATCGCGATGGCGTACTTCTCCGTGCGGTACCCGCTCCGCTTCGATCTGACGAGCGCGGGACTCTATTCACTGTCGGAGCCGACGATCACGATGCTGAAGCGGCTGGACAAGCCCGTGCACATCGTGTTCTTCCACGATCCGATGATGCGGGAGACCGTCGAGCTCTACCAGCTGATGGCGCACCAGAACAAGCGCCTCACCGTCGAGTTCTACGACCCGATGATCAACCCCGCCCAGGCCCGCATGCTCGGGGTCAACTTTGCGGGGACGGCGGTGCTGGAGAGCGAGGGGCGCCGGCTGCAGGTGAACGGCGGCAGTGAGAGTGATATCGCCAACGGCATCCTCCGCGTCTCGCAGGGCGCCACACAGCGGGTGTGCTTCCTCGACGGGCACGGCGAGCCCGATCCCTTCAGTCTCGAGTCGCACGACCATATGGAGGGTGCGGCCGGCCATACGCACGGCCTCGGCGCCAAGTACGTGCTGCACGAGCGCCACGGCATGGCCAAGGCGCGTCACGCCCTGGAGACCGTGAACTACACGGTCGAGAAGGTCCTGCTGCTCCAGCGCAGCAACGCGCTCGCCGGCTGCGCGGTGCTGGTGGTGGGCGGGCCGAAGATCGCGCTGTTACCGACCGAGATCGAGACGATCCGCGCGTACCTCGCCAACGGCGGTCACGCCCTCTTCATGCTGGATCCGTTCGTGCGGACGGGACTCGAGCCGCTGCTTGCCGACTACGGTGTCGTGGTCGACGACGACATCGTGATCGACGAGGCCAGCCACTTCTGGGCGGACGTCTCGTCGCCGGCCGTGAGCGACTACAACCGTCATCAGATTACCCGCGACCTGCCGCTGACGTTCTTTCCGGGCGCGCGGTCACTGTCGCCGACGGCCCAACGGGTGCCGGGTACGTCCGTGGTCCCGCTCGTGAACACCTCCCGCAACAGCTGGGGTCAGACGAGTCAAGACCGCGTCGGATTCGTCAAGGGTCGGGACGTGCCGGGACCGCACACCCTCATGGTGGTCGCCCTGCGCCACGCCGACGAGCGTCCGCGATCAAGGATCGCCGTCGTCGGCGACTCAGATTTCGCGACCAATTCCTTTTTTCATATCATGGGCAACGGCACGCTCTTCGTGAACACGGTGAACTACCTTGCGGCACAGGAGAACCTCATCGGCCTGCAGCCGCGCACGGCCGACCTGCCGCGCGTGCAGCTGACCAACCGCCAGATGAAGGGCACGTTCTTCCTCTCTGTGCTGCTCGTTCCGGCCATGCTCGCCGTCGTCGGCACCGCCGTGTGGTGGAAGCAGCATTGAGCGCGCCTCGCCGTCGGCGCGGTGTCGTCGTCGTCTGGTCGCTCCTGGCGGTCCTGATCACGCTCATCGTGATCGTCGAGTATCGCGACCGTCGGCACGCGGCCTCCCCCAGCGCCGATACCGTCGATCCGCGCCTGCTGCTGCCGGTCCCGGTGGACCGGGTCGGTGCGATCGAGATCGCGGATGCCGGCCGGCTGCACCGCTTCGAGCGTGACGCGAGCGGCGCGTGGTTCTATCACGGCGTTCACAGCGGCGCCGAGAGCAGTCACACGCACGCCGCCGATCCCGCGCTGGCGGAGCGCATCGGACGGACGATGGCCGCCTTCGGTCGCACGCGCCTCGAGCGCGAGTTCCCGCTCGGCCGGGACGGCGCCGAGTATGGCGTGAACGCGCCGGAGGTCGTCGTCGTCATCTATCGTCCCGGCCAGTCGCAGCCACTCGCCCAGTACGCGATCGGCCACGTCGCGCCGGACACGGTGAGCCGCTACGTGCTCGTCGTCGGACGACCCGTGGTGGCGACGATCCCCGGTTATCAGATCGACAACCTGCTGACGCTGGTTCACAGTCTGGGCGATTCTCCGGATCGCGCGCGGGCCGCGGCACGGCCATGACACCCCGGCGGATGCTCGCGGCGGTGATGGCCGTCGTGACCGCCGCCACGGCGAGCCTCGCCTTCGGCCACACCGGCGGCAGTACCGGCTACGCCTCCGTCACGGTCGAGGGCCAGAGCGCGCGGTACAGCCTCACGCTCTGGCCGGCGTCGTTGCCGGCGGCCATCGCCGACGACGTCCGACGCGTTCGCGCCGGAGACGACCCGAGCCGCGAGCGCCTTCTCGCCGTCATTCGCGACAAGGTCGGTCTCGTCGTCCGCGGCCGGCGGTGCGTGGCGGGGCGCGGCGCGCTCGCGCCCCGGTCGCCGGGCGTCGAGAGCGTCACGCTCGTCGTCGACTTCGTCTGCGCGGGCGAGATCCGCGATCTCGTCGTGCGGGACGACCTCTTCGACGTGTTCGGCGCCGACTACCACACCCTGGCGCGCATCGACGCCGCGGGCCAGACGTCGCAGTTCGCGTTCACGCCCGAGACACGTGAGACACGCGTGAGACTCGCTGACGGAGGAGGCACCCGTCACGGCCTCGTGAGCTTTGTGCTGCTCGGAATCGAGCACATCCTGACCGGTTGGGATCACCTGCTGTTTCTCCTGGGGCTGCTGCTGTGCGGCGGGAGCTGGCTCGCCCTGGCCAAGATCGTCACGGCATTCACGCTCGCTCACAGCATCACGCTCGCGCTCGCCACCCTCGATATCGTCGTGCTGCCGGATCGTCTCGTGGAGGCGGTCATCGCGCTCTCCATCGCATTCGTGGCCGCGGAAAACCTCTTCGGCAAGCCGGTCGTGGCGCGCCGCTGGCTCGTCAGCTTTTGCTTCGGGCTCGTCCACGGGTTCGGCTTCTCGGCGGCGCTGCGGGAGCTCGGTCTCGCCTCTTCTGGTCTTCTCGTCTCGCTCTTCGGCTTCAACGCCGGCGTCGAGATCGGGCAGGGGCTGGTGGTGGCGGTGGCGTTGCCGGCGCTCATGCTCCTGCGCCGCACGCGCTGGGAGCGGCGGATGGTGTGGAGCTCATCGGTGGCCATCCTCCTCGTCGGCGCCGTCCTCTTCGTCGAGCGAGCGTTTTTTTGACAGGGCTCACCGCCGGCGCGCGGCCGCCGTGCGCCGGAACGGTGCGCGAAGGCGTCGTCGCCTCGCTCGCCCTCGTGCCCTCGGTCTTCGTGTACGGCACGGTCTTCGGCGGACTCGCCGTGCAGGCGGGACTCACCGTGGCGCAGGTGCTCGGCATGAGCGTGCTCGTGTTCGCCGGCGCCTCGCAGTTCGTGGCCGTGCCGATGCTCGCCACCGGGGCGCCCGCCGTGGCCATCATCGTGACCACGTACGTCGTCAACATGCGGCACTACCTGATGGCCGCGACGCTCGCCCCGTCGTTCCGCGGCTTCCGCCGCGCCTGGCTCGCGCTCATCGCCCATTTGATCAACGATGAGTCGTTCGCCGTCGCCGTCGCACGCTCGCGACCGCCCGACGCGCGGATCTATCTCGGGAGCGCGCTGGCCATCTGCGCGGCGTTCGTCGGCGGCGTCGCCGTCGGCGTCGCCCTCGGAGGCCTCGTCGAGCGGCCGGAGCGGTACGGGCTGGATTTCGCGTTCCCCGCGGTGTTCCTGGCGCTCGTCGCGGTGCAGCTGCGGCGCCGCGCCGATTGGCTCGTCGCGATCGGCGCCGCCGTGGTCGCGGTCGCGCTGGCGCTCGTCCTGCCCGGCAACTGGCACATCGTCGTGACCGGCCTCGTCGTGAGCGTCGTCGCCGCGTGGCTGCTGCCGCTCGACGACGAGGAGCCGGGGAACGCGCAGCCGGCATGAGGGGCGACGTCTGGCTCGTGATCGTCGGCATGGCGGTGGCGACCTATCTCACGCGCGCGCCGATGTTCTTGGCGCTCGCGCGGCGACCACTGCCGCCGCGCGTCCGGCTCTGGCTGCGGCTGGTGCCGCTCGCGGTGTTGCCCGCCCTCGCGGTGCCGCTCGTGCTCGTGCGCGACGGTCGACTGGCGCTCAGCTGGACGAACCCGGCGCTCTGGGGCGCGGCCGTCGTGTTCGTCCTCGCCGCGCGCCGGGTGAACCTGCTCGCGTCGGTCGCGATCGCCGTGGCCGTCGTGGCGCTGCTGCGAGCCCTGGCGTAAAATGCTGCGCGAATGACGGATCAGTTCAGCCCGGAGGAGCGGGCGGCCCTCTCGCCGTACTTCACGAATCTCGACGGTCCGGTCTTCGCGCTCGTCAATCTTCCCGAGGTGGTGAAGGGCGCCCTGTTCGCGCGGTACTCGCGCTCGCCGAAATCTCTCCGTCGGCTTTTTCTCGACGAATTCTTAAACGATGTCAGGCGCACCGCAACACGGGGGGGAGTCGGGGAGGATGCCTCATCCCCCCCGACCTTCAACAGTCGCGCCGAGGAATTGTACGGACGCATGTTCTTCGAGTACGGTGACGATTCCGTCGCCCAGCTCGGCGGCGTGCACCTGGCGTGCGAAGGCGCGTCGAACCTCCTCACCAAGGTGCTCGAGTGGGGGCGTCTTGCCGCCTATCTCGAGCAGTCGACGCGCTACGTGCCCTACGACGACCTCGTCGATGGTGGCTATCGATATCACGTGCCGCGCGAGCTCGAGGGCGATCTTCGTGCCCGCCACGTCACCGCGATGGACGCGATGTTCGACACCTACCGGGAGCTCCTCCCGATCCTGCGCCAGCATTTCTCCGAGCGTTTTCCGCGAGACGCGCAGACGTCGGACGTCGCGTACCGGATGAGCATCCGCGCCAAAGCCCTCGACACGCTGCGCGGGCTCCTGCCGGCGGCGACGACCTCCAACGTCGGCATCTACGGAACCGGTCAGGCCTACGAGAACCTCCTGCTGCGCATGCGCGCCCATCCGCTCCTGGAAGTGCGCGCATACGCGGCGATGATGCTCGAAGAGCTGCGCAAGGTGATCCCCGCCTTCCTTCGACGCGTCGATCTGCCCGATCGCGGCGGCGCCTGGTCGTCGTATCTCGAGGAGACGCGCCGGTCGACGTCCCGCGTGGCGGCCCAGCTGCTCGGCGACGAGCCGGCCGCCGCGCGTGACGAGGTGATGTTGACCGACTTCGATCCGGACGGCGAGGTGAAGGTCGTGGCGGCTGCGCTCTACGCCGTCTCGGACGTGCCCGACGATCGGCTGCTGGAGATCGCGCAGAAGATGACCGAGGCGGAGCGCCGCTCGGTTCTCGAGGCGTACGTCGGGCGCCGGACGAATCGACGCCACCGGCCCGGCCGCGCCTTCGAGCGGACGTCCTATCGCTTCGACGTGCTGGCGGATTATGGCGCCTTTCGCGACCTGCAACGGCACCGGCTGCTGACTCTGGAATGGCAGCGGCTGTCGCCGCGCCATGGTTCCGTCATGCCGGAGGCCATCGCCGACGCGCATGTGGAAGAACGCTGGCATCGCTCGCTCGAGGCCTCGGCGGCGCTTCACGACGCGATCGCGGCCGAGGGACTGGCGGAGGTCGCGCCCTACGCGGTGGTCATGGCCTATCGTGTCCGCTTCTACATGGAGATGAACGCGCGGGAGGCGATGCACCTCATCGAGCTGCGCAGCGCGCCCCAGGGCCACCCGGCGTACCGCCGGATTTCGCAGACGATGCATCGGCTGATCGCCGAACGCGCCGGCCATCGCGCGCTGGCCGCGGCCATGACGTTCGCCGATCACTCCGAGGTCGCGCTCGAACGCCTCGAGGCGGAGCGCGCGGCGGAGCGGCGCCGGGGGCCAGGGCGGTCATGAGCACGGTCGCCGCAGAGACCGAGGCGGCGCTTCGCGCGCGCGTGCGCGAGTATCTTCGCGACAACGGCACGCAGGCGCCGACGGCCGTCATCCGCCGCCGCGTCGCGACCGCCTTCGACAACCTCGAGAAGTGCCTGCGCGCGATCGATCCGCAGCGGGCAGCCCGGCGCGCGTGGGCCGCGGAGTGGAGCCTGCACGAGATCGCCGACCACGTCGTGGAGACGCACCGGCCGTCGCGCGACGAGCTCCGCGACCTGCTGGCCGGACGTCGGCCGCCGGGCCCGCCGATTCCCGCGTCACTGCAGTCGAAGGATCCGCTCGCGCGCCCCTGGCTGCTGCTGCTCGACGACCTGGCGCGCGTGCACGCCGAGATCGTCGCGGATCTCGGCGTCGCGCCCGACGACTGGCCGACGAGCGTGCGGGCGCGCGTCATCGTCGTCATGAACGCCGAAGCGACCGACGGCGCCACGGTGCCGCTGGCGTGGGAAGACGAGATCGACTGGAAGGCTTACGCGGTCTTCTTGCGGCTGCACGCCATCGACCACCTCAACCAGGCGCGCAAGGTGCTCGCGGGGCTCAGTCCCTGATCCAGGAGTCGACCGGAGGAATCTTCGGCGGCCCACCGCGATCGAGCCGCCGCAGCGCCTCGACCTCGGCCCGGCGGTAGAGCCGTCGTCGCTTCGTGCCCTCGCGGTACGATTTGAGGATGCCGCGGCTGACGTACGCATAGAGCGTCGCCGGCTTCACGCCGAGCATCCGCGCCGCGTCGTCGCCGGTGAGATATTCCTCGCCGTCCACCACGATGGTCGTCACCACGGCCTCCACGCTACCAGCGTCACGCGCGCCCGGTCGAGTCCGGATCTCCGTCCCTCAAGTTGAATCAATATAAATCATGTATAATCAATTCAAGGGTCGAGACGCACCCCGGGAGGCTCCCATGGACGACAGCGGCTGGAAGGCGGGACTGGAAGATGTGATCGCGGCGCGCTCGGCCGTGTGCGCCATCGATGGCGCGGCGGGGCGGCTCTTCTATCGTGGCTATGAGATCGGCGAGCTGGCGGGCGCGGTGCCGTTCGAGGAAGTCGCGGCCCTGCTGTGGAGCGGCGAGCGTCCTGACGCGTCACAGGCGGCGAGCTTCCGTGCGCGACTCCTGGCCGCGCGAGGCCTGCCGGCCCCCATCGAGGCGCTGCTGCGCACGCTGCCGCGCGACTGCCATCCTCTCGATGCCCTGCGCACGGCGATCTCCTTCGATGCCGCGCTCGATCCCGAGATGGCCGACAACAGCGCCGCCGCCAATCTGAGGAAGTCGTTCCGGCTCATGGTGCGCGTTCCGGAGATCGTGGCCGCGTGGCATCGCATCCGCACCGGACGCGCGCCCGTGGCGCCGCCGTCGAGCGGCTCGCACGCCGCGTACGTCCTGCACCTGCTGGAAGGCGTCGAGCCGAGCGCGGAGGTCGCCCGGGTGATGGACGTGGTGCTGACGCTCCACGCCGACCACGAGTTCAACGCCTCCACCTTCGCCGCGCGCGTCGCGGTGGCCACCCTCGCGGACTTGCACGCCGCCGTCGTGGCCGCCATCGCCACCCTGAAGGGGCCGCGTCACGGCGGCGCCAACGAGGATGTGCTGCGCCTGCTGCAGGAGATCGGCGATCCCGCCAAGGCCGATGCCTTCGTCGAGACGCGCCTCGGCGCCCGTGGCTCGCTGTCCAAGACCGAGCGCGCCGACCCGAAGGCGCGTATGCCGGGCTTCGGCCACCGTGTGTACCGCGTGGATGACGCGCGGGCGCGCGTGCTGCGCGGCATGGCCAAGACGATGGCGGAGGCGACGGGACGCGCGCGACTGTTCGAGGTGGCCGAGCGGCTCTATGACGCCATGAAGGCGCGCACCGAGCTGCCGGTGAACGTCGACTTCTTCTCCGCCGTCGTCTACGACGCTCTCGGGATCCCCGCGGATCTCTGCACGTCGATCTTCGCGATCGGACGGGTTGCCGGTTGGTGCGCCCACGCGATGGAGCAGTACGCCGATAACCGGCTCATCCGGCCACGCGCGGACTACATCGGCGTCGCGCCGCGACGGCTCGCCGCCGCGGCGCGGGAGGGTTAGCGCACCGGCGTTTTCACCAGCACGCCGCAGGCGATGCGGGCGCCCGCGTTGCCGGTGGGGTCGGTCTTGAAGTCGTCGGGGTTGGCGTGGACGATCAGCGCGCTTCCGTCGGCATCCCACACCGACGTGGGCCCCGACCCGAGCGAGAGCTGCTCGGTCGTGGTCTCCATACGGCCGTTGCCGTCGGGAGCGACGGTGAGATTCGGCAGGTCGCCCGCGTGCGAGCCCTGCGGGTTCAGGGCGCCGTGCTGCTTGCCCGTCGGGTTGAAGTGCGGCCCTGCGCTGGTGAAGTCGGGCGGATCGCACTTGCCGACGGCGTGGACGTGCACGGCGTGCGGCCCCGGCGGCAGACCGCTGGTCTCGACCAGGATCCGCACGACGTTACCCGCCTGTGTGAAGCGCGCAGTCCCCACCGTCTGACCCGACGTGTTCTTCAGCTCGGCCACCGCCGCGGTGTCGCTTCCGGATCCCATGCCGGCGCAGCCGGCCAGCAACAACGCGACGAGGGTGAGGCCGGCGCGTCTCATGCGTTGCCTCCTTCGCGAGTAAAGTCCTGCTTGGCGCGTGTGAGCGCCTCGGGCGAGGCGAGCAGATCCAGCGCCGTGAGGGCCAGCGCCTTGGCGCCCGCCAGCATGCCGGCGCGGGCGAGCGGCGAGCGCGCCCACTCCGCGAACTCGCGGGAGTGACCGGGCACGCCGTCCGGTGAGATGCGGATGTAGGGATGGATCGTCGGCAGCCGCTGGCTCACGTTGCCGCAGTCGGTGGAGCCGTAGCCCGCCTGCCCATCGTCGGGATCCTCGGGGAAGTCGATGTACTCGAGGTTGCGCTTGAACGCGGCGGCCAGCGTGGGATTCGCCTTCAGCGGCTCGTGCACCGTCGGATCGGCCGTCACCTGCACACGGCAGCCCGTCGCCGCCGCCGCGCCTTCCGCCGCGTCCGTGAAGCGACGTAGCAGCTCGCGGCAGTACGCCACCGTGGTCGCGCGCAGATAGAACTCCGCGCTCGTGTACTCGGGGATGATGTTGGCCTGATCGCCGCCCTTCGTGATGACGCCGTGGATGCGCGCATCGATCCGGATCTGCTGGCGCATCGCATCGAGCGCGTTGAACAGTGAGATGACGGCGTTGAGCGCGTTGATGCCGCGCCATGGCCACGACGACGCGTGCGCCGCCTGGCCGAAGAACTCGACTTTGACCTTGATGATGCCGAGGCTCGGGCGCCAGACCTGCGTGCCGCACCGGCCATGGATCATCATGGCCGCGTCCACGCCGTCGAAGACGCCGGCGTCCATCAGCTTCACCTTGCCGGCGCCGCCCTCCTCGGCCGGCGTGCCGATGACCTGCACGCGCCCGGCGAACGGCAGCGCCCCGAGAGCGGCGAGCGCCGCGCCGGCGCCGACGCCGGCGGTGGCGATGACGTTGTGTCCGCACGCGTGGCCGATGCCCGGCAGCGCGTCGTACTCCGCCATGATGGCGATGGTCGGTCCCGCGCCGGCGCCGGCGATGGTCGCGCGAAATGCCGTCGGCAGACCGCCGACGCCTCGCTCGACGCGCGCGCCGTGCTTTTCGAGGAACTCGGTCAGCCAGTTGTGCGCTTTCTCTTCCTTGAATGCCAGCTCGGGGGTGTCGTGAATGCGGTGAGACAGCCGCTCGAGGTCGTCGGCGAGACGATCGACGCCCTCGGTGACCTTTGGCTTGATGTCGTCGGCGGCCGTCATCGACGTCCCGCCTGGGCAGCGTTCGCCGCGTCGAACTCGCGCCGGGCTTCCTTCACCAGCGCGGGATTGGCGAGCAGGTCGCACGTGGTCATCGCCATGATCTTGGCCGCCGCCAGCATGCCGTCACGCGCCATAGGCTTCACCGCCGCCTGCTCGAAGTCTCGCGAGTGGATCGGCGTGCCCTCGGCGGCGATCTGCACCATCGGCTGGATGGCGGGGATGACCTGACTCACGTTGCCGACGTCGGACGAGCCCATGCGCTCACGGCTTTCCGGCGCCTCCACGACGCCCAACGTCCGCGCGTTCGCGCGGAAGAGCTCGAGGAGGGTCGCGTTGCGCTTCATCGGCTCGTACACGTTGTCGGGCTGCTCGATGACTTTCACCGTGCAGCCGGTGGCCTTCGCGGCACCCTCGGCACAGCACCCGCTTCTGCAGCGCCCACATGTCGTCCAGATCGGCGGCGCGCACGTAGAACGTCGCCGCCGCGAACTCCGGGATGATGTTGGCCGCCGCGCCGCCGCTGGTGATGATGCCGTGGATGCGCGACTCGGGACGGATCTGCTGGCGCAGCATGCTGACGTTGTTGAACGTCTGAATCACCGCGTCCAGCGCGTTGACGCCCTCCCACGGGTCGGCCGACGCATGCGCGGCCTTACCCGTGAACTCGAAGCCCGTGCGCACGATACCGAGCAGGTCCTGATGCATGATCCAGCGATCGAAGCCGTGGATCATCATCGCGGCGTCGACGTTCTTGAAGACGCCGCCTTTGATGAGTCTGACCTTGCCGCCGCCACCTTCCTCGGCGGGCGTGCCGATGACCTCCACACGGCCCTTCGGCAGACGGTCGCGGATGGCGGCCAGCGCCGCGCCCGCGCCGACGCCGGCGGCGGCGATGACGTTGTGGCCGCACGCGTGACCGATGCCGGGCAGCGCGTCGTACTCGCACAGGATCGCAACCGTCGGTCCGTCTCCGGTCTCGAGCGTGCCGCGAAACGCGGTGTCGACGCCGGCGAGGCCGCGCTCGACCTTGAATCCCTGCTTGTCGAGGAACTCCACGAGCCACGCCGCGGCCTTGACCTCCTGATAGCCGAGCTCGGGATGGTCGTGGATCTGCCGCGAGAGCTTGTCGAGGTCGGCGGCGAGGCGGTCGACGGCGGGCGCGACGAGATCTTTGACGGCGCTCATGGTGAGTCTCCCGGAGGATCGATTCGGCCGCGCGGCGGCCGACGGACACTATACACCGGCGGCGGAATTGGGGCGGGCGGCCGGGAAAGATTTTTCCCACCGCAGTCGAGTTTCTCGTGGCCGCGCTGCGCGCGGCGCGCTATCCTCCATCCGCATGCCTGTCGAAGCAGCCGCATCGACGTCTCCGCTGCGGCGGCACCTGTTACTGCTCGTGGTCGCCGCCGTTGTGCCGGTGCTCGTCTACGCGACGATCATGGTGGTCGCCTTCGGCCGCGGGGAGCGCGCCTCGACCGAGCGCGGACTGCGCGGCACGACGCGCGCGCTCACGCTCGCCGTGGACCGTGAGATCGAGACGTCGATCAAGTCGCTGGAGGCGCTGGCAGCATCGCTGCACCTCGACACCGACGACTACAACATGTTCGAGCGCCACGCGGGACGTGTGCTGGCGACGCAGTCTGGGTGGCGCGCCGTCATCCTCATCGACGCGGGCGGCGAGGTCATCATGCGGACGTCACGCGTCGGCGCGATCGGCGCGCGTACGTCCCTGGCGGGGCGGCCGTACTTCAAGGAGATGAAGCAGCTCCTTCGGCCGGCGCTGTCGGACGTGCTGCTCGATCGCACGACAGGCGCGCCGACCATCGCCATCGTGGTGCCCGTCGTGCGTGGCGGACGCCTCCGCCATGGTGTGGCCGTCGATCTCGAGCCGGCGGCGCTCAGCCGGTTCCTCGCGTCGCAGAACCTGCCGCCCGACTGGACCGGGACGATCATGGATCGCGAGGGCTTTGTGGTGGCGCGCAGCCGCGTGCCCGAAACGTGGCTGGGACGACCGGCGGGCGCGCTGCTGGGAGGCCTCGAGGGCAATGCGGGCTGGATCCGTGGCGTCGACGTCGACGGCGTCCCCGCGTACGCCGCGTACAGCCGCTCGGCGTTCACCGGCTGGACGGTCGCCATCGCCGTGCCGGCGAAGACGGTAGACGCGCCGCTGCGTAGCTCGCTCGTGTTGGCGACGGCCGGCGGCCTCCTGGTTCTGCTGGGCGGCTCGCTCCTCGCACTCATCGTCGGCCGACGCATCGCGCAGCCGATTCTCCGACTGGCGGAAGTGGCGGAGGCGCTCGGCCAGGGGCGCGCGGCGGCGCCCACGGCGAGCGCGGTGACGGAGGTCAACCACCTCGCGGCGGCGCTCGAGGCGGCGGCGCGCGAGCGCGATCGCTTCGAGCGCGCGCTGCGCGACAGCGAGGCGCAGCTGCGCGCGATCTTCTCCTCGACGCTCGACGCCATCATCGTGCTCGACACCGACGGGAACACCGTCGACGCCAATCCCGCCGCGGAGGATCTCTTCGGCGTCCCGCGCGAGCAATTGCTCGGACGGAGCCTGCATGAGGCGGCCGCCGTCGGCGAGACCGATGCCGTGTGGCGCGACCTGCTCGCCAAGGGCGTGGTCGTCGGCGTCTTCCGACTCCTGAGGCCCGACGGCACCCAGCGTGACGTCGAGTTCTCGGCGACCGCCGACGTCCTGCCGGGGCGTCACGTGGCGGTCGTACGCGACGTCACCGCGCGGCGGCAGATGGAGGAGGACCTGCGCCGCAGCGAGCGCGAGGCCACGGCGGTGGCCGATCTTTCGCGTCGGATGAACGAGCGGCTCGATCTCGACGCCATCCTCGGCCTCGTCTGCGAGACCGCGCGCGATGTCTGCGGCGCTGATTCCGCCGCGATCGCACTGCCCGACGTCGACGAGCCGGACGTCATGGTGCTTCGCCACCGTGCGCCGGCCGAGGAGCCACCGCCGGACGTCGCGCGGATCGAGCGGGGCCGCGGCTTCGGCGGGCTCGTGATGGCGACGGGACGCCCGCAGCGGAGCGCCGATCACCTGGGCCTCGCGGTGCTTGCCGTGCCCATCCTGGACGAGGGCGTGGCCGGGCTGCTGTATGTGGCCAATCGTGCGCGATGGCCGTTCGGTGACGTGGACGAGGCGCTGCTGGTGCGGCTGGCCGAGCAGGCGACGTCGGCCATCCGCAATGCCCGTCTGCTCGCGCGCGAGCAGACGGCGCGCGCCGACTTCGAGGCGGCCAACCGCTCGAAGGACGATTTCCTCGCCACGCTCTCGCACGAGCTGCGCACGCCGCTCACCGCCATGCTCGGCTGGGTGCGCATGCTCCGCGCCGCGCGCCTGAACCCCGAGCAGGCCGCCCGCGCGCTGGAGACGATCGAGCGCAACACGCTGTGGCAAGCCAAGCTCATCGACGACCTGCTCGACGTCTCGCGCATCATCTCCGGCAAGATGCAGCTCGAGCGGCAGGTGGTGGACGTCGGCGGCGTCGTTGGCGCGGCGATGGAGGCGCTGCGGCGTGATGCCGAGGCGAAGGGCGTCGCGCTCGATGTCGTGCTCGAGCCCGGGGCGGCCGTCGTCAACGGCGACCCCGTACGGCTCGCCCAGGTCGTGGCCAATCTCGTCTCGAACGCCATCAAGTTCACGCCGGCCGGCGGGCGCGTCACCGTCGAGCTCGCGCGTGCCGGCAACCAGGTCGTCATCACGGTGCGCGACACCGGCGCCGGCATCGAGGAAGCACTGCTCCCGCACGTCTTCGATCGCTTCCGTCAGGGTCAGCGTGGCCGAGGCACGGGCGGTCTCGGGCTCGGCCTCGCCATCGTCCGGCACATCGTGACGCTCCACGGCGGCACCGTCACTGCGAACAGCGAGGGTGCGGGCCGCGGCGCGGTCTTCACCGTCACACTGCCGCTGAGCGCGGCGGCGCTCGGACCGATGATCGGCAGCGCGGCGCGCGCCGCACGCGTCGCGCGGCCCCTCGAAGGCGTGCGGATTCTCGCCGTCGATGACCATCCGGATGCGCGCGAGCTGGTTCGTGTGGCGCTCGTCGATCGCGGCGCGGAGGTGTACACGGCTGCATCGGTGAGCGAAGCGCTGGCTGCGCTCGAGAGTGTGACCGTCGACGTGCTCGTGAGCGATCTCGGGATGCCCGGCGCCGACGGCTTCGCGCTCGTCGCGCAGCTGCGCGAGCGCGAACGTACCGCCGGCCGCGCGCCGATGGTCGCCATCGCACTCACGGCGTACGCCAGCTTGCACGACCGCAGCCAGGCCTTGGCCGCCGGGTTCGACCTGCACGTCGCCAAGCCCGTGGACCCGGATGCCCTGACCGACGCCGTTGTCGGGGCCGTCGAGCGCGCGCAGCGGATGGGCCGCCGAGTCGGGTAGGACGGTCTCCTGAACCTAGCGGAGCTTGCTCCACAACAGAATCAGCAGCATCGCAAACGAGAACAGCTCCCAGCCAATCAGCTTTGTTTCGGCCACCAGGGCGCCGAGATGCGAGGGTATGCTCGGCAATTCGACGGCGAGGCGTGTGAGATGCTCGGCGAACGTCGTTTCACCGGCGATAACCGCGATTCCGAGTGCCACCGCCACAAGTCCGATTGCCCAGGCGACCAGCCTGGAAGCATCCATCGGCTTGGTTCTCCTTTCAATTGAGACGACGCTGTTCGCGCTGTTTTCTCTTCCGCGGCACAGGCGACCGCACGCTTGCTGCGCTCACATGGTCAGTTGCGTACACAGTGCCAAGTTATCCAGCTCGCGAATGTTTCGGAAAGTCGATGATTTCAGACCAGGTGACGGCGGTGTAGTGCCCTGTCGGCACGGCATCGTGACACGCGTGTTCGCCCTCGCAACACGATCGGTGCCGCCCCGGGGCATTTGGCGAGAGAGGGATACTAGGGATCCAGAGGCATCAGCCATGGCAATGCGCTGCCTGCTGTGCATCGGGTCCGTCACCGCGGATGACCGTCACCAACATCTGACGGGCGACTACCACAAGGCGTGGTTCGCGAGCATCGCGGCAGCGGGGCTGCGCGTCGAACGATCAGACATGTCCGCGTTCCGCGCTCTCTGCGGCCATGGGGTCGCCGCGCACTCCATCATCGTCAGGCCGGGGCAGCTCGCCGTGCATGTCGCCTGTTTCTTCGTCACGCCGAGAAACGAGCGCTGGTCGCTGGGCGCGGCGGCGGCGACACTGACGCTGAACGAGCGGATCGCGCTACGCCAGTGCGCACGCCACGCCGTGTCGTAGAACTGCCGCGAGCTGAATCCTGAGGATCACCGCGACCGGACTGGCCCTGCTGTGGGTGCTATCGACCCTCGCCGGTTGCGCGATGATTTCGCAGCCGGGTTCACTGCCTTCCCCCGAGCAGCAGTGCGCGAACGCCGGCGGCGGGTGGTCGAGAAGCGGCGGTTTGTGCCGGTACCGGGGACAATAGCGAGGGTGCGTGTCGTGATTCGCGGCGTACGCTCGTGGAGCAAGCAGGTAGAATCACAGGCGAGCCGCGCCCGTAGCTCAGTTGGATAGAGCATCAGCCTTCGAAGCTGAGGGTCGGGGGTTCGATTCCCTCCGGGCGCGCCATTTTCTCCGTCATTTCGTGGATCCGTCGTGCCCCACTGTGCCCGCCGGTGCCCTGCTGTGCCGGTGAAAGTGGCAAAGACATAGCAAAGTCACACAGCCACGTTATTGGCGACCAACGGCGGCTCCAGCGCAACTGATTCGTAATCGGCCCCGGCGCCGACGCACGACACCGCAGTTCGACGCAACCGCCCAGGAAATCGAGCCACCACGATGAACCGCCGCCTTGTGTGTCGTGGTGTGTCGGGATGCGTTGGAACCAGTCTGGAACCAGCGCATCCCGGTGCGCCGCTTGCGCATTGGCCGGGTCTGTCTCATTCTCGTTAGGCATATAGGCGGCTGAGCATTTATGAGCCATGAAGAGCGCTGGCAACTGAGCGGCAACGCGGCGGCGCTCTACGAGCGTTACGTGAGCCTCATCATGGATCCCTGGGTGCGTTGTCTCGTTGACGTGGCGACGCTCCAGCCGGGTGAGCACATTCTCGATATCGCCTGCGGGACGGGCTTTGTCGCGCGCCTAGCCGCCCAGGCTGTCGGTGTAAAGGGTCGAGTGGTCGGTATTGATCTGAACCCCAGCATGATCGAGGCTGCCCGTGCGGCATCGGAGCGGGAGGCGGCAACCACTATCGACTGGCGAATCGGCGATGTCGCAGCTTTACCATTCGAGAATGGTGGCTTCGATGTGGTCCTGTGTCAGCAAGGGCTGCAGTTCTTCCCCGATCGTGTCCAGGCGCTGCGGGAGATGCGTCGCGTACTGCGCCTGGGCGGTCGGTTGGCCTTCACGGTGTGGAGCGCCATCGCCGACACGCCCTACCAGGCGGCCCTCGCCGATGCTCTGGCGCGACACGTAAGTCCTGAGGCCGGCTCCATGGCTCGAGCGCCGTGTGCGCTCCATGACGCCGCCCAACTGCACCGCCTCGTGGCCTCAGCCGGCTTTCGGGACGTTCGCGTGCGTCCTACGATCGCGACGACGAAGCTCCCGTTGCCGGAGGAGTTCGTCCCCGGTCACCTTGCCGCGCTTCCCATGGCACCGGCGATCGCTCGGCTGACTCACGAGCGACGGGCTGCCCTAATCGAAGACATGACTCAAGCACTCCGCGCCTATGTCGACGGCGGGCAGCTGACGATCCCGGCAGGGGTTCACGTCGTCACGGCGGATGCCTAATATCACGCTCCGCCGGCCCGGACGCTCGCGTTGCTCGCACCCGGCGGGTGAGCATGGGCGGTAGATGCCTGAGGCTGAGAATGCAGCACATGAAGCTAGTCTGGCCGTCACGAGAGTACCTCCCGAGCTACGTAACGGCGCTCAAGCGGGGATGGTCACCGGACAACATCCGCGGCGGCGTTGCTGCGCAGGAGGAACTGGAGCGAATCGCCGCAAACCCCGACGCCTTCCTCGCGAGTCTGGTTGATAAGGAAGGGAGTGGGAGCCGCATCAAACTTCCTGACGGAACGACGGCTCCACGGCTCCCGGGCTACCGGCGCTGGCTCTGGGACGGCGAATTCTGTGGCAGCATCGGGCTGCGTTGGCAACGCGGGACAGAGGCGCTCCCCCCGCACTGCCTTGGGCACATCGGCTACGCGGTCGTGCCCTGGAAGCAAGGGCGTGGTTACGCCACCCGTGCGCTGCGCGAGGTGCTACGAGACGCGAAGGCCGAGGGCCTGCGCTACGTTGAGATCACCACTGCACCGGACAACGTGGCGTCACAACGGGTTATTCAGGCTAATGGCGGTGTATTTGTGGAGGAGTTCGTCGCGCCGCCAGCGCTCGGGGGCCAACGCGAGTTTCGGTATCGCGTCAGCCTCATGGACGACGTCTAACAACGGCATCAACCTGTCGGCGGCAATCGCATCACGGCGCGAAGCCACCGGCAGTACGGCGTGCCGGGAACCATCCGAAGCGATCCGGCAGATCGAACACGTAGGCGTCGCCGTCGCGCACGATCACGTAGCAACGCCGGATCCCGTGGTCCCACGTCGTCCACGTCCGGCAGAGACGCTCCCGGTCGATCGCCCATGTGCCGAGGTCGGCGTCGCCGCCCGCGCGGCCGTAGAGACGCCCGCCGCTCGCGAAATGGAGTTGCTGGCGACCGACGGTGAACGTGTGGCCCGGAACCTCCGCGGCAAGCTCGGCGGCCGTCAGCGTCACGGGCGGCGCGGGTCGGGCGGTCGCCGACGTCGCCGGGCAGAACGGACCGATCGACTCACCCGCGACGATCATCGCGTCCAGGTCGAAGTGTCCCGCGTCGGAGAAGCTCGATCTTCTTCTGAGCCTGGCCCAAGAAGATGCACCACGAATGGCTACGGACCGGCGCGCTGCCAAAGATTTTCTACACGCAAAGGACCCCGGGGGCAGCATTGTTGAGAGGTGTTGGCGGCGGCGTGACCACGTCGTCAATATCATCGTGCCGAACAACCTTACGACGGACGAGGCGACCCGGTTGGCGGGAGCACGTCCGGACCCTTGGATTTCGGCGCACCGAGCAGCGCACCGGCGTGAGCTGCAGCCGTCACGAGCCGGCCAAACACGGTCGCGGAATACCAGACGGCCACGCCGAGAAGCGCGGGCGCCTAGCGCTCCTGGCGGTGTGGAGACAGTCGCTGGCGTTCGCCGCGGCTACGGTGAGGACGGCGTGCAGTGCGCACGGGCGGTGGACAATGGAATCTCATGCTCGAACTGACACCCGCCGGACTGGTGGTTCGCGCGCGCCGACCGATCGGCTACTGTGACCACTTCGGCCTGCGTCGGATCGCGGAGAATGAGGCGCGCGCCGATCGACTCGTCGCAGCGCTTCAGGCGAGCGGTGGGTCGCTTGCGCTGTCATGGTTGAATCTCGGGGAGTACGCGACGGTCACTGACCGCGACCAGCGGTTGCAAGCGGAGCGATTGATTGAGCGGATCCTACCCGCGGTCTTCCCACTCGATGTTGCTCCGTTCGACGTTCACGCGCGACAGCTTGCTGGTGGCCCGCACCTGCCCCAGGCCGACCAGACGGTCGCCGCCATCGTGACGAAGACTGTCCCATCGATTTCGGCCTCTGGCGTCGAGGTCCGGCTCACGGCTGTGGGCGTCTTCGACCCGCTGAATCACGCGCGGCTCATCGCGAGCAAGCACCGGCTTGCACGAACGACGCGAGACGCGCTGAGAACTTGCGCAAAGAGTGGGCCACCAACCCGGACTTCCGACGCGCGGTGATGCGTGCCGAGCAGTCGCCGGAGACGAGGGCAGCGACGAACACGCTCGCGATCACTCGTGCGATGACGGCGACATTCTTTCCAGACGCACGGCGTGCGATCACGGTCAACGATGCCATCGACTTTCAGCACGCGATCGTGCCGCTGGCCTTCTGTGATCTCGTGCTCCTCGACGGTGCGACGGCCCACGCCGCCGAGCAGGTGCGTCACAGACTGCCGGACATTCCGATGGCGAAAGTGTTCTCAGGGCGCGGCGACGGTATCGACAGTTTCATCGAGGCGTTGGCCGCGCCTCCGCAGTGAGAAGGCGCCTTTATCGCCGCAGTTCTCGTCATCGACTGGCCGAGGCAGGCCCGGGGAGGCCGCCATACTCCGACGCGCCCCGCTTGGGCCGGCTCGGGGGTGGGCTACACGCCAAGGCCTCCACCACAGCCAGTCTACGGGTTCAAACGTGGCGACGCCATCCTGGAGACTCGAACCTCGGCTTCGTGCGATTTTAGCTACGCGCTGTCACGCTGCTGCCGCGCTAGGGTCCGAGCCCCTACCGAATGCCGCCCGTGCATCGCTTCAAACTCTGCCCACGTGGTAGCGACGGCGGGCATCGGCAACTCAACTATCTCGCCACCACGACGGCAGACATGACTAGTCCCGTTGATCTCGACCGCCCCGCGCCCGACGATACAGAGATGGACGTGCGGACTGACTGTCGCCTCCGGATGCCTCTCGATGGTCTGCTGGAGCACGTGCCGGGCCATCTTGGCGTAGGCGGTCGGAATCCTCATCTCCGATTCCCAGAAGAACGGCTCCATGCTGATCTTGCGCAGCATGCCGACATAGGGCGTGCTGTCGCTACCCGATCCGATCGAATCGATCGCGCCGATCTCAATCCAGTGCGGCTCGAACTGAGGTGATCGCATGATGGCGACGGTTGCGAGGGCGAGCCCTGGGAGCGGAATGCTCTGCGTAGGCGAGATCATCAACGGCATGTTCTGCCTTGGCGAGACGCCGAGCAGCATGATCTGAGCGCCGAGTTTTCTCTCGCGCTCGGGCGCGTCGCGGTAGATCCGCCGGGCGCGACGGCGCCACACCAGTGCCACCGCGCGCGGCTTCCACGCACGGCCTGGATCTTCGAGGTGGCCGAGGACGGTGCGCAAATCGTCGAGAAGCGCGAACCCGAGACGCACGGAGCCGGCGAAAGCTGCCGCGATATCAGGGCCGACATGGTGGATCTTCTGCACGCCGTCGAGCGCGCGGCCGTCCGTCCACGTGGCGCGGATATCGGAGATCCCCGTCGCGTAACCGAACGGGGTTGGCGTACCAACTACCCACGTCATAGTGTCTTCGAGGATACCGAACAAGAACTGATCATCTCGCAACCCGTTCAGGGTGTCCGGACAACTTCCACCACGCCTTTGAGCGTTGAGATGGCTCGAGCGGTCCAACGCCCGCCGCAATGTCTCCGCATCACTGGAACGATTGAACCCCAACCGCCTTCACGGCCTCGTGGGCTCGAGTCCAGCCTGCCGCCACCCGGTGCCTCAAGGTCGATCTTCCACACAGCGCGCACGCGCGGCACGGCGAAAGCGTCGAACACCCATCGGCTGTCCGATGTCACTATTGGCGGCGCTTGCCCAGCGGTGTTCAAGTCCATCACCGCTCCGAGGGTGGGTCTCCGACCGGGCGGGACGGCGGGTCGCACGGCCGCCCCTTGCGCGGCTGTGACCCAGGCGACAAAGTCCGTTACGGTGAAGACCGCAAAGTCACCGCCGAGCGTGTCGGACAGCATCGTCTGAACGTCCGCGACGGGCAACGCCTGCTCAGCCGCTATGCGGTAGTTACCCGTGTGACCATATGTAGGGAAGATGCGCAGGGGCACACGGCGGTCCGTCAATGCGCGGTTCCAATGGAGCGTGAGCGCGGCTGCCGTGCGCGGCTCAATGGGGGAGCCACGTTCTGCGCGACGGCCGATATTCCCGCGATTGACTTCGAAACCGACGTAGCGTATTCCGTTCGACCTCCGCATGTGCGAGCGTCGCGACGCGCTGCGACGTGTCGCCGTAACTTGGTCTACGGCGACGTGGTCCCGAGCCAACACCGCCATGCCGTCGAGTTGATCAGTCCTCTCGCCGTTCCAACTCAATGCGGTTACGCTCGAACGGGTTCAGCGTCGCAAGTGGCGGTGTCTTGCCGTAGAAGTCCCGGGTCACGATCTGATAGACCTGATGCAGCATGCGGCGCGCGTGATTGGCGAGAGCCTCGACGTCTCGTGGCCTCGCGGCTGAACCGAACGTCCATTTGACGTCGCCATTCTGGTCCTTAACCTTCTCGATTCCCCAGCCCGCCACGCGCGCATGAGCCTCCCAAGACATAATCGCGTAGATCGTGCGGTGGCCCGTTAATTTGATTGCCTCGGCCATCTCTGCGATGTTTTTTCCCGACCACGGCAGTCTCGCCTTTCGGTTCGAGCGCACCTGCGCGATGACGTCGTCTGGGAACGTTGCGATTGCCGCCTGCGCCTTCTCGGCGACGTGCCCCTTCTCATCGCGGAAGACTTCGGCTGTATCAACGACCATGTGAGCCTCGAAGATAAGCGCGTTGCGTTTCTTGTCGCCGACCGTCATCAGATACACGAGCGTGATCGCGGTCTCGTAGGCCGCGCGCCCGACAACGATAGCGGACTCAAACAAGCCACTGCCGAGTAGGAGCGCGACGCCCTGGCAGTGGTTCACGTGCTTCTGCCACAGATCACCAGCGATGGCGTAGTAGCGCCCCGCATCCCATGTATCGGCATCGATGACGTGTGTCTTCGCCTTCTCCTCGCACACACGATGGATCTGTAATACGTCGTGCAGAAGGAGTTGAACCTCGCTTGGATGAGTCATCGACCGGCCAGCCTTGTACCGCTGTGTCCCGGCCGGGTGACGCTGGTCCGCCGCTGCCACCAATCCTCGGCGACCGTCCAGTCCTTCCGGGCACGGATGCGATAACTCAGCGTCACTAGTTGCGACGTCGTCACCAGTTCATCTCAGAGACGACTGGGTCGGTGCCGACCCCCCCGTTCTTGACATCAAACCAGAACGTCTTTGCGATGTCGGGCCCACCCAGCGACACGCGCATTCGATACTCGCCCGCGGAAAGTTCGAAGTGGGGATGCCTTCCGTCGCCGTATGCGTGGATGTTCTCCGCGGCGAACGCATAGGCCGAGTTGTCCGCCTGGTACTTGAGGAGCACGAGCAGCTTCACAGGAGTGTGCCCCGCTGGGATGTCGGTGGATGACTTGAAACCTTCGAACCCGACGTGACCGGGAGCCGACGTCATCGCCCACTGCCCGTGCGCTGAGAGGCGCGGAGTCATGGCGCCCGGGTCGAAGAACTCGATCATCGCCGTGACGTCTTTGGCGGTGGCCCTGAGCGGACGGTTCTTGATCCAGACCTGGGTGACGTCGAATATCGGGGCGCCGCCGGCCCAGAGCGGCGAGCGCCGCACACCGTCCAGTGTGACCTTCGGCCGGCGACGCAAGAACGCCACCACGTCGCCAAGCAGCCGCAGGCCATTCGTAGCAGTGCCCGTCGCCGCGCCCCACTGCACGCAGCATATCGTAGCAGCGCGACCCGCGATAAGCGGTCCTCCATCAACGCCCGCGCTACTGATTGCCCATCAGACGGCGCCGGGGAACTCGCATAGAGGTGGGCACTTGCGCCGCATGGTTCCAGGCTGGTTCCACAGCGAGGCGCCGTGAGGGTCGCATCACGATGGGCGGTAGACGCCGCTTCAGCGCCTCGCGGTCCCGTCGGGGTCGACGCTGATCCGCCGCTGCCACCGGTCCTCAGCGAGGGTCCAGTCCTTCTGCTTCACCTTCAACCTGCGGCGAGTCGACCCGCAGGCTCCGCGGGAATCCGTCATCGGCCCTTGAGCCTCCGATCGTCTAACGGCTCGGCGCTGAGCGGCCGGCGCCGGCGGGTTCGGCTGGCCGGGCGTTCAGAACTGACTTCAATCGCATCCGGTGAAGGGCGCACGGACAGAAGCTGTGACATTGGTAGTGTCCGGTTCTCGTGAGTTCCATCAAATACCAAACGCTTCGTGGTCAGCGTCAGGGTGCCGCTGTCGATTTGCTTCAATCGCTGTTGAGATTCGGAAACACCCCCGCCTACGTAGACACGGCCAATTCTGGTCCCGCCGCCGCCGTAGACGCGGTACGCTCGTGACTCGAAGAGCACCGAGTCCTCTTCGAGCAGAGCGTATTCACCGTCCTTCAGCACTAATCGAGTGGAAATCGGTGTGAGGCCCTGTGAATCCATGCGTGCGGCCCACGCCTCCGCGTCCCGATGGATTTGATCGAGGCGTTCTTTCTCGTCTTTCGCTTGCTGCGACTTGTACGCTTGCGCGATGAGCCATACGACAAACACGCCTGCCACGAAGATTAAGAAGAGCACTAGCTCGGCTGGCATACCCCTGCTGTCGGTGCCACCCGCAGATGTTGAATCGACCGAAGCGAGAAGGACCGCGACAACCAGTGTGGCTGTCCCCGCAAGCTGTCTCATTGTCCGTCCTCCTGAGCCCGTTGATTCTCGCAGAGCCCCTATCGGTGATCAACGGTCACCGCGTGAGCCTGCCGATGCGCGCGAACATCCGAATGACACGCGGATCGTTGCCGAGGCCGGTCTCGTCGAATAGCTCGGCGATCTCGTCACCGCCGACGTCTTCGACAGCGCGCTGCGCCGCTTCTAAGCTCTCGTTGAAGGTAGAGGCTGGCTTCGCTTCGTCTAGTCGTTCGGCACGGCTACCTTCGCGGAGGCTGCGTAGGAGAACGACTCTTCATGCCGAATCGTGTCGCGTCTGCGTTCAACCGCCGCACGCGATCTTGTTCAACTCGTCCCACGCCGCCCGCTGCACCGCTCGCACGGCGTCGGCGCCTGCGCGGGTCCCGGCCGCCGCGAGCTGCTCGTATCGCCGTAGCCCTCTGTAGAACGACGGCCGGGATCCAAGTGGCGACCATGATGGCCGATGGCTGATGTCATAGCTGCTGGCGCTTCATTCCCCCCCAACCACTGTTCGGCTTACTGCTTGACCCAGTCGTAGAGCGGCTTGCCCTTGTCCACGACGTGCACGGTGAGGATCTTGATCGATCTGTCGCCGACGACCTTCCATCCCGCGTGCGGCACATCGCGCAGGTTGATGTTCGGCGTGCCCGTCTTCAGCTCGACCGGATCCTTGCCTGGGGCCTGCACCATGCCGCCCTCCATGATGTAGGCCGCCTCCACGCCGTGGTGCAGGTGCAAGTTCGCGGCGTCGCCCGGCTTGTATTCGACGATCGAGAGGATGACTTCCATCCCTGGCGCCCCCGAAAGGTCCGCCCGCCGCAGTTCCTTACGCTGCGGAACGTCATTCGCCTGGGCCCATGCGGACGACGTCACCATCACTGCCGCCAGCACGAACGCCGAGCACAATCCCGCGCTTCGAATCATCATCTTCATGGAGTTTCCTCCCCGTGAGTTTTGGTTGACGCGAGAGACCAGACTGACCGCCGTGGTCCGTGACGACGTCGCCGACGCCGCGCCCCTGCTCGACCGCCGGTGAGAGTCCGTCCGTCAGTCAGCGGCCGTCGACATACTCACATTATTCGCTGATGACCCGGTCGGCCCATTCCACCAACGAAACGAATATCGCCGGGCTGCCCCACTTCGCGCCCCAGTTGGTCAAGTCTGCCTCCGTGACCCCACGGGCCCGGGAGCAGGCTCCTCAAGAAAAGACGGGGATGTGTTTGGCGACAACTTTTTCCATCATCTCGGTCAGCGGAGGCCAGCCGATGGGCTTAACGGCATCCACCGTCGCCTTGCGCATCAGGTAGGTGGCTTCTCCGGTGAGAAAGATCTGCACGTCGTGTCCGGCGTCGGCAAAGGCGAGCGCGTGGGCGAAGACAAAGGAGCCGCGCGTGGGGTCATCCGTTCCCCACCCGCTTCTCATCATGATCTTCAGCTTTTTCGAGGGCGTCTGGGCAGGAGCCTGGGCCTCGCTGGTGGAAGCTGCCAAGGCCCCGACTGCGAGTGCGCCAGCGGCCAACTGGCTGGACCTCTGGAAAAAGCTCCGACGATCTTCGTCCATGACGCACCTCCAAAAGTCGGTTCCAGTTCCATGGCCCGGATTATAGGCGGCGCATTGTAGTTCAGCCAGCCATGGAACAGACGCAGTTCCGGCTCCGTCGGCGGCACGAAGGTGAACCCGACAGCGGCGCGCAGGAGGCGGGCGCGCGGGTCGCTGAGGCAGTCGGACCCGTGAACGGTGAGACGTACGGCGCTGGCCCATTCGGCGGAATCACGAGCAGCGCTAGCGCGCCGACGGTGCCGCCTCGCGACGAAAGTAGAGCGGCCCTTTGCACGGCTCCGTGACCGCAGGTTGACGCTCGCCGAAGCTCATATAGGTCCCTTCGGTCATGCTCGCGCGGACTGCCTCGCACGTCTCGCGTGTCCCTGCGAGGACGGAATCAAGCGGCTGGCGCCCTATCGGAATGCCCCAGAGGTAGTTCTTGACCCGATACTCGAACATCCACGCCTGCTCGTCGGCCGGATTGTCTGTCACGACGGCAAAGCATCGCGTCGCAGCGACGTCGACGTTCGTCCCGCACGACGTCATAGGCTCGAAGGACACGCCTCCGAGAGTACGCGGACCATCCATGCGGTATCGAGAACCAGGCGTAGTCGCTGCAGAGCAACCAGCAAGTAGTAGCAGCGGCAAAACAATGAGCGCTCGAATCGTCATTGGTTCCACGTCAGGCAGGGCGCC
>Ga0207684_10001388_pt1 | contig 26332 bp, 30 predicted proteins | sample KBSK5501metaG_FD_184342 | JGI IMG/M metagenome (GOLD analysis project Ga0207684, IMG submission 184342) | Corn, switchgrass and miscanthus rhizosphere microbial communities from Kellogg Biological Station, Michigan, USA - KBS K5-50-1 metaG... | ecosystem: Host-associated > Plants > Roots >...
GAAGCTCCATTCAGCTCGCCCGAATACCTCTTCGAGGTCAAATGGGATGGGCTGCGGTGCATGCTCTTTCGCGACCCCGACGGCGGCGTCCATCTGCAAGACCGCGGCTTCAACGACCTGACGGCCGACCTGCCTGAGGTCACCGCCGCGGCGGCGCGCGTCCCGCGAGGCAGCGTCATCGACGGAGAGGTCGTAGCCACCGACCCGGACGGCCGTCCCGACTACACGCGGCTGCGCGAGCGGCTCACGAGCGGCGCCGCCGGCAAGAACGAGATTCCGGTCGCCTACCTCGCATTTGATGCCTTGTACCTCGATGAGAAGCCGCTCCTGCGGCAACCGCTCGCGCGGAGACGCGCTCGCCTGCGCAAGGCGGTGGAGGCCGGCGGCCACATCTTCGTGCCCGACCACATCGAGGAGGATGGCGTCGAGCTGTACGAGGCGTGTCTCGAGCGCGGCCTCGAAGGAGTGGTGGCGAAACACAGCCAGAGCCCGTACGTCCCCGGCCAGCGCAGCCCCTTCTGGCTGAAGGTCAAGGCGGTGAAGTCGGACGACTTCGTCGTCATCGGGTGGACCGGGACCGCGCCGTTCGAAGCCCTTCTCGTCGGCTACCACGAGGATGGCCGGCTCCTGCCGTGCGGGACTGTCGGGGGTGGCTATGACAAGACGACGATGGAGACGATCAGGACAAAGCTCACCGAGCTGGCCACCGACTCCTCGCCACTCGAACCGGAGCCGATCATGACCAGCCCGGTTCGCTGGGTGCGGCCGGAGCTCGTGGTCAGCGTGCGTTACTCGGAATGGTCACCGGACGGAACGCTGCGTTTCCCGATCTTCAACGGCCTGCGACCAGAGGTGCATCCGGCCGAGGCGGTGAGGCATCGGCCGCGAGTCGTGATCATGGGACACATCAAGCCGGGCTCGCCCGCCTATTCCTTGACCCGCTTCCCGTTCTGATGGCGTCTGACCTCGATGCCGTAACCGGAGCTTTCAGCTTCACCGGAGGATTCATCGCGCGGCGGCTGCTCGGCGCCGGGCGGCGCGTGCGGACGCTGACCAACCATCCGCGCCGGCCAGGTGCCGAGGGGATGGACGTGGAGGTCGCACCGCTTCAATTCGCCGACCGCGATGCGCTCGTCGAGAGTCTTCGCGGCGTCGACGTGCTCTACAACACGTACTGGATCCGCTTTCCACACGCCGGCACCGGTTTCGGCGATGCGATCGCCAACACAAGAAAGCTCATGGGCGCGGCTGCAACTGCCGGCGTTCGCAAGGTGGTTCACATCAGCGTGAGCAACCCGTCGCCAGACTCACCCCTCGCCTATTACGCGGGCAAGGCTCGCACCGAAGAGGTGGTGCATGAATCCGGCCTGCCGTGGGCGGTGGTCAGGCCGACGCTGATCTTTGGCCAGGGCGACGTCTTGATGAACAACATCGCCTGGCTCTTGCGACGTTTCCCTGTGTTCTTCGTACCTGGCAACGGCCACTACCGCGTGCAGCCCGTCGCGGGAGAAGATGTGGCCGACATCGCGATCTGGGCCGCGAGCGTCGCGGAGAACGTCACGGTGGACGCCGCAGGTCCGGAGATCATCGCCTATGCCGAGCTGGTGGAAAGCATCGCCATCGCCATCCATCACACGCCTGCGTTGGTGTTCTCCCCGCCCGGACTCACACTCTTCGCGAGTCGCTTTCTAGGCCGCTACGTGAAGGACGTCATCCTGACGCCCGAGGAGCTCAGCGGCCTGATGGATGAGCTGCTCGTTTCGAAGGATCTGCCGCGTGGCCGCACTCGGTTGGACGACTGGCTGCTTCGCTCCCATGACACCCTGGGCCAGAAATACGCGTCGGAGCTCGACCGACACTTCAGACCGGCCTTGTAACCTGCCTGTAGCGATGGCGACATCACCTGCTGCGGTCGAGGCGCGCCAGCTCGTCAAGCGATACGGAAACCTTGCCGCTGTCGACGGCGTCAGCTTTCAGGCCTTGCGCGGCGAGGTGTTCGGGTTCCTGGGCGCCAACGGCGCGGGCAAGACGACAACGCTTCGAATGCTGTGCGGATTGCTGCGGCCCACGTCCGGCACGGCGCTGATCGATGGGATCGACATCCAGGCGGATCCGCTCGCGGCGAAGGCGAGGCTTGGCTACCTGGATGAGGAACCGTTCGTCCATCCTCACCTCTCCGGACGCGAATTCCTCGACTTCGTGGCGGACCTGTACCGCATGCCGCGCGGACGGCAGCGCGAAGAACGCATGTCGCGGCTGCTCAACCTGTTCGACCTGGCCAAGAAAGACGGCGATCTCATCGGCAGCTACAGCCACGGCATGCGGCAGAAGATCGGGCTGGCGTCGCTGCTCATCCGGGAGCCGTCGGTGCTGCTTCTGGATGAGCCCACGAACGGCCTCGACCCACGATCGGCCCGGCTCGTGAAAGACCTGCTCGAAGAGCTCGCCGCGCGTGGGACCACAGTGCTGCTCTCGACTCACATCCTCGAGGTGGCGCAGGCGCTGTGCCGGCGAGTCGCGATCATCGACCGCGGGCGAATCGTCGCCATCGGCAGCATGGAAGAGCTGCGAGAGCAGACCGGCAGCGAGGGCGCGGACCTGGAGGACCTGTTCCTCAAGCTCACCGCCGGGCCGGAATCGCGCGAGATGATCGAGCGGCTGCTCGACACAGGTTCGTGAGCGGGCCCGGCGGCGCCCTTCGAGTGATAGTCGGCGCGGAGCTCCGCGCCTCGCGCAATCGCCTCGTGAAGGGAAACCGCACACGCCTGGTCGCCCTCGTGATCGTCCTCCTCTTCGCGATCCCATTCCTCGGCGGCGGGACGTTCACGCTTGGGGCGACAGCCGGACACTTCCTTCCGTTCGCCGTCGACCCGCTGCTCGCGGCGGCGTTTACCGGCCTGTCACTGCTCATGCTCCTGATCGGCTTTCCGACAGTCATCGCCTCGCTGTTCGTCGGACGCGACCTGCTGCAGCTGGTCGTCGCGCCCGTTCGGACGCGCGACATCTTCGTGGCCCGGCTTGTGACGGCGATGAGCGCGAACCTCCTGATCAGCGGCGTCCTGCTCGCCGCCGTCCTTGGGCTTGGGGCCGGGGCAGGTGCGCCGCTCATCTACTTTCCGGTGGGGCTCCTTCTGATTGCGGTCCAGGTCCTCGTAGTCACATCTCTCCAGGCGATCCTGATGACCGTCATCGTCCGTTGGGTGCCGGCCCGGTTGGCCCGCGACGTGGCGGCGGCGGTCGCCGGCTTGACCGGCGCGGCGCTCTACCTGACCTGGAACCTGAGCCTGCGGCAGACCTTCCGAAGCAGGGCCCGTCCTGACGTTTCGGGCCTGACCTCGCTCGTCCAGCGCATCGACTGGCTGCCCACGACCTGGCCCGGGCACGCGCTCAGCGCGATTGCGGGCGGGAGCATCGGTGTCGCGCTCGTTTGGCTCCTCGCGACACTGCTGCTGGCGGCGATCCTCGTGGCGATGGCGGAGCTCCTCTACGAACGCACGCTGCTGGCTGGGCTCGGGGTCTTCGGTGATGCGCCGTCGATCTGGCGCCGCCGATCCACAGCACGCACCTCCCAAACCTCCCCCCAACGAGGAGAGGGAAATCCTTACTTCGCGATCGCGCGCAAGGATTGGCTGGGGTTTCGGCGTGACGTGCGCCGTTTGACCCGGCTCTTGCCCGCGCTGCTCCTCCCCGTCGGATACGCTGCCGCGCTCAGCCAGCCGGCCCGCAGCTTGAGCGGCTTCTGGTCGAACATCGCCTTGATCACGTTCCTTTCGATGTTCATGGCCTCCGCGCTATCCCTTCCTTCCATCCCGAGCGAGCGGCGCGGCTTCCAGCTGCTTCGCATGGCCCCGCTGTCGATGTGGCTGCTGCTGCGCGCGAAAGTTTTCATCGCGTTCCCGGTGGTGGTCGCCACGATGCTGGTGTTCAGCGTCGCCGTCGCCGTGATCAGCAAGAGCGGCGCGGCCCAGTTGCTGGAGCTGGTCATCTTCGGTGTATGGCTGGCGGCGGGGTTCGTATCGATCTCGGTCTCCGGGGGAGCGATCGATCCGCGCTTCGACGCCACCGATGACCGCAGGGCCGTCGGTCTGGTCGGAAGCCTGGCCGCCATTGGCGGCTCGCTCGGTTTCGCGGTCTTGAGCCTCGGCGCCCTGGCGCTGTTCCTTTTTGGCGAGCAGGCCGCCGGCGGAGGCGCCAACCTCGGCCCGATCCCGTCGACCCCGGCTGTGGGTTTCGCGATGATCCTTGGAGGGGCGGCCCTCCTGGTCGCCTGCGCTGCCCTGGTCGGCATCCTGCTGTGGATCGCGAACTCTCGTCTGCGCTCGTTCGAGGCGAGCATCGCCTCTTCGAGTTGATGACTACTCAAACGGATCCTCGATGAGCTCGGCATCGAAGCCGCCGTCGGGTCTGGCCAGCAGGCCGACGATCGCGTAGCGGATAGGTCCCTTCCAACCCGCCAGCAGTCGATACTCCGACGCCGCGGCCGCCAGCGCGCGCCGCTTGCGCGTGCCAACCGCTTCGGCCGGAGTCCCGAAAGCGGTGCTGGTCCGCGTCTTCACCTCGACGATGACGAGGTCTCGGCCGCGCCGGCACACCAGGTCGATCTCGCCCCGGCGGGCCGTGAAGCCGGCCCCGACGACCTCGTAGCCTCGCCGCTTCAGCAGCTCGGCCGCGGCGCTCTCGCCCGTGCGGCCAAGGTCTGACGGGCGGAGCCGGCCGGATGGCTCGCAGATCGCGGCAGGCGCCCCAAGGGGGCGCCGGTCAGGGCGCCGAGGCGAAGGAGTGGGTGGCACTAGGAGGAGCGCATCAGAGATGCGTGACGACGACGTGCCGGGACCCGCGACGCACGCATTCGGCGTCCTGAGCCGATGAGATGCGGGCCAGACGTGCCGAGGCCGCCCGTTAGTTGGCGGCGAACTCTCGAAACGGAGCCCACGACGTTCTGTGGATGGGGCTCGGCCCGAGGCGGCGGATCGCCGCCCGATGCTCGGGCGTGGCGTAGCCCTTGTGGAACGCGAACCCATAGCCGGGGTAGATGCGGTCGTACTCGACCATCGTCGCGTCGCGCGCGACCTTGGCGACGATGCTCGCGGCCATGATCGAGGCGCACGTACGGTCGCCTCTGACGACAGCCATTTGCGGCAGGGGCGCTTCGGGCACGTCCCAGGCATCGACGAGCAGATACTCGGCCGGGATCTTGAGTCCCGCCACCGCCCCCGCGGTCGCCAGGTGGCGGGCCTTGATGAGGCCGAGCCTGTCGACTTGCGCGTGGTCGACGGCGCAGATGGAGAAGGCGAGGGCGCGGCGGCGGATGATCCGATCCAGGCGCTCGCGCTGGTCGGGTGTGAGCAGCTTGGAGTCGTCGAGCCCGGTGATCCTGTCGCCAACCTCTAGGACGACCGCGCCGCCCACGACCGGGCCCGCCAGTGGGCCCATGCCGACCTCGTCGACGCCGGCGATCACCGAGTAACCCATCGACAGGGCCATGCGCTCGTAGCGCCACAGCTTCGGCCTCACGACGCGAGCTTACCGACGACTGGCGTCAGACACCAGCGCCCTTAACAGGGGAGCTACTCCTCGGACTCTTCCTCGCCGTTCTCGGTTGACTCGGCCTCGGCCTCCGCGCCACCGCGGGCGAGCTGCCTGCGCTCGCGAATGCGAGCTTCCTTGCCGACCTTGCCGCGCAGATAGTAGAGGCGGCCCTGGCGAACGTCGCCGTGGCGCAGGACGTCGATCTTGTCGATGCGTGGCGAGTGAATCAGAAAAGTGCGCTCGACGCCGACGCCGTGGGTGACGCGCCGGACCGTGAAGTTCTGGCGCAGTCCGCCCCCGGTCACGCGGATGACCGTGCCCTCGAACACCTGGATGCGCTCGCGCGTGCCCTCCACGACCTTGGCGTGCACCTTGACCGTGTCGCCCGCACGAAGCGCGGGCACTTTCTCCTTTTGCTGCTCCTTCTCGAGCTGCTGGATGACGTTCATGTCTTTTTCAACTCCTTGGTATGAACAGAAGATCTTTCGGCCGCCTGGCGGCGGCGCCATTGCTTGATGCGGGCGTGGTCGCCCGAGAGGAGCACTTCGGGGACGCTCAGCCCCCGATAGTCGGCCGGGCGCGTGAACTGCGGCCACCCGGACGGCTCTTCCGAAAAGCTGTCTTGGGCCAGCGATTCCGGATCCCCGACGATGCCCGGCACCAGCCGTGCCACAGCGTCGATGAGGACCATCGCCGGGATCTCGCCGCCGCTGACCACATAGTCGCCGATCGAGATCTCCCGCGTGGCGAGCCCGGTGCGCACGCGGTCGTCTATACCCTCGTATCTCCCGCACACAATGATCAGGCCCGGCTCGGCCACGAGCTCTGCCGCCAGGCGTTGGTCGAGGCGCTCGCCCCACGGCTCCATCAGCACGACCGGGCCTGCGTTGTGGGGGCGGACCGACTCCACCGCTTCGAACACCGGCTCCGGCTTGATGACCATGCCGGGGCCGCCGCCGAACGGCGTGTCGTCGACCTGCCTGTGCCGATCGTGGGTGAAGTCGCGCAGGTCGTGGGTGTGAAGCTCCACTACTCCGCGCTCGATGCCACGACCGACGACCCCATGCTCGAACACCGGTCCGAACATGGCGGGGAAGATCGTGACGACGTCAAATCGCATCTTCGTCGACTACCTCGCGTCCTCGACCTGGACCAGCCAGTCGGCGACGACGACCCGGCGCGCTTCGAGGTCGACCTCGATCACCGCGTCGCGGGTGGCCGGGATCAAGTGCTCGATAGAGCCTTCGCGGCTGACCCAGACGTCGTTCGCGGGACGCTCGAGGACCTCCGCGATCGTGCCCAACGGTTGGCCGGAGCCGGTCTGAACCGGCAGCCCCACGACCTGGTAGTGGTAGTAGCGTCCCTCACCGAGGGCGCGCCCCGCATCGTCGGGAACCTCGAGATACCGGCCTCGGAACAGATCGGCCATGGTTCGGTTGTCGATGCCCCCCAGCTTCACGACCAGACCGGGATGGCCGGGACGGCTCCATTCCACTTTGCGCTCGCAACCCTCGAGAACCAATGCGGCACCGGTGCTGAACCGGTCATCGAAGTCTGTCAAGGGAATCACCTTGACAGCACCTTCGGTGCCATAGGCGCCCGCGACCTGGCCGACGCGGATCAAGAGGGCGTACCTCCACTGTGCTCCCTGCGTTCTCGCGGTCCCGAGTGGCCGCCCAGCGATGGATTGGCGAGGTCGACGAACACCCGCTTGCGGTCGCGCAGCGATGCCACCCGGACGAGTGTCCTGACTGCCTCGATGTTGCGTCCGGCCTTGCCGATGAAGCGGCCGACGTCGGCGTCGGCAAGCTTGACCTTGATGGCTACAGTCCCACCACCGCGCTCGAACGCCTCCACCTGCACCTCTTCCGGCTTCTCGGCCAGCGAGCGCGCTACGTACTCGACCAGCGCCCGATAGTCGACGCCGATGCCCGCCGGGCCCGGAGGTCCTTCACGCCGAAAGCCTCGGTTGTAACCGCCGCCGCCACGCCGCGGGTCACGCCGTATCGGTCGACTTCTCTGCACGTCGCTCAAGAATCCCCTCCCGCTTCAACAGGCTCCTCGCGGCTTCGCTCGGCTGAGCGCCCTGCTGGAGCCAGCGCACCACTTTGTCGACGTCGATCTTCACCTGTACCGGGTCTGTCATCGGATCGTAGTACCCGAGGTGCTCGATGAACCGGCCGTCTCGCGGCGACCGCGAGTCCGCAACCACCAGGCGGTAAAAGGGGTGCTTCTTGGCCCCCATACGCCTCAACCTTATCTTGACCAACCCGAACCTCCTTGTCCAAACAGCCGGCCGAGGCCGACCTTGCCACCGCGATCTCCTAAACCGAACTGCTTTGCGAGTTTCTGCATCGTGTCCCGTGCCTTCAAGACCCGGTTGACGTCCGCGGGCTGAAGGCCGCTGCCGCGGGCGATACGGCGCCGCCGGGCGCCGTCGATGATCTCCGGATGTGCACGTTCGCGGGCGGTCATGGAAAGGATCACCGCCTCCATGCGGCGAACCTCGCGCTCCGTGTCGGTGCCGTCCACCTGGTCCTTCAGAGCCGCGCCGCCCGGGACCATGTCGAGGATGCCCTCGAGCGAGCCCATCTTGCGGAGCTGCCGCACCTGGACGAGAAAGTCGTCGAACGTCAGGTGGCCCGAGCGCATGTGGCTCTCGACCTCTTTCACCGCGCTCTGGTCGATCGAGCGCTCGGCGCGGTCGATGAGGCTGAGGACGTCGCCCATGCCGAGGATTCGCGAGGCCATCCGCTCGGCGTGAAAGACCTCGAGGTCTTGGGGCCGCTCGCCGGTGCCGGCGAAGCGGATCTGCTGCCCCGTGGCCAGGCGGAGCGAGAGCGCCGCGCCGCCACGGGCGTCCCCGTCGAGCTTGGTGAGGATCACGCCGTCGAGGCCGATTTCCGTTCCAAACGCCTCCCCGACCTTGACCGCCTCCTGGCCGGTCATGGAGTCGGCGACGAGCAGCGTTTCCGTGATGGGGACGGCAGCCTTGAGGCGCTTCAGCTCTTGCATGAGCTCCGCATCGATATGCAGCCGGCCCGCGGTGTCCAGGATCACCACGTCGTGGCCAAGCCTCGACGCCTCTTTCAGAGCGGCACGCGCGATGTCCTCGACGGCGCCCTGGCCCGAGTGAAATGCGACGCCCTCTCGGCCGGCAAGGGTCCGCAGTTGCTCGACCGCTGCCGGGCGGCGGAGGTCGAGAGCGACCACCATCGGCCTGTGGCCCTCGCGTCGCGCCAGCAGGGCGAGCTTTACCACCGTGGTCGTCTTGCCGGAACCCTGCAGTCCAGCGAGCATGAGCACGGTCGGAGGAGCCGGGGCGTACCTGAGGCCGTCGGAGTTGCCCCCCAGCAGCTCGACGAGCTCGGCGTCGACGGCTTTGACCACCTGCTGCGGAGCGGCCAGTCCCGGCGCGACCTCGACGCCGTTGAGCCGGTTGCGAACTCGATCGACGAACTCTTTGACGACCTTGAAGTTGACGTCGGCCTCGAGCAATGCCAGCCTCACCTCGCGCAGGCCGGCTTCCACTTCTTCTGGGCGGAGCACGCCGCGCCCGGAGATCTTCTTGAGCGCAGCGACCAGGCGGTCGCTCAGAGCCTCGAACACTTAAGCCTCCAGCTCCACCAAGCGCTTCTTCAGGCCCGCGAGCTCGCGCTCGAGCGAAGCCACCTTGCGGCGCCTTCGTCCCGCCTCGGCAAGCAGGCCCAAGCGGCGCTCAAATTCCTCGAGCGCATCGGTTGAGCGTCTCACGATGTCGTGCACGGCCGCCCGCGAGGTGCCTTGGTGACCGGCGATCTCCGCCAGCGACCAATCGCTGCGCAGCGAGAGGTCAAGAACCTCCTGCTGGTGCTCGGTGAGAAGCGCTCCGTATCGCTCGAAAAGGGCAAGGTGGCGGCTCCTCGTCGCCAGGGTGTCAAGTGCCATGCCTTGACAGCTTACCAGCCTTACAATCGGGGCGTCATGGAGCCTTTGTTGGTCGAGGCGTTCCGCTACAACAAGTGGGCGAACCTGCATCTGCTCGATGTTTGCGCCGACTTCACGGAGGAGCAGCTGCAGATGACTGCTCCCGGGACCTACGGGACGATTGCTTCGACTTTCTTTCATATGCTGGCGGCGGAGCAGCGGTACATCAGGCGTCTGGGTGGAGGCGAGCCGCAGATCAACGAGCGCGACATGCCGTTCCCCGGAATCGCGGCATTGAGGGAACATGCGGTGCGCAGCGGCGACAAGCTGATCGAGATCGCCCCATATGTCTCACCGGATGAGGCTCATGAGACGAGCCGCCCGCGAGAGGGAACCGTCGTCCTGCACTCGGGCGTCGTCGTCGTCCAGGCGCTGCATCATGGGAACGACCACCGCACCCACATCTGCACGATCCTCGGGCACCACGGGCTGACGTACGGCGACATGGACGTGTGGGCGTACGGTGAAGCGACGGGCGGGATCGTCAAGGTCGAGGCGAGCTAGGGCGTGCTGACCGCCGTGATCCTCGTGAAATCGTCACGGGACGCGCTCACGGATCTCGGCCCTCGGCTTGCAGACGTCCCCGGAGTGGCCGAGGTGTACACGGTGACCGGCGAGTGGGACTTCGTCGCCATCGTGCGCGTGCGGGAGCACGACGAGCTGGCTGAGGTGGTCACGCGTCGGCTCACAAAGCTCGAGGGCATCGAGCGCACGCAGACGATGGTGGCCTTCCAGCAGTTCTCCGCGCACGACCTGGAGTCGATGTTCGGACTGGGGTTGGAAGATAGGCCAGCTTCGACTAGCTAGACAGACTGGGAAGAGGGAGTTGGGGGTGGGCCTGGGTGGTTTTCATGCGCGTTTCGGTGTTAACGTATTGACTCCAAACAAATGTTTGGTATACTTGTCTCATGTTGGGGGGAAGGGGGCACACCCCTCTCAAACCTGGAAGCAGCGGTTCGCGAGTTTCAGACTCGAGAAGACCGCCGGGTGGATCCAAAACGTTTGCGAGCGGTCATCGATGCGCTGGACGGCGAGTTCGCTGTAGAGGTTCGGGAGGCTAAGCGCTCCGGCGATCACCTCATCGCCGGGAATATGACCGTCGCGTCCTGGATCAGCCGCATCTGTGGCATGTCAATACCTGCCGCCAAGGACCGGCTCTGCGTCGGCGAGCAGCTGGAGTCGCTGCCGATGGTCGCCGAAGCCCTCTCGCGAGGCGAGATCAGCTACCAGGGGGCCTCGGTGATCTGCCACCAGCGCGAGAAGCTGGGCGAGAAGAGCGATTGCCTGGACGAGGAGCAGTGGCTCGGCTTTGCCCGCAAGCACTCGATCGAGGAACTGAACTGGATCGGCGCTCACATGCGCTATGCCGTCGATCCCGATGGCTTCGACCGCGACACCGAGGAGGACTACGAGAAGCGCTTCCTCCACATCAGTCCGATGAACGGCATGTACCACCTCAGCGGGGTCCTCGACCCCGAGAGTGGCGCCGCCCTCAAGACCGCCATCGACGGACTCGCCAAGCGCCTGGGCCAGGATGACAAGCGGTCGCCCAAGCAGCGCCGCGTCGACGCCTTCACCGAGATCGTCTACAAGGCCATGGACGAGGGCAAGCTGCCCAAGCGCAACGGCGTCCGCCCTCACATCACCATCACCACCACGCTGGAAGGACTGAAGGGCGAGCTGGGTGCTGCGGCCTAGGAGCTGGAGGCGGGGATGCCGATCTCGAACAAGACGGTGCAGCGGCTGGCCTGCGACGGCACTTTGTCTCGGGTCCTGAAAGCGGACTCGGTGGTGGTCGACGTCGGCCGGGCGACGCGAGCCATCTCGCCGGCCCAGCGGCGCGGGCTGAAGGCACACTACCGCGGCTGCTGCGGGCCGGGCTGCGACCGCCCCATCAACTGGACGACTCCGCACCACATCGAGTTCTGGGCTCGGGGTGGGCCGACTGACCTGCCCAACCTGCTTCCTCTCTGCTACTACCACCATCGCCTCGTGCACGAGGGCGGATGGCAGGTGGTGAAAGCAGGCGATGAGGTCAGGTTCATCCCACCCGATCGCGTGGGCGCGAGGCGCGTCCGCGCGCCGGGAGTTCGCTGGGCGGCTTAGCCTCAGAGAACTAGATCGTGCCTCGCAGGCGTCTGATCGGTAGGTCGACAAGGGAACGCCACTGCTGGCGCAGCGCGAGCGCTGCCGGCACTCCGGCTCTTACACGGCCGCGGCGCGGGATCGTTGTGCGTTCCGCGACCGCAGTTCGGAAGTCGCCCTCGTACGAGGTGATCGCCCGCGCCATGTCGTGCCGTCCGAAATGACAGTCGCTGGCACCGATCAGCGCGCCCAAACGTTCGCGATGCGCGCCGATGAAGTCGTCCAGCATTCGCCGCCGCCGCGCGCCGGCCGGCGCCGTGAACAGAACCTCGATTCCATCGACCGGTTCCTTGTCGATGAGCCGGCGCAGCATGTCCGGCTGCATCGACCCGAAGTAGAAAGGCATGAACGGGTGCGGGATGATCACCAGTCCTCCCTGGTCGTGAATCGCCTTGACGGTGTCGAGGACGGACATCGATCGCGGAATCGGTTTCTCGAGGAACAAGCCAAGGATGTGCGTCATTGCGGGCCACTTCGTGGTGACCTCCTGGCCCGGAACCACACCGATGCCGGCTGCTTTGCCCCGCTCCACAACTTCAGCCGCATTGGCCATCGTGTCGTGGTCGGTGATTGCGATCAGGCTGACACCCATCGCGACCGCTGCGTCCACGAGCTCGGCCGGCGTGACCATCCCGTCGGATGCCAGCGTGTGGCAGTGCGGATCAGCGATGGTCACCGACGAAGTTTGAATGAAGCTCCATTCGGAACGTTCGCAATGCTCGCAACACGCTTCGATGAGGACACCCGCAGCTGCGGTGTAAAGCGTGGTGACATACGAGTCATCCGCTACCTAGGCTTAGATTTGAATTGAGCGATGAGGTGACGTCCGAGCCTCCGGAGTCGATCCAGACCAGACCCCTTCCGGAGGCGGTGCCGCCCCCACCAGGGGCCGAACTCGCCTACGGCATTGCAGGCTCAAAGAACGATTCTGTTCTACGTTCTATCGATGACCTGGACCGGAAAATCGCCGTGGCGATCGGTGCCCTCGGCGTTGCGGCAGCTGCAGTGATAGGTGCTCAACTTCCATCCGTTATCGAAGTCGTGCTATGCGGCTGGCTCATGGTTGGCGTCGTACAAGGTCTTCGAGCATTCGTGTACGACGACCAATACCAGGACGTACCTAAAGCTCGTACTTATGCCGAGTACGCGGAACGGAAGATCGGACCGGAGGAGATGAGATGGCGAGCACTACCAGTGCTCCTCGACGCCATTGACTTCAACAAATCCAAGCACCACCTGAAGGGTCAGAAGCTCAACCACCTGGTGTTCACCCTGGCGGTCGTCGCTGTAGTCGCGCTTGCTGGCCGCTTGACTGAGTCGTTGTAGGGGTAAGATCGGAATATGAGTGCCCAGTCGACACCCGCACCGAAGCCGGCCACTGTGCCAAAGCCTGCTCCGATGCCAAAGCCGGATCCGAAGCTCATCGATTGGGTGGGCAAGGGCGCTCCCGGCGGTAAAACTAAGTAGTTCAGCCGACGCCGGTACGGCGTCTTGCATCACTCCCGGTAGACCTACTCCTCGAACAATGAACGCACGAATCCTTCCGGGTCGAAGGGCTCGATGTCGTCGACACCCTCCCCCACTCCCGCCAGCTTGACCGGAACGTCGAGCTCCGACTCGATCGCGATCACCGCGCCGCCTTTCGCGCTGCCGTCGAGCTTGGCAAGCACGAGGCCGGTCATCGGGATCGCCTTGTTGAAGGCGCGGGCTTGCGAAAGGCTCGACAAGCCGAGCACAGCGTCGAGCACGAGCAGCGACTCGTACATTCCTCCGTCGAGCGCTTTCGTCGCAACGCGTCCGATCTTCTCCAGCTCCTGCACCAGGTTGTGCTGAGTCTGCAGCCGGCCCGCGGTGTCCACCAGCACCACGTCGAGGCCTTGGCTGCGCGCATGCCGCAGTCCATCGAAGACCACCGCGGCCGGGTCGGCCCCAGACTTTCCGGCGAAGCTATCAACGCCAGCGCGCTCGGCCCACTCCACCATCTGCGCGATGCCGGCGGCGCGATAGGTGTCGGCCGCCACCACAAGCGGCCTGCCGCCTTGAACGCGCAGCCGGTGCGCGAGCTTGCCAATCGTCGTCGTCTTGCCGGCGCCGTTGATGCCATAGAAGAGGATGCACGCGGGCGATCCACTGAGATCCAGGTCGCGCGGGCGCTTCGACATCGCCGCCAGCGCCGCAGCTATGAGTGCCGCCTCTGCCTCCTCGCGAGTTCGAGGGCTGCGCGCGCGCACCGCGCCGGCCAGGCGCGCGGCCATGGCCGGCCCGAGATCGGCTCCGATCAGAAGGTCCTCAAGATCGTCGTAGTAACCCGCGGCCAGGGGTAGGCTGAGGGCGCGAAGACCCGCGGCAAGGACCTTCCTGGTTCGGCCGCTCACGCGGCTCCAGACGCTCACCGCTGAAAGATCAGCCGGCCTGGGCGGTGCTGCTCGCGGCGCGCGCCGCCGGCTTGCGGATGTCCTCGAGACGAACCGACACCATGTGAGACGCGCCGCTTTCGTCGAGGTGGATGCCGTACAGCGTCGAGGCGTGCGCCATCGTCACATGGTTGTGCGTGATGACGAGGAACTGCCGCTGGGTGCCCAACCGCGCGAGCATCTCTCCAAAACGACCCACGTTCGCGTCGTCGAGGGCCGCGTCCACCTCGTCCAGCACCGTGAACGGGCTAGGGTTCACCTCGTCGAGCGCCAGCACGAGCGCGAGCGCGGCAAGGGATCTTTCCCCGGACGACAGCAGCGTCACGTTCTGCAGCCGCTTGCGCGCCGGCTGGACGAGGATCTCGACGCCAGAGCGCGGACCATCGTCGCCGTCGGCGTGCCGAAGTGTGGCCCGGCCGCCCGGCGCCAGCTGCGAGAAGTACTCGTGGAAGTTGGCTGCCACCGCTCCGAACACCGCCTCGTACCGCAGCTCCTCCTCCTCGCGGAGCCTGGAGATGAGCTGTTCCAGATCGGCGCGGGCGGCGGCAATGTCGTCGAGCTGAGTGCGCAGCGTGTCGAATCGCTCCTCGAGCTCTCGGCACTCAGCCTCGGCCAGGGCGTTGGTCGGACCGATCTCCTGCAAGCGCCGCTCCAGCGTCCGCATCTCCTTCTCCCGCGCCTTACCGCCGGGGATCTCCTCCGGCGCCACCCCGTCCGGCATGCGCTGGCGGATCTCTTCCATGCGTGCCGCGAGCAGCTCGGCCTCGCGCGCGATCAGCTCGAGGTTGCCCTCGAGCGTGCCGGCCTTGAGCCTGGCGTCGATCCGTGCCTCTTCGAGCGCCACCAGGCGCCGTGCGCCCTCGGCCATCTCAGCTTCTTCGCCCGGGGATTCGCGCTCGGACTCCGCAAGACGCTCCTTCGCAGTCTCGACCTCGGCGCGGAGGCGCGGCAGCGCTGCCGCGGCCGCGGCGGCGCTGCTTTCCGCATCGGCCACACGCCGTGCTCGCTCTTCGGCCGCGTGCCGGTGGCGGGTGAGGTCTTCCTCGATCGAGGCGAGCTGCCTTGCCAGGTCGTCACGCCGGTCGCGCCAACGCGACCGCTCCAGCTCGGCTCGAAGCGCCGCGCCCTTCTGTGCGGCCAGCTCTTCGCGCTCCCGAGTAGTGGCGGCGGCCGCGTCCTCTGCTTCGCCGGCCACGCGTTCCAGCTCGGGCAGCTTCACCGATTCGGCCCCCTCCGCCTCGCGGGCCGAATCGAGCAGGCGCTTCGACTCTTCCAGGCTCGTCGCACCCGCGGCTCGAGTTCGCAGGTCGTCCAGAGCCGCCTCCGCCTCCTTCATCTGTTTCGCGGCGGCGCCGGCACCGGCAGCGGCGGGAGCGATGGCGTCGATCTGCTCGCGCAGCAGGCCGCGGCGCGCATCGATCGCCACACGCGGGTCGGCACCAGCCCGGATCAGCCCCGGTTCGCGATAGAGGCCTGCGACGGTCACGTCGACTCCAACCACCACCTGGCCGAGCAGGCGGCGTGCCACAAGCTCGAAGCCCTTGCGAACACGGACGTGATGAAACATGGACCCGGCCTTCGGCTCTGGTGCCGCGGCGACCGGATAGAAGATCGTGCGCTGAGACTCGCCGGCTTCTGATTCGCGGGCGGCCGCATCCTCGTCAACGGCCACCAGGGCATCGACCAACGACCCCAGGACGCCGGAAAGCGCTCGCTCATACCCGGGTTCGGCGGTCAGAACGTCGCCAAGCCGCAGCAGGCCCGCCACCGGCGCGGTCCGCAGCGATTCCAGGCCCTCGAGCTCGGACCGAAGGCGTGCGATCGAGATCGCCGCGGATTCCGCCTCGCGAGCCGCGGCCCTCGCCGCCGCGAGCGCCGATTCGGCATCGGGAATCCGTCCCGCGGCTTCAGCGCCCCCTTGCGATTTGGCGACCTGCTGTTCGAGGAACTCGCGCCTCGTGCGCAGCGCTGCGAGCGACGAGGAGGCGATGGTGACCGCTCGGCGCGCCTGCTCGGCCGCGCGCTGGGCCTGCACCGTTTCCGTTGGATCCGGTTCAGGTGGCAGCGGGGCAGGTGGAGGCACCGCCTCGAGTGCTCCGACAGCTGCGGCGAGCTCCTCCTGCAGCTGGGCGCCAAGAGCTTCCGCCGCACCCGCCTGGCGCTGGTTCTCCACATCGTCGCGCCTCAACGTGACGGCGATCGCCTCGTGGCTCTCGGCCCGCTCTCCCGCCAGCTCGAGAGAGTGCTCGGCCGCCGCCAGCTCCAGACGCAAACGCCCGAGGGTGTTCTGGCGCGCGAGCCTGCGGTCTTGAGCGGACTGCATCTGCGTGCGCCAATCCGTGAAGTCGGACTCGGCGGTTCTCGCCTGCTCGCGTGCCTCGATCAGGCGGCGTTCGAGCGTCTGAGCCTGTGACGACGCCCGGCGGTGGGCGTCGCGGGCCTCGCGCCACTCCTCCCAGACCATGCTTCCGCGCAGCAGCTCGAGCCGAGCCATCGCCTCTGAAGCCTCTCTTGCGGCGGCCGCCTGGGCGCGGACCACCTCCAGCCGCGGCTCGATCTCCGAACGCAGGTCCTCCAGCCGAAGCAGGTTCTGCGCCAGCTCGGTCAGCCGCTGGGCGGCTTCCTGCCGGCGCGCCTTGACGCCGCGAACCTGCGCCGCCTCCTCCAGCAAGGCCCGCCTCTCAGCGGGCGAGCACACGACGATCGATTCGATGTCGCGCTGGTCGATGATCGCGTACGAATCGACTGTGAGTCCGGTCGAGGCGAGGATGTGGATGAGGTCGCGGCGGCGGACGCGGGTTCCGTTGAGGAAATAGTCGCTTTCTCCGTCGCGTTCGATGCGCCGCTTGATCGCGACCTCGTGATAGTCGACAGGCAGCCTTCCCGCCGTGTTGTCGAACACCATCGTGACCTCGGCGTACGACGCCCGCGAGCGCCGCTCGCCGCCGGCGTAGATGACCTCCTCCATCTTCTTGCCGCGCAGGTCCCGCGCCTGGCCGGAGCCGAGTACCCACTTGATGGAATCGACGATGTTGGTCTTGCCGGAGCCGTTCGGGCCGACGATCGCCGTGACACCGCCTTCGAAACGGATCTCCGTCTGTCGGGCAAAAGTCTTGAAGCCCAGCAGGCTCAGTGAGCGTAAGAACAAATTCGCCTCAAGGTAGCAGATGTGGGGCCCATCCGAGTCCCGGGCACAACATGTGCCCTATTCGATGGGCTCTCCGAATTGCCGGCTGCGCGTAGGCTCGCTCGGAGGCTCAGGCTCTGACGCCGGCTCGGGGACGATCGAAACGATCTCGGCAACGGGGACCGCGGTCGGTGGCGGTGCGCGGCGTTTCCGCGGCCGCGGCGCCCTTCCCGGTTTGGGAGTCACCGGTGCGACCGTGCGGTCGCCCAGGCTTTCCAGAGCCGTCCGCGCGGCCTCCTGCTCGGCTTCTTGCTTGGTGGCCCCATGCCCGGTGCCCAGGGGCTCTGCACCCGCGAAAACGACCGACGTGTATTCGCGCTGGCTGCCGACCCGCGCGCCCTCGCTGTCATAGAACGGCGTCTGGCCGAAACGCTCCTGCGCGACCTGCTGCAGCCGGCCTTTGAAGTTCTCGTCCTGAGCTGGGGTCGGCAGCGATCGGTATCGGTTGAGGTAGTAGTGGTAAGCGGCGTCGTAGCCGGCGTCCAGGAAGACCGCCCCCAGCACGGCTTCGAACGCGTTCGCCAGCAGCGACTTCAGATTGCGACCGCCGCCCTTGGCGATGCCCTTGCCCAGGTACAGATAGCTGCCGAGGTCGAGCTGCTCGGCCATCTGCGCCAGCGTGTTGGTGTTGACCATCGCCGAGCGCGTCTGCGTCAGCTCTCCCTCGGTTGCGCCGGGGTGATGCTTGTACAGGTACTCGGCTGTGATCAGCTGCAGGACCGCGTCGCCGAGATACTCGAGGCGTTCGTTGTCGCGAGGGGATTGATGGGGGCTTTCGTTGGCGAAAGAGCTGTGGGTGACCGCCTCGAGTAAAAGGCCCGGGTCGCGAAAATGAATCCCGATCTTCTGCTGGAGCTGTTCTAACGACTGCGCGAAAGGAGCTGCGCTCTGTGCTATGAGCCGGCCTTCTCCTGTATGTATTCCCAGGCTTGGCCGACGGTCGTGATCTTCTCCGCGTCCTCGTCGGGAATCTCGAGACCCGTGTTCTCTTCGAATGCGTAGATCAGCTCAACGAGGTCGAGCGAATCGGCGTTGAGGTCCTCCTGGAAGGAGGCGTCCATCGTCACCTGCTCGGGCTCGCAGCCAAGGCGCTCCACCACGATGTTCTTGAAGTCTTCGAAGCTAAGTTTCTGGGTTTCCAATCTCGCCTCCAGTGCGAAAGCACATAGGGGGTGTTCCGGCCACCTACTGTAGCAAGTCTCGCTAGGCGGGTATCTCGAGCGTTATGGAGCCTTCCAGCGTCCCCACCGCCGTGGCGAGCTTGCCCGGTGCGAGCTCGCGCATCATGCCGGTCAGCGCACGCTTCGGCCCGACCTCGATGAAAACGTCGCAGCCATTTTCCACGAGCGCACCGACGCACGCCGCCCACCGGACCGGAGAGCGCAGCTGCATCTCCAGCACATGAGGGATGCGATCTCCTCCCTGATGTGGACGTCCTGTGAGGTTGGCCATGACCGGCACGCGCGGTGATCGCCACTCGATTCGGTCCAGAGCGGTGCGGAGCCGCTCGGCCGCGGGCGCCATCAGCGGCGTGTGAAACGCGGCGCTGACATTCAGCGGGATCACTCGCTTGGCGCCGGCCTCCTGCAGTCTTTTCGACGCCGCTTCGAGCCCGGCCGTGGTGCCCGCGATCACCGTCTGCGTCGGGGTGTTGTAGTTGGCCGGCCATGCGTCGTTCATCCCCGCCAGGGCGACCTCCACTGCTTGCGAGTCCAGGCCAAGAACCGCTGCCATCGAGCTGGTGCCCGCGGGGATGGCTTCCGCCATCGCGCGGCCACGCTCGACGACGGCCTTGATCACAAGGGGCGCACCTACGGCGCCACCGGCCGCGAGCGCGGCGTACTCGCCGACCGAGTGGCCCGCGGCGGCCGCGGGTTCGATGCCGCGACGCTTCAGGAGCATGGTCAGGGCCAGGCCCATGAAGGTCAGGGCAGGCTGCGCGTTCTGGGTCAGGCGCAGCTCGTCGTCGTCCGCCGCGGTGAGCAGATGCCGGAGGTCGACGCCGGCCGCGTTCGAGCAGCGATCGCACAGGTCGCCAACCTCAGGATCGGTCAGCAGCTCGGCGCCCATGCCCGCGTGCTGGGAGCCCTGGCCTGGGAAGAGGAAGGCTATGCCCACCCCTACTCTTTGGCTTTGATCACCTCGCGGCCGGCGTAGTGGCCGCAGTTCGGGCAGATGGCGTGTGGGCGCATCAGCTTCTTGCAGTTCGGGCACGGCTGAAGCTGCACGTGCACCAGCGCGATATGCGAGCGCCGGCGACCCTTCTTCGACTTGGAGAGCTTGACCTTCGGCAGAGCCATGGCTGCCGAATCTTACCGGATGGCTCTACTTGGACGCCGCTTCGCCGCCCTCGTCCGACTCCGGCTGACTCGACTGCAGCGCCTCGACCCCGCGGCGGACGGTCGCCAGCGTGCGCCCGAGGTGCGCCTCGAGCTGCTTCAACTGCTCCATCGCGTACGCCTCAGCCTGCCGGATGATCTCGTCGGACTTCGCCTGTGCGTCCTTGACGACCTGGGTGCCGTGGCGCTCGGCTCGCCTCAGGATCTCGTGGTCGGACGCGGTCTCCTCCGCGCGTTCGTTCGCGCGTGACATGATCCGGGCCGCCTCGGCGTGCGCCTCAGCGATGATGCGCTGCTGCTCCGACACGGTCCAGTTCGCCTGCTTGATCTCGTCGGGAAGATTGAAGCGAAGCTGATCGATGAGCTCCATGATCTCGTCTTCGTTGACCATCACCTGCGTCGACAGCGGAACGTGACGTGCGTTCTGAATCAGGTACTCGAAGCGGTCAAGCAGCTCGTCGACCTTTATCTGAACTTCTCCTTCAGGGCCTTGGCCACGCCGGCCGGCACCAGGTCCGACACGTTCCCGCCATAGCTCGCGATGTCCTTCAAGATACTTGACGAAACGTAGATGTGCGCGAAGCTCGACATCAGGAACACGGTGTGGATGTCGGGCGCGAGCTTGCGGTTCATCAGCGCCTGCTGCAGCTCCGCATCGAAATCGGAGTAGGCGCGCAAGCCTTTGACCAGCGTGGTCGCTCCTCGCGAGCGGGCGTATTCGACCGTTAGCCCTGTGTAGCTCGCGACCTCGACCCGGTCATGCCCCTCGAGAGCATCTTTGATGAGGCTGACCCTCTGGTCGACGGTGAACAGCGGCTGGCGTTTGTCAGGGTTCGCCGCCACCGCGACGATGAGGTGGTCGAAGATGCCCAGCGCGCGCTCGACGACATCGAGATGTCCATTGGTGAAGGGATCGAAGCTTCCCGGATAGACAGCGGTCTTGTCAGTCAACGTGCAGCACCGTGACCATCGTGTCGCCGTAACGCCGCTCGCGATCAACTCTCAGTCGCGTCAGTGCCGGCAGCGTTTGGCGTCGAGAGTGCTCGGCGACCACGACCGCATCGCTCAATGTTTTGTCGAGCACCCGCAGCGCGCGGTCCAGGACGACGTCCTCATAGGGTGGGTCGAGAATGACAAGGCCGGCGCGCCCTACCTCGTCAGGAGAGCTCTCGAGCCAGCGCACCACGTCGCCACGGATGACGCGCGCTCTCTCTTTCAGCTCGAGGGCGTCCAAGTTCTGGCGCAGGATAGCAAGACCGCGCGGTTCCCGGTCGACGAACGTGACCTCGGCCGCACCCCGCGACAGGGCCTCGATGCCGATCGCGCCCGAACCCGCGAAGAGGTCGAGGACGTGGGCGCCTTCGATTCCGGGGCCGACGAGGTTGAAGATCGCCGCCTTGACCATGCCTTGCGTGGGACGGATGCCTTTCGGCGCCTTGAGCCGGCGTCCCCGCGACTCCCCGCCGCCAACTCGAAGTCTCGACACTCAGCTAAGGCGGGGGCGGCGGCCGCTCCAGGGCCTCGCCTGCTCGAGCTGCGCGGCCAATCCGAGGATCAGCGCCTCGCCACGCGGCGGCCCCACCAGCTGCACGCCGATCGGCAATCCCGCCGAATCGACGCCCAGAGGCAGTGAGATCGCGGGCTGGCCCGTGCAGTTGTACGGAAAGGTAAAGCTCACGAAATCCATGTACTCGTCGCCGGCGGACGCGAGGTCGGCGCCGAGCGTGTTGAGCAGCGGCACAGTTCGAGGCAGGGTCGGCGTCACGAGCACATCGTGCGAGTCCCAGAAGCCGACAACCACGCGGCTGTGCATGCGAATCGCGTCGACCGAGCGCACGTAGTCGACCGCCGACAGCTGCTTCGCGAGCGCCAGGCCCAGAGCGTTGAAGGGCTCGAGCTTGCTTTCGTCGGCGATCGGGAGCGAGCCGAGGCCCGCGACCACGATGAGCTGCATGGGCGTGCGAAAAGGCTCGGTGTCGGGACCGCCTTCGGTCACGTGGTGACCCAGGCCTTCCAGCAGCCGCGCCACCTCGCGCACGCATTTCGCCACCTCGTCCTCCACCTTGACGCCGGCGCGAACGGTGAAGCCGATGCGGAGCTTGCGATCGGTGGGAGTGGCGGCGTCGGCAAACCTGCCGTCCAGATCGGACCAGTACGCATCGCCGGCGAGATGTCCTGCCATCGCGTCGAGGCCGGCCGCCGAATCGGCGACGGTGCGCGCAATCGCGCCATCGGTGGAGAGGCCGGCCCAGTGCTCACCCAGCAGCGGACCGGCGGAGATGCGCCCGCGAGACGGCTTGAGGCCGACCGTTCCGCAGCAGCTCGAGGGAATTCGCACCGAGCCGCCGCCATCGCTTCCATGCGCAAACGCGCACAAGCCGGCCGCGACTGCGGCCGCGGCGCCGCCGCTCGACCCGCCCGGTGAGTGGTCGAGGCTCCATGGGTTGTGCGTCGGGCCGAAGAGGCCGTGCTCGGTGGTCGGCCGGGTACCGAACTCGGAGAGGTTGGTCTTGCCCAGGATCGGGCAGCCCTCTTCCTTGAGGCGAGCTACGGGAAAGAAGTCGATCGGCAACGTGTAGTCCTCGAACGCCCTCGAACCGAACGTCAACGGATAACCGGCGAGAGAGACGAGGTCCTTGACGGATGTCGGCACTCCTCGCAGCGGATAGCCGATGTTGGCGTCGTCCGCGGCTTTCGCCTGCTCGAGCGCGAGCTCGGGCGTGGTAAGGACGAACGCGTTCAGCTTGGGGTTGAAGCGTTCGATGCGCTCGAGGTACGCGCGTGTGAGCTCAGTCGACGAGACCTCGCGGCGGCGCACAGCCGCCGCCTGCTCAAGGGCGGACGCGAATGGATCCATGCCCATTAATGGTGCCGATTCTCGCGCCCGGGAATCCGGAGGCACGCTCTGATGGGATCGCGACCAGGAGGCCGCCGCTGGTCTGCGCGTCGCTGAGCATGAGCTGGTCGATCTCCGCCAGCTCACCCCAGTCGACCTGATCGCGATATGCGGCGTGGTTTCGCCGGCTTCCGTCGGGAAACAGATCACGTTCCGCCAGGTCGCGCACGCCATCCATGAACGGAACCGCGTGCAGGTCGATGTCGGCGCCCCCGGCCAGGTTGGCGAGATGGCCGATGAGCCCATACCCGGTGACGTCGGTGGCCGCGGTCGCCCCGGCCGCGAGCATCGCTTCCGACGCGCGCCGGTTGAGGGTTGACATGACCTCGATGGCCAGACGCTCCAAAGCCGGTGGACATAGGCCGCGCTTGATCGCCGTTGTCACCAGTCCTGATCCGAGAGGTTTGGTGAGGAAAAGAACGTCTCCCGCTCGCGCACCATCGTGGCCTACCAGGCGTTCCGGATGCACCTCGCCGATCACCGCATACCCGAACTTCGGCTCCGGGTCGTCGACCGAGTGCCCGCCCACGACCGCGATCCCGGCCTCGGTCATCTTGGCGGCGCCACCCGAGACGATCTTCTCGAGGAGGCCGGTGCTCAGCTTCTCGCGAGGGAACGCCGTGATGCCGAGCGCGAACAGCGGTCGCGCGCCGACCGCGTACACGTCGCTGAGGGAGTTGGCCGCGGCGATGGCGCCGAAATCGGACGGGTCGTCGACGATGGGCGTGAAGAAATCCAGCGTCGCGACCAAAGCGCGATCGGGCGCGATGCGATAGACCGCCGCATCATCGCGAGATGCTGAGGCGGTCAGCACGTTGGGGTCGACGATCGGGGGCAGCGCCCCGAGAACCTGCCCTAGCTCCACCGGGCTGAGCTTGCAGGCTCAACCGGCCCCGTGGCTGTACTCCGTCAATCGCAGAGGGGACTCCATTGGTGCTAAGTATCACAACCATGGGTTTGGTATTCGCCGCCATCGCCCCGCACGGCGGGCTCGCCGTCGCCGAAGCATGCACGCCCGAAGAGTTGACGCTTGCACTTGCTACTCGATCAGGGATGGTTGAGCTTGGTCGAGCGTTCGCTGCCGCGAAACCCGATGTGGTCGTGGTCGCCACACCACACAACGTGCACATCTCAGGCGCTTTCGCCGTGCTGGTCGCCGCGCGCATGTCGGGCAACCTGGACGGCACGCCACAGCCGGTGGAGCTCGAGGTTCCGAGCGAAACCGGGCTGGCCTGGCTCCTCCTCGCAACGCTCATCAGCGATGGCCTGCCGGCGGTTGGTGTCAGCTTCGGCTCGAACGACCCGTCGACCGCTGTGGCGCCGATGGACTGGGGAGTCCTGATACCGCTGTGGTTCATGGGCGGACGCCACGATCCTCCGGTGCCTGTGGTCGTGATCTCGCCGGCTCGCGATCTTCCAGCGGAGGCGCACGTCCGCGCGGGCGCCGCGATCGCGTCCGCCGCAGGCGCCTCGGGGCGTCGCGTGGCCTTCATCGCGAGCGCGGACCATGGCCATACGCATCGCGCCGATGGCCCGTACGGATTTCACTCCAATGCGAGGGTCTACGACGACATCGTGACCGACCTGGTTCGACGAGATTCGCTGTCCGGGTTGCTGGACATTCCTCTCGCGCTGGTCGAGGAAGCCAAAGCGGACAGCTGGTGGCAGATGCTGATGCTCCTGGGAGCGACCGGCGACGGTTGGCGCGGCCGGCTGATCAGCTACGAGGCGCCGACCTATTTCGGGATGCTCACCGCCGCCTACCTGCCTGAATCTCCCCACCCGGGCCTTCGGCCCGACCTCCCCGCGGGGCGGGGAGGTGAATCCGAACCTAGCCGCGGTATCTCATCACGGCCTGGTAGACGCACTCCCCGCCGAACTCGAGCGAGTTGACCGGCACCCGCTCGTCTGCGGCGTGGATGGTCGACGACGAGTTGAAGTCGGACGGGACGTCGAGGGGCAGGAAACCGTAGGTGCGGATGCCAAGACGCGCGAAATGGCGGGCGTCGGTTCCACCGGTCACAAGAGATGGGACGGGCACGCATCCAGGGTCCGCCTGCTTCAGCACCGAAGCGAAGAGATCGAACTGAGACAGGTCGACCTCGGGCTGCGCGGGTCCCACGAGCGTCACCTCGATATCCGGCTCAGGCCCGACCACGGCGCGCAGCTCGTCAAGCATGTCCTCCGGGCCGAAGCCCGGGAGCAGGCGGCCGTCGAGCTGCACGCGCACCTCGCTCGGGATGACGTTGACCTTCAGTCCCCCGCTGACGATCGTCGCGTTGACGGTGTTGTGCAGGGCAGCGTCGAGGCCGCGGTTCATCGGACCGAGCTCGGAGAGCGCCGCGTCGGCCCGCTCTGGATCTAGAAGCGCAGCGAACTTTCCCTTCAAGGGCTCGTCGAGGGCATCGCGCATGCGCTCCAGCTGCTGGCGGACCGGCGTCGTTATGTGGACAGGGAGGCGGCTGCTGTCGAGCTTCGTCAGAAGCTCGCCGAGCTTGGCCATCGCGCCGCCATGCGCGGGGATCGAGCCATGGCCGCCCGGTCCACGGAGCGTGACCACCATCTGGCAGCCCCGCTTCTCCGAGACCATGATCGGGTAGAACCGGCGACCGCCGATGTGAAGCGCCACGCCGCCTGACTCACCGATCGCGTGGCGGATGCCGGCGAACAGGTCGGGGTGGGCATCGACCAGCCATTTGGCGCCGGCGATGCCTCCGGCTTCTTCGTCGGCGAGCACCGCGAGCACCAGGTCGCCCGCCGGACCGCCGCCGGCGTGCGCCCGGATCATCGCCGCGACCATCATCGCCACCCCGCTCTTCATGTCGAGCGCGCCGCGGCCCCACAGGTAGCCGTCGACGATCTCGCCACCGAACGGCCGGTGCCGCCAGTCCTGGTTGACCGTGGTCACGACGTCGACGTGTCCCTGCAGGAGCAGCGGCGGCGCCTCCCCACGTCCCTTCACCCTTGCAACGAGATTGGGACGCCCAGGCTCGCTCTCGTATCGCGCGCAGTCGATGTGCGCGTCGCGCAGCAGCTGCTCGATGAGCTCGACCGCTACGTGCTCCTCGCCGGGAGGGTTGGTGGTGTCGAGCTGGATGAGGTCGCGTGCGAGCTCGACGACAAACGGCAGCGCCACCATCGATACGAGGCTAGCTGATCGAGGTTTGCTCGAGGCGGCGGATGATCGCCGACTTCAGGAGGGGATGGCGGTCGAAGCCCGGGTCCGTCTCGCGCACTCGATCGACCTCGGCGCGGATCTCGTTGAGCAGCACCGGCTGCTGCAGGGCCTGCATCGCCTCGTCCGACATCCCGTGCTGCCGCGCACCGAGCAGCTCCCCCATCCCCCGGATCCGCATGTCCTCCTCGGCGAGCTTGAACCCGTCGTGTATGCGAGTCACAAGGTTCAGCCGCTCGAGACTCGATTCGGATGGATCGTCCGCCAGCAGCAGGCAGTGGCTCTGGGCCGAGCCGCGCCCCACGCGACCTCGAAACTGGTGCAGCTGCGCCAGCCCGAAGCGATCCGCGCCCTCGACCATCATCACCGTGGCGTTGGGCACGTCGACACCGACCTCGACGACGGCTGTCGCCACCAGGACCTGGATCTCGCCGGCGACGAAGCGCCTCATGACCTCGTCTTTCTCTTTGAGGCGGCCGTGGATGAGGTCCATCGTCAGGTCGGGAAACACGTCTGTGCGCAGGCGCTCGAACTCGGCTGTCGCGGAGCGGGCGACGACTTTCTCCGATTCCTCGATCAGCGGGCAGATGACGAATGCCTGGCGGCCCAGCCGCACCTCCCTCCTCACCAGCTCGTAGGCGCGCGGGCGCTGGTCGGGCGGCACCACCTCCGTGAGCACGG
>Ga0207684_10001389_pt1 | contig 26320 bp, 20 predicted proteins | sample KBSK5501metaG_FD_184342 | JGI IMG/M metagenome (GOLD analysis project Ga0207684, IMG submission 184342) | Corn, switchgrass and miscanthus rhizosphere microbial communities from Kellogg Biological Station, Michigan, USA - KBS K5-50-1 metaG... | ecosystem: Host-associated > Plants > Roots >...
TCGGGCCCGGGGGAGGCAACGACGTGATCATGGCCCGCCTGTTCGGGGCCCGCCAGGTCACGGGCGTCGAGGTCAACCCGATCATCGCCCGCGACGTCATGCTGTCCGAGCCGTTCCTGGGCTACTCGGGACGGCTCTACCTGCAGCCGGGCGTGCGCCTCATCGTGGACGAGGGCCGCAGCTTCGTGCGTGCTTCACGCGAGCGCTATGACGCGATCCAGGGCACGATGGTCGACACCTGGGCCGCCACCGCCGCGGGGGCCTTCGCCCTCACCGAGAACAACCTCTACACGGCGGAGGCCTTCGCGGACTACGTGGGTCACCTCACCGACCGCGGCGTGCTCAGCATGACCCGGTGGTACCTGGAGCCGCCCGATCAGCTCCTGCGGCTCTTCTCGCTGGCGCGGGCCACGATGAGAGAGATGGGGATCGGCAATCCCGATCGCCACTTGATGCTGGTGCGGGGGCCGGCCGAGCCGGGGACGACGCGCGCCCCGGCCACGTTCCTCTTCGGGCGAGCCGAATTCACCGCGGAGGAGGCGGACCGCGTGGAGGCGGTGGCGCGGCGCGACGGCTACACGGTCCTCTACACGCCCTTCGACCGGCCGCCGAACCTCTTCACGCGGCTCGCGGAGGCCGAGGACCCCGCGCGGGTCTGGGCGTCCTACGAGAACGACATCTCTCCGCCGACCGACAACCGCCCCTTCTTCTTCAATACGGTGCGGCTGGGCAATCTCGGAGCTGCGCTGGGCTCGGCGGGGGAATGGCGCAAGACCAACCTCGGCACGTTCGTGCTCTTCAGCCTGCTCGCGATCACGGCCGTGCTCACCCTCGCCTTCATCCTGGGCCCGCTGGCGGTCGCCCGGAGCGGGGTGCTCGCTTCCGGAACCCGGACCAAGCTGGCCTGCCTGCTCTACTTCGCCGGCCTCGGCGCGGGGTTCATCATCCTGGAGGTCGCCCTGGTGCAGAAGTGCATCTTGTTCCTCGGGCACCCCGTCTATTCCCTCGCCGTGGTCCTCTTCTCGCTCCTCGGCTTCAGCGGGCTCGGCAGCCTTCTGAGCGGACGCTTCGCCGACGGGCGGCTGCGCACGGTGCTGCCGCGCGTCCTGCTCGCGCTCGCCGCGGCGGTCGTGCTGTACGTGCTCGTGCTCTCGCCGGTGTTCCACGCCTTCGTGCAGCTCGGCCGCGCCTACCGGATCGCGATCACGGTCGTGCTGCTGGCCCCGCTCGGCGTCGTCATGGGCATGCCCATGCCCATCGGCGTGCGCGTGCTGAACGGCGAGTCGCCGGCGCTCATCCCCTGGGCCTGGGGCGTCAACGGCGCCGCGTCGGTGATGGGCTCCGCGGCCGCGCTGGCGGTCGCGCTCATGGCCGGCTTCAACCAGGCGATGCTCGTGGGGGCCGCCCTCTATCTGCTCGCGCTGGCCTGCCAGCGCCCGCGGTGGGGCGGAGCTACTTCACGTTCGTGATGACCTTCTGGCCGCCGGGACGGTCCTCGAACTCGAAGCGCACCGTTTCCCCGACGCGCAGCCCGCGGCCGACCTTGTTCGCGAGGACGTAGGTCTCCTCCCGTCCGTCCACCTGGAGGGTCACCGAAGATCCGGAGAGGCGGGTGACGCGGCCGAGCTGCGTCGCGGCACGGATGTCGCTGACGTTGCCGTCGCGGTCGAAGGTGAGCAGGACGAGGTCGCCCGCGTGGAAGCTGCCGAGCCCGTAGCTCGACCGGACGCGATAGGTCTGGCTGCGGCCGGCGACGTCGGCCTTCACCATGCCGTGCCGCGTGTCGACGCTCTGCAGCCGGGCCTTGACGACGCCTCCCGCGGCGACCGGCGGGGGAGCGACGGCCACGGCCTGCGCGGCCGGACGAGCGCCGTCGGGGACGGAGAGGACGTGAACGCGGTCCAGGACCGCGCCCGCCATCGCCCCGGGGTTGACGCGCACGCGCATGCCGGACGCGAGGACGTCCACCTTCGCGTTGGGGAAGGCGGTGGCATCGGCGGGCGACTGGAACACGACGTGGGTTCGGTTGCCGACGTGGAAGCGATGCTCATGACCGTCGTCGCCGCGGACGGTGATGTAGCCGCCATCCACTCCGGTGATCGTGCCCTCGACCCGGTTGTCGGCCGAGGCCGGAAGGGCGAGAAGGCAAACGGCCAGGAGCGCAAGGGACACGACGGAGCCGGAAGCGCGTCGGAGCATGGGGTCCTCCTTGCCCAACAGAGTACCGCAGGGTCCCCATAGGAGCCATGCGCCGGGCAGCCCTGCGCGCGTACGCTCTATGAGGCCGCGCGTCTGCCGGGCCGCTCTCTCGTCCGCGCGCGTCCATAACCATCAGAGGAAAAAGTCTTTGCGCGGGGCGGCCGATCCGGACACCCGCCCCTGCCGTGTGGATCCAATCTTGCTCTAGGAGCGGCCGGTTCAATGGAGGGGCACGCCTTGACGTCGCGATGCACGGACGATAGCCTCCCGGTTCGGGTAACCGATTGAAGAAGTTCGCCGTCGGGTTCATCGTTCTCATCCTCAACAGCGCGTACCTCGCGGCCCGGGCCGACGCCTCGCCCTTCTACTTCGCCAACGTCGCCCTGCACCTGCTGCTCGGCGTGGCCCTCGCCACCGCCGCCGCGATGCGCCTGGCCCGACACCTTCGCTCGCGTGGGAATGAATCCCGCACCCCCCAGACCCCCCCGGGCCCGCGTCCGCCGCTCGCCGTCCTGGCCGTGGTCCTTCTCGGCGCGGCGACGGTGATGGGCCTCGTCCTCATGGGCGTGGGCGCGACCCGACCCCACCAGTGGCTCCTCGATGCCCACATCGCCTGCGCCGTGGCGGGGACGCTGGTCCTGATGCTGCAAGCCGTCCTCTGGGCTCGCCGCCTCTCGCCCAGCCGGGACCGCGCCCTGCTCTGGGCCGGCCTCGCCGTGGCCGACATCGCCATCGTGGTGGGCGTGGTGCTGGCGGTGAAGGACCGCGCCGACGCGCCCCACCGCGACCGCATTCTCAACCCCGTCGACGTTCCCGCGACCATGGAGGGTGAGGGAGGCGGGCCGAAGAGCCCGTTCTTCCCCTCCTCGGCCCAGACCAACGTCGGCGGCATCATCCCTGCCAACTTCTTCATGACGAGCGCCGCCTGCGGGCGTTGCCATACCGACATCTACGCGCAATGGAACGCCTCCGCGCACCACTTCTCGTCCTTCAACAACCAGTGGTACCGGAAATCCGTCGAGTACATGCAGGACGTCGTCGGAACGCGGCCCTCGAAGTGGTGCGCCGGGTGCCACGACCACGCGGTCTTCTTCAACGGCCGTTTCGACCGGCCCATCAAGGAGCAGATCGACACCCCCGAGGCGCAGGCCGGCCTCGCCTGCACGTCTTGCCACTCGATCGTCCACGTCAAGAGCACGATGGGGCAGGGCGACTTCACGATCGAGTACCCGCCGCTGCACGACCTGGCGGTGAGCGACAACAAGCTCGTGACCTGGGCCCACGACTACCTCATCCGCACCGATCCGGAACCCCACCGCCGGACGTTCCTGAAGAGCTTCCACCGGAGCCAGACGCCGGAGTTCTGCTCGTCCTGCCACAAGGTTCACCTCGACGTGCCCGTGAACAGCTACCGCTGGTTCCGGGGCTTCAACGAGTACGACAACTGGCAGGCGTCCGGCGTTTCCGGCGAGGGTGCGCGGAGCTTCTACTACCCGGCGAAGGCGCAGAAGTGCGCCGACTGCCACATGCCGCTCGTCGCGGCGAAGGACCCGGCCGCGCGCGACGGCAAGGTCCACTCCCACCGTTTCCCCGCGGCCAACACCGCGCTGCCCTTCGTGAACCAGGATGCGGAGCAGCTCCGCGTGACACAGGCGTTCCTGCGGGACGGCCAGGTCTCCGTCGACGTTTTCGGCCTCGTGCGCGCGCCGGAGGGCGCTCCCCGCGGCGAAACGAAGGCGCAGGCGCCGGGCGAGGCGCGGCTGGCCAGCACCTTCGCCCAGGGCGAGGAGTCGTCGAGCTTCGGCGCCGCCCAGGCGTTCTTCGGGACCCCCGCCGAGGTGATCGCGCCCCTCGACAAGGTGGGGGCGACGGTGGAGCGTGGCGAGTCGGTCCGCGTCGAGGTGGTGGTGCGCACGCGGAAGGTCGGTCACTTCTTCCCCGGGGGCACCGTGGACGCCTTCGACGTGTGGGTGGAGCTGGAGGCGGTGGACGACCGCGGGCGAACGATCTTCCACAGCGGAAGCGTGGGGGACGGCGGTAATGGCCCGGTCGAGCCGGGGGCGCATTTCTACCGCAGCCTGCAGCTCGACGAGCACGGCAACCCCATCAACAAGCGCAACGCGTGGATGACGCGGTCGGTGGCCTACGTCCGCCTGATCCCGCCGGGGGCGGCCGACACCGTGCACTACCGCATCAACGTGCCCGCCGACTGCGGAGACACGATCCGCCTGAAGGCGAAGGTCAACTACCGCAAGTTCTCGTGGTGGAACACGCATTGGGCCTTCGCGGGCGTGCGCGACCCCGGCCAGGCGCAGTTCTCGCTGGCGCCGGACCACGACGACGGGCGGTGGGTCTTCACCGGCGACACGTCGAAGGTGTCGGGGAAGATCAAGGCGATTCCCCAGATTCCGATCACCGACATGGCCTCGGCCGAGGTGACCCTCAAGGTGGCGAGCAAGGACGCGCCCGCTCCCGCCGCCAAGCCCGTGCTCGACAAGTCGGTGCGCGAGAGATGGAACGACTACGGGATCGGCCTGCTCCTCCAGGGCGACATCAAGGCGGCGGAGGCCGTGTTCCTCAAGGTCACGCAGATGGAGCCCGGCTACGCCGACGGGTGGGTGAACGTGGCCCGCGCCCACATCCAGGAGGGCAACATGGCGGCGGCGGAAGACATGCTGCGCAAGGCGCTGGCCGTCGACGCGCGCCTGGCCAAGACGCACTTCTTCCTCGGCACCGCCCTCAAGAGCCTCGGGCGCTACGACGAGGCCCTCGAGCACCTGCGCGTCACCGCGGCCCAGTACCCGCGGGACCGCGTCGTCCTGAACCAGATCGGCCGGATCCTCTTCCTGAAGCGCCAGTACCGCGAGGCGATCGTCGAGTTCGAGAAGGTGCTGCTCATCGACCCGGAGGACCTGCAGGCCCGCTACAACCTGATGCTGTGCTGGCAGGGCCTCGGCGACGGCGGCCGCGCCGCCACCGAGCAGGCGCTCTACCAGCGGTTCAAGGCCGACGAGTCGGCCCAGTTCATCACCGGGCCCTACCGGCAGCTCCATCCCGAGGACAACAACGAGCGACAGCAGATCCACGAGCACACGAGCGCGATCCCCGCGGCTCCGCCGGCGCCGTACGCGGGACGGCGGGCGTCCGCCGGGGGGGGCGGCTCCCGGTGAGGCTCGCCATCCTCGGTGTCCTCGCTCTCGCCGCGGGGGCCGCGGCTGCGCTCGTCCTCTCGGCGGACGCGCCGATCGTCTTCACCGACGTCACCGCCGCCGCCGGCATCCGCTTCAAGCACAACAGCGGCGCCTTCGGAAAGAAGTACCTGCCCGAGACCATCGGCGCGGGTGCCGCGTGGCTCGACTTCGACGGCGACGGCTGGCCGGACATCCTGCTCGCCAACTCGAAGAACTGGCCGGGACGCCCCGGCCCGCCGACGCGGCCGGCGCTCTACCACAACAACCACGACGGGACGTTCACCGACGTCACGCGTGGCTCGGGTCTCGACGTGGAGATGTACGGCCTGGGGGCCGCCGCCGCCGACTACGACAACGACGGCAAGGTCGACGTGTACCTGACCGGGCTCGGCGGCAACCGGCTCTTCCGGAACCTCGGCAATGGCAAGTTCGCCGACGTCACGGCGAAGGCCGGGGTGGCCAACGGCGGCTTCTCGACGAGCGCGGTCTTCTTCGACTACGACAAGGACGGCAAGCTCGACCTCTTCGTCGCCAACTACGTCGAGTGGTCCATCGACAAGGACCTCTTCTGCACGCTCGACGGCACCCACAAGTCGTACTGCACGCCCGAGTCGTACAAGGGGCAGAGCCCGGCTCTCTACCATAACCGCGGAGACGGCACCTTCGAGGACGTGACCACGCAGGCCGGCCTGCATAACCCCTCGTCGAAGGCGCTCGGGATCACGCTGCTCGACTACGACGGCGATGGATGGCTCGATCTGTTCGTGGCCAACGACACGCAGCCCAACAAGCTCTACCGCAACCGGGGCAACGGGACGTTCGCGGAGGTCGGGATGGCGGCGGGCGTCGCCTTCAACGAGGCCGGGGTGGCGCGGGCGGGAATGGGCGCGGACGCGGCCGACTACGACGGCTCCGGGCGGCCCAGCCTCGTCATCGGAAATTTCTCGAACGAGATGATGGCGCTCTACCACAACGAGGGCACCGGCCTCTTCATCGACGAGGCGCCGACCTCGACCCTCGGCCAGGCCACGCTGCTGAGCCTCACCTTCGCCTGCTTCTTCTTCGATTACGACCTCGACGGCCGGCCCGACATCTTCGCGGGCAACGGGCACGTCGCCGACGACATCGCGACCGTCCAGCCCAAGGTGCGCTACGCGCAGCCGCCGCACCTCTTCCGCAACGCCGGCGGCGGCCGCTTCGAGGTGATGGACGACAAGCTGGGGCCGGCCTTCGCTCGGCCGATGGTGGCGCGGGGCGCCGCCTACGCCGACTTCGACGGCGACGGCGACCTCGACGTGCTGGTGACCACCAACAACGGGCCGGCCCGCCTGCTCCGTAACGACGGCGGCAATCGCAATCACTTCCTGCGCGTCCGCACCGTGGGCACGCGCTCGAACCGCGACGGGATCGGCGCGCGGGTGACCGTGACGCCCCATGGCGGCGCGCGGCAGTGGGGCCTCGTCAGGACCGGTTCCAGCTACGCTTCCCAGAGCGAGCTCACCCTCACTTTCGGCCTCGGCCCCACCGCGCGCGCGTCGAAGGTCGAAGTGGTCTGGCCCAGCGGCACGGTCGATACGATCCCCACCGTCCCCGCCGACCGCACGATCATCGTCGAAGAGGGAAAGGGGATCACACAAGGCCTTTCCACGCAGAGGCCGCAGAGGTAACGGAGAGGACGCGGAGAACGGAATGAAATGAAACTGCGTTTCTCGCTTATCCATTTCTTCCGCACCCTTGTCCCCCTCTGCGTCCTCTTCGTTGTTCTCTGCGTCCTCTGCGTTAAGTCCGTTGGGGCGCGGGTCACGCCGGGACCGTCGCCGGTGCGGGAGGACGCCTATCGCGCGAACAACCGGGGGGTGGCGCTGCTCGAGCAGTTCCGGCCCGGGGATGCGGCCGAGGCCTTCCGGCAGGCGCTCTCGACGGACCCCAGCCTCGCGATTGCCCGCGCCAACCTCGCCATCGCGCTCTTCAACGTGCCCGACCTCGCGGGCGCGGAACGCGAGGCGAAGACCGCCGCGCCGGCGCTGCCCGACCTGCCCCAGCCCCACTACATCCTCGGCCTGGTCGCGCGGGGGCAGAACCGGGTCGAGGAGGCGGAGGCGGCATTCAAGAAGGTCCTCGCGCTCGATCCCACCGACGTCGGCACGCTCGTCAACCTCGGCCAGCTCTACCTCCAGGCGCGCCAGTATCCGGAGGCCGTCGCGCGGTTCCGGGCCGCGGTGGCGGCCGAGCCCTACAACGCCACCGCCGTCTACAACCTCGGCCTCGCCCTCATCCGCTCCGGCCAACCGGAGGAAGGGCAGAAGATGCTCGAGCGCTTCCGCGTCCTGCGCGAGGGCGGCTACGGGACGCTGATCGGCCAGAACTACCCCGACCAGGGCCGCTACGCAGAGGCGGTGTCGTCCACCGGCGCCGAGCCCGACCTCGTCGACCCCGAGACGCCCGCGGTGCGCTTTGCCGACGCGACGGCCCGCGTGCTTCCCCCGGACGCCGCGGCCGGCGGGGAAGCCGTCCCCTCGGCCTTCGGACGCCGATTCGCTTCCGCGGCCGACGCCTGGCCGGCATTGCCGGGCGCGGTGACCCTCATCGACCTCGACGGAGATGGTGCGTTGGACGTCTACGCGGCCGGCCCGCAGGGACAGCGGCTCTACCACAACGAGAAGGGCCGCCTCGTCGACGTGACCGCCGCGTGGGGGCTCGACCCGAAGCAGGGCGCGACCGGCGCCGTGGCGGGCGATTACGACAACGACGAGCGTCCGGACCTCCTCGTCCTCCGCCGCGGCGGCATCGCGCTCCTGCACAACGACGGGAGCCGATTCTCCGACGCGACCGCCGCCGCGGGCATCGCCGCCGATCCTCGGCCGTACGTCGCCGCCGCCTTCGTGGACGCAGACCACGACGGCGACCTGGACATCGTCCTGGCCGGCCTCGCGGATCCCGCCGCGGCTCCCCCGGGAGGAGCGCCTTTCCCCGACGGCTTCCCCGGCTCCACGACGCGGCTGCTCCAGAACGACGGCAGCGGCCATTTCAAGGACGTGAGCGCCCAGGCGGGCGTCGCCACCCTGCCCGTGCACGCCGTCGCCGTCGTGCCCACCGACTTCGACAACCGGCGCGACGTGGACCTGCTGGTGCTGCGCGACGACGCCGCGCCGCAGCTCTTCCAGAACATGCGCGACGGCACGTTCCAGGACGCGGCGGCGCGTACCGGGCTGACGTCTTCCGGTGGCTTCCGCAGCGTCGCCGTGGCGGACGTGAACAAGGACGGGTTCACGGACTTCTTCTTCGGGCGGGCGGATGGTCCGGGTCTGCTCGCTCTCAGCGACGGCCGGGGCCGGTTCAACCTCGTGCCGGGACCGGCGGGCGCGGAGAACGTCACCGCGGCGCAGTTCCTGGACTACGACAACGACGGGCTCCTCGACCTGGTGGCTCTCACCACCCGAGGTCCGCGCGTGTTCCGGAACCTCGGCCGGAGCTGGATCGACGTCTCCGCCGCCGCGCTGCCGGCCTCGCTGTCCGGCGGATCGCCGGAGTCCCTGGCCGGGGCGAGCTTCGCCGCCGCCGACCTCGACGGGGACGGCGACACCGATCTCGTCGTGCGCCTGCCCTCGGGGGCGCTGCGCTTCTGGGAGAACCAGGGCCGCACGCGCAACCGCTCGCTCACCGTGCGGCTCGCCGGCCTCGTCAGCAACCGCAGCGGCGTCGGGGCCAAGGTCGAGATGAGGGCGGGCAGCCTGCGCCAGAAGCTCGAGACCTACGCGGCGACGCCGCCGCCCGCTCCCGCCGACCTCGTGTTCGGCCTCGGGCCGCGCCCGGCCGCCGACGCGGTGAGGGTGCTGTGGCCGGCGGGCATCCTCCAGACCGAGATGGGCGAGGAGAAGAAGACGGCGCTCCTCGTCAAGGAGCTGGACCGCAAGCCGTCGTCCTGCCCGTACCTCTACGCCTGGAACGGGGAGCGGTTTGCATTCGTGACGGACTTCATGGGCGGCGGTGAGATGGGCTACTGGGAAGGGCCGGGAGAATGGAACCACCCCGACCCGGACGAGTACGTGCGGCTCACGGACGAGCAGCTCCGGCCGCGGGACGGCCGCTACGAGCTGCGGGTGACGAACGAGCTGGAGGAAGGCCTCTTCGTGGATCGTCTCGCGCTGATGGCGGTGGCTCATCCCAGAGACGAGGAGATCTTTCCCGACGAGGGGCTCCGCACGCCCCCGCCGTCGTTCCGCCTCTTCGCCGCGCGCGGAGCCCGGCCGCCGCTTCACGCGGTCGACGAGCACGGCCGCGACGTCGCCGACCGCGTCGCCCGCCTCGATCGCCGCTACCCCGACGACTTCCGTCTCCGCGCCATTCGCGGCTACGCCGAGGACCATTCGCTGACCCTCGACTTCGGTCCGGGCGCGCCCGCGCAAGCGTTGCTCGTGCTGACCGGCTGGACGGACTACGCCTTCTCGAGCGACAACGTGGCCGCCCATCAGGCCGGCCTCGCCATGCGCCCTCCCGTCGTCGAAGTCGAGGATGGTCGCGGCGGCTGGAGGGGCGTGGCCGAGACGGGCATTCCGGTCGGCCGCCCCCAGACGCTCGTCGTGGACCTGGCCGGCAAGTGGCGCCCCGGGCAGCGCCTCCGCCTCTCGACCAACATGCGCATCTACTGGGACCAGATCCGCCTGGCGGCGCCGGGGAGCGAGCCGCGCCGGACCGCGTGGCTTCCCCTCGCGCAGGCCGACCTGCGCGAGCGCGGCTTCTCGGCCGAGGTCAGCCCCGACGGCCGGCCGCCTTTCTCCTACGACTACGCGCTCGTGAGCTGGGACTCGCCGTGGAAGGTGATGCCCGGCCGCTACACGCGGCCGGGAGACGTGCGCGAGCTGCTGGCCTCCAGCGACGATCTCTTCGTGATCTCGCGGCCCGGCGACGAGATCGCGCTCTCCTTCGACGCGTCCACGCTGCCGCCCGTGCCCGCGGGGTGGCGCCGCACGTTCCTGCTCTACGCGGATGGGTTCAGCAAGGAGATGGACGTCAATTCTGCGAGCCCCGACGTGCTCGAGCCGCTGCCCTTCCACGGCATGACGCGGTATCCCTACGGACCCGACGAGTCGTACCCGTTGACGCCGGAACGCCGGGCGGTGATCGAGCGCTACAACACGCGGGTGGTGGCGTTCCCGCTGCCGCCGCTGGAGCTGCGGGCTACTTCGGCACGCGGTCGGTAACGAGCCGCCGGAACTCGGCGTCGTCCTTCAACGTGTCGAAGTCGGGGTCGTCCTGCAGGTGCGCGAACTCGCCGTGGCCGAGGGCGATGCCCCGCGCCAGCTCGTGGAGTGCCTCGTCGTGCCGCCCCTCCACGGCGTGCAGCCGCGCGGATTGGACGAAGTACGTGGTGTCGTCGCCCCGGAGCCGCGGCGGCTCGCCGACCCTGAGGCCGAGGCGGGCCTGCGCCCGCGCCCGGAAGCTCGCCGCCTGCCAGGTGGCGGCATCGCCCTCGGCGCGGTGGGAATCGATGAGCTCCTCGCAGTGGACGATCATGCTGCCGAAGACCGCGGCCGCCCGCGCCTTCTGCCCGAGCCTCTGGGCCGCGACGCCGGCGTAGTACCGCGCGGCGAGATCGCCGCTGACCATGCCCTGGTGCTGGTTGCCGAAGCCGCGCGGCGTGCGTTCGAACGCGGTCTCCAGATCGACGGCCGCCGCGGCGTCGTCGCCGCGGGCCATGGCCATCCATCCCCGCAGATGGTAGGCGTTCCCGTAGCTGGGGTCCACGGCGAGCGCCCGCCCGAGGAGGGCCGACGCGTCCGAGGGCCGGCCGGCCATGTAGAACCCCCACGCCGCGTCCGTGAGGTTGGTGACGTCCGCCTCCGGGGCGTCGCGCATCCCGCGGAACTCGGCGAGGGCCTCGGGGCGACGGCCGGCTTCGAGGGCCACGCGGCCGAGGATCGCGCGCTGAGACAGGAAGCGCGGCCCCTCCCGCTGCGGCCACGACGCTACCGCCTGCCGCGCATAGTGGACCGAGCGCTCGAACTCTCCCTTGCGGCGGAAGGCCTGGGCGAGGACCGAGCACAGCAACGCCCGCTCGCCCGCCGGCAGGGACGGGGCATCGACGTGGGCCTCGCCGATCATGATCGCGTCTTCCCACCGGCCCAGGGCCTGGAACGTCTCCGCGGCGAGCCCCGGAACCCCGACCTCCTGCGCGTAGGCCGGGTAGAACTGCAGCAGCGCGTTCCAGTGCTCGAGCGCGTGGTCCGACCGCCGCTCCACGACGAGGGCCTCGAAGCTCTGGACGAGGAGCCGCTCGCGGTCGGGAAGCTCCTTGACCAGGCGCGCCGCCGCGCGCACCGAGGGGGCGGGGTCCGGATCGCCGTAGCCCCACCGCCTCCGCCACTGCTCGATCTCCGCCTTCTTGACGTAGGCCTGCGCGAACGCGGGGTCGAGCTTCAGCGCCTCGTCGAGGCGGGTCTCGGCCTGCTCGGACCCCTCCTTGCCGCCGCGGGCGAACTGGTCGAGCGCTTCCAGGTAGAACCGCTCGGCTTCCAGGGAGCCGGTGGTGACCCGCGAGGGACGCCAGGAGGAGCCGGCGACCTCGGGCGGCTGCAGGTGGTGGAGCAGCCGCAGCGTCAGCTCGTCCACCGCTTCGAGCAGCTGCGCCGGGTGCTGCCCGCGCACGGAGGCGCTGGCCTCGGCGCGGCCGGTCGACGCGTCCACGAGCTGGGCGTTGATGACGAACCGGTCTTCGACCCGGACGAACGAGGCAATGATGATGCGCTCCGCCCCCAGCTTGCGGGCGACCGCCGTCGCCGCCGAGGGCGAAGGGGCCTGGTCCTCGGCCAGGCCCGCCTCGGCGAGGGCCGCGTCCACCTGGTGCCGCGGCAGCACCTTCAGTCCGGGCGTCTGCCCGAGCTGCGAGCGGATCATCTCCGGCAGGCCCTGGCGCAGGTAGGCGCTCTCCGGCCGCGGCTCCGAGACCGACACCGGCATCACCACGAGGGCATCGGGATCCAGCGCGCGCGCGTCGTCCGGGGGGCGGCGCACCCGGAGAAAGGCCGCCGCGCCGAGGATCACCGCCAGCGCCGTCACGCCGAGGGCGGCGGCGACGGGCCGCCACCGGCGCCGAGATCGCGCCGGACGCGGAACGACCCGCGGGCGCGGCAGCTCGGCGGGAGCGGGGAACGCCAGGACCAGCTGCGGGCGCGGTGTCTCGGGCTCTTCGCGCGGGCTGACGTCGGCCGCGAGCAGGTAACCCTTTCGAGGAACCGTCTGCACGTAGCGAGGGCTGCGCGTGGCCTCGCCGAGGGCGCGCCGGGCCTCCACCACGCACTGCACGACGGCGTCCTCGTTGGCGTCCCCTTGCGGCCAGAGCACGTCCAGCAGCTCGCGGCGGGACACGATGCGGCCGGGGCGGCGCGCGAGGTAGAGCAGCAGCTCGAAGGGCTTCGCGTCGAGAGGGATCGCGTGGTCGCCTTCCCGCAGCACGCCGGCGCCGGGGTCGAGCTCGAACCGCCCGAAGGCCAGCCGCGGCGCGGGCTGCCCGCGCAAACCAGTCTTCGACTCGGGTCCCGGGAAGCTCATGGAACGCGGGATGATACTTCAGGGACCTCAGGGCCGGACGGTGTCGAGGATCACGCTCACGCCGCGGGAGCCGGCGGCGACGTTCTTCGCGGTCCCTTCCAGGTCACCCGGCTGGGGGGTCGCGTCGCCGCTGCGGGAGAGCCGGGCGGTGAGGTCGAAGGGGCCCTCGAACGGCGTCCCCGGCATCATCGAGTCGCCGGACGACAGCCGGAAGGAGAACGGGAAGCGGACGTGCTCCTCCTTGCGCACGGCGACGATCTGGCGGCTGGCCGAGCCGCGCGCGATGATATAGAGGACGTCCTCCGGCTTCGCCTTGTCCTTCACGCGCGGGTGGAGTCGCACCTCGCCCTCCACCGGCTTGCCTTCGGAGGAGGTGGATTCGCCGCCCAGAGCAGGGTGCCCCGGCGGCAACGTCGGCGCGACGTCGGGAGCCGGCGCGGTCCCGTCGCGCGAGGTGAGAGGCCGCAGGGGCGCCGACTGCGGTCGAGCGGCGGCGGGCGAAGGCGGGGGAGCCGGCCGCTCGCCCCCGCAGGCCGCGAGAACGGCCGCCAGCGCTACGGCGCCGAAGCGGTTCAGAGGCCGGCTCCGCGTGCCGCTTTGGTCCGCGCCAGCGCCTTCTCGATGTCGGCGCGGGTGTGCTCGCCCTGCAGGAGCGCCACGCGCCGCCCTTCGCGGTCGTACACCAGCGTCGCGGGCACGACGCCGCTCCACTCCCGGTCCACCCCGTCGATGAAGGTCTGGTCCGGTCCCGGCGCGCGTGTGTAGACCGGGAACGGCGGCCGGCGGTCGGCCACGAAAGCCTCGACGGCCTTGCGGTCCCCGGGCTCGTCGATCGACACCGACAGGAAGGCCACGTCCTTGCGCTCGCGCGCCAGCGCCGCCAGCGCCGGGAACTCCTTGACGCATGGCTCGCACCACGTGGCCCACAGCGTCAGCACCACCGGCCGCCCGCGGTGGGCGGCCACGGCGCGGCCGACGGCGGCGGCGTCGAGCTGCCCGGCGAGGACGGCGGCGAGGAGAAGGGCGGCCGGGCTCACTGGGCGACGCGCTTGATCGTGCAGCCGAAGGCCTTCGTCTCCGCGACCGGCACCGCGCGGCCGGCGAGGACGGCGTCGAGGGCGTTGCGCAGGTCCTGGCTCTTCACGTTCGCGCCGCTGCGGTCGTCGTCGATGCGCCCGTGGTAGCGCAGCACCCAGCCCGGGTCGTACACGTAGATCTCGGGCGTGACCTGGGCGCCGAAGTGGTCGGCCTGGACGTTGCCCACGTCTTTCAGGATCGGGAACGCGAAGCCGTGCTGGGCGGCGTGGCCCGCGATCTCCTCGACGCTCTCCTGCCGGTTGGAGTTGATCCCGACGAAGGCGACGCCCTTGGCCCCGTACTCACGCGCCAGGGCGGCCATGCGTTCGTTGTAGGCGTTGGAGACCGGGCACTGCGTGGCGATGAACATGAGCACCACGGCCTGGCGTCCCTGGAGGCTGCCCAGGTCCACCGTCTTGCCGGTGGCGTCGTTGAGCTTGAAGGGCTGGAGCTTCTCTCCGATGGCGACCGCTCCGACGGCGGGCCGGGCGGCCGCGGCGAGCCCAAGGGTTACGAGCGCGAGGCGGGCGAGGCGCATGTTCATCTCCTTGATTCGAGCATCGCCGTCCATTCTAAGCCGGCGAGCGGGGACCGGTAGGCTCCGCCAGGAGCGCGTCCAGCTCCTGCACGAAGACGCTGCGCGGCATCGCCCTCGTGCACCCCGCGTCTCGCGCTTCGCGCGCCCGCTCGGCGTGGACGTGACTGAAGAAGCCGATCACGGGGAGCGTCGAGAGCGCCGGCTCCGCGCGCAGGGCGGCGAGCGCCTCGACCGCCGGAGGGCGCGCGCGGTCGAGGTCCATGATCACGAGGCGCGGCGCCTCGTGGCAGGCGCCCACGAGATCGGCCACCGTTCGTGCGGCGTGAACCTCGAGGTCGTGGGCGCGGGCCGCTTCACGGATGCGGCTCAGGAACATCAGGTCGTCGACGAAGACGATGACTCGGTCCATGCTGCGCTGCTCCGCAAGTGAGTCATCAGCAGAATAGCACCCGGGTCATGAAGTGCCTGCGCTTCATTCCTCCCCGGGCCAACTCCTCCCGGGACGAGTTGACGTTTCTCTACAAATGAGAATAATTACTGACTGTGCTGAGCAGGCAAACCCGGCAGCGGGAGCTGATCCTCGACGTGGTGCGGTCCACGATGGACCATCCCACCGCGGACTGGGTCTACCGCCAGGCGCGCCGGCATCTCCCGCGCATCAGCCTCGGCACCGTCTACCGCAACCTCAAGCGGCTGGCGGAGCAGGGCGTCATCCGCGAGATCCATGCCGGAGGCCATCCGGCGCGCTTCGACGGCAACACGGGGCGGCACTATCACATCCGCTGCCTCGGCTGTGGGCGGGTCAACGACCTTCCCATGTCCGTCGACCCCCGCTTCGAGGAGGAGGCGGGCCGCGCCATGAACTACCGGGTCCTGGGGCACCAGCTCGAGGTGCAGGGGCTCTGTCCCCTCTGTCAGGGCCTCGCACGGGGCAAGAACGATTCTCATCAACATCCCAGGGAGGGACAAGGACGATGAAGGACCTCAAGGGCAGCAAGACCCACGAAAACCTCAAGCACGCGTTCGCCGGCGAGAGTCAGGCCAATCGCCGCTATCTCTACTTCGCCCGCGCCGCGGACATCGAGGGCTACCCGGAGATCGGCGGGCTCTTCCGCGACACCTCCGAGGCGGAGACCGGCCACGCGTTCGGCCACATGGACTTCCTGAAGCCCGTGGGCGATCCCGCCACCGACGTGGCCTTCGGCAACACGGAACAGAACCTGAAGTCGGCCATCGAGGGAGAGACCTACGAGTACACCCAGATGTACCCCGGCATGGCCCGGACCGCCCGCGAGGAGGGCTTCGCGGAGATCGCCGAGTGGTTCGAGACGCTCGCCAAGGCCGAGCGCAGCCACGCCGGACGTTTCACCAAGGGCCTGGACGGCCTGAGAGAGCTGTAACTGCCCTACGACCCGCGGGACCCCGCCTATTTCGCCGCCGCCGCCGTCGACAAGGAGCTGGCGCGGGTCACCGAGATCTGCGACGGCTGCCGGAGGTGCCACCGGCTCTGCCCGTCCTTCGACCACATGCTGGAGCGGGTCGACGCTCACGACGGCGACGTGGGGAAGGTGACGACCGCCGACTACCGCCGGGTCGTGGACCTGTGCTGGCAGTGCAAGCTCTGCTTCAACCACTGCCCCTACACTCCGCCCCACCGGTTCGACATCGACTTCCCGCGTCTCATGCTCCGGGCGAAGGCGGCCCGGGCGCGGGCGGAAGGCGTGAGCCGGCAGGATGCGTGGCTCGGCAACGTCGACGCGGTCGGAGCGCTCGGCTCGGCGGCCGCCCCCCTGAGCAACTGGGCCAACCGCTTCGCACCGCATCGCGCGGTCATGGAGGCCGTCGTCGGCATCGACCGCAGCCGCAACCTGCCGCGCTTCCACCACAAGACGTTCGCGCGCTGGTTCCGCGAGCGACAGAAGCAGAGGGAGAAGGCCACCGGCTCGGCGGAGCGACGGATTCACTCCGGCGCGACGCCGGGGGGGGCTCGGGGGGGTGCGCCGCAGCACCCCCCCGCTCAACGACGTCGCATCGCCTTCTTTCATACCTGCGTCGTGAACTACAACGAGCCGCAGGTGGGCCGGGACGCGGTCGCGGTGCTCGAAAGGAACGGCTGCGCCGTCGCCTCGCCGGACCAGGTCTGCTGCGGCATGCCCTACCTCGACGGCGGCGACATCGATGCCGCCGTCCGCAACGCCCGCCGGAACGTCGATGCCCTCCTGCCCCTGGTGGAGCAGGGGGCCGACGTCGTGGTACCCCAGCCGACCTGCTCCTACGTCCTCAAGAAGGAATACCCGATGCTGGTGCCGGGGCCGGCGGCGGAGAGGGTCGCCGAGCGGACGCGTGATCTCTTCGAGTACCTCGCGGGACGGCAGCGCGAAGGCAGCCTGGCCACCGACTTCCCGGGGCGCGGGCCGGGGAAGGTGGCCTACCAGATGCCGTGCCACCTGCGCGCGCAGAACATGGGCTACAAGACCCGGGACGTGCTGCAGCTCATCCCGGGGACGAAGGTCACGGTCGTCGAGCGCTGCACCGCCATGGACGGCACGTGGGCGATGAAGAAGGAGTTCTATCCCATCAGCCTCGAGTTCGCCCGCAAGGCGGTCCGCGAGATGGACGCGGCGGAGCCCGAGACCTACGCGACCGATTGCTCGATGGCGGCGCTCCAGCTCGAGCAGGTGAAAGGCGTCAAGCCCGCGCATCCGGCCAGCCTCCTCCGGGAGGCGTACGGGCTGCCGGAGGAGCATTAGAAGCGCTCAGGACGCGGCCATGCAACAGATCCATCTCTCCGAGATCAAGAACCTCGTCGAGTACGAGAAGGCCCGCGACGCCATGCGCGCGCGCGTCATCGAGCGCAAGAAGAACCGCCGGGTGGCGGTGGGCGACAACCTCACCTTCCTCTTCGAGAACCGGGACACCGTGCTCTTCCAGATCCAGGAGATGGTGCGCACCGAGCGCATGGTGGACGAGGCCCGGATCCAGGAGGAGATCGACGCCTACAACGCCCTCCTTCCGGGGCCGGGCGAGCTCTCCGCCAGCCTGTTCATCGAGATCCCCGAGCTCGCCCGCATGAGCAACGAGGAGGTGCGCCGCACGATCAACCGCTTCCAGGGGCTCGATCGGGAGGGGGTGAAGCTGCGGCTGGGGGACCGGTCTCCGATTCCCGCCCGCTTCGAGGAGGGCCACAGCAAGGAGGAGAAGATGGCGGCCGTGCACTACCTGCGCTTCTCCGTCCCGCGCGACGCCCAGGCCGTGCTCGCCGATCCGCGCCAGACGGTGCGGCTCGTCGTCGACCATCCCAACTATCGGGCGGAGGCGGAGGTCCCGGCCGCCACGCGCGCGGAGATGCTCGCGGACCTTCGTGATTGAGCAGGGGGGTGCTAGCGTCGCCCCCCCCTGACCCCCCGCTCGCTTCGCGGGAGTGAATCCCGCTCCGCTCGCAGCTTCGGCTCCATTGATCGAGCTCGCACGTCGAGCCGGGCCGCTATAATCGTCAGGCGTGGCCTCCCGGACGCAGCTCCTCATCCTCAGCCTGGGTCGGCGTCTTTCCCAGCAGGTCAAGGCGTCCGTCCTCGCGGTCCAGGACTACGTCCTGCTCACGGCGCGCGGGCTGGCCGCGCTCGTCACGCCCCCGCGTTACCAGCGGGAGCTGGTCACCCAGATGGACAGCATCGGCGTGCAGTCCCTCTCGATCGTGGTGCTCACCGGCATGTTCACGGGGATGGTGCTCGCGCTGCAGTCGGCCGCCAGCCTCGACGCCTTCGGGGCCCGCCCCTACGTCGGCCGCCTGGTCTGCATCTCCATGGTGCGCGAGCTCGGTCCGGTCCTCACGGCCCTCATGGTGACGGGGCGGGTGGGCTCGGGCATGGCCGCGGAGCTGGGCTCCATGGTGGTGACGCAGCAGATCGACGCCCTCCGCGTGCTCGGCTCGGACCCCGTGCGCAAGCTGGTCGCGCCCCGGCTGGGCGCGGCGCTCATCATGGTGCCGCTGCTCACCGTCATCTCGGACACCGTCGGCATCTTCGGGGGCAGCCTGATCAGCATCTTCAACCTGAAGCTGTCATGGGAGTTCTACTGGCGGTCGGTCGGGAACGCCATGGTCATCAACGACCTCGTGATGGGCTTCGTCAAGCCGCTCGCCTTCGGCCTCATCCTCTCTTCGGTGGGCTGCTACATGGGTCTCAACACCACCGGCGGCACGCAGGGCGTTGGGCTCTCGACGACGCGGTCGGTGGTGGTGGCGTCGGTGACGATCCTCTCGTCGGACTTCTTCATCACCAAGGTCCTCCTCATCCTGTTCCCGGTGGCGTGATGCGTGAGACCATCCGCGCCGTCCTCGGCCTCACCCCCCGGCCGGCTCCCGCCCCGCCGGAGCCGCCGCCGGGCTTTCGTGACCCCGACGAGCCCATCATCTCGTTCCGCGATGTGCACCTCTCGTTCGACCGCCCGATCCTCCAGGGGGTGAGCTTCGATCTCGCGCCCGGCACCACCAAGGTCATCCTGGGCGGCTCCGGATCGGGCAAGACCACCATCCTGCGTCTCATCCTGGGGCTGCTGAAGCCCGACGCCGGCTCCATCCATGTCGACGGGGCGGACGTGGGTCATATGGCCGAAGAGGATCTGCGGCCGGTGCGGATGAAGCTCGGGATGGTGTTCCAGGAGGGCGCTCTCTTCGACTCGCTCACCGTCGGCGAGAACGTCGGCTACCGGCTGGTGGAGGACGGCAACGTGTCCGAAGCGGAGGTCGAGGCGCGGGTCCGGGAGATGCTGGGTTTCGTGGGCCTCGCGCCTTTCTACGGACGCATGCCCTCCGAGCTATCCGGCGGGCAGCGACGCCGGGTGGCCTTCGCGCGGGCGCTCGTCGCCCGGCCCCAGATCATGCTGTACGACGAGGCCACGACCGGCCTCGATCCCATCACCTCCACGACGATCACCGACCTCATCGTCAAGGTCCGCGACCTGGACGGCGTCACGTCGATCCTGGTGACGCACCAGCTCCGCGATGCGTTCAACGTGGCCCGGACCTTCATGGCCCGCGAGAACGGGGAGTTCGTGCCGAAGGTGGTGGAGGACCTCTCGACGCTGGAGGGAACCGAGTTCATGATGCTCCGGCAAGGAGTGGTGGAGTTCAAGGGCACGCCCCACGAGCTGCAGACCTCGGAAGACCCCTACATCAAGGAATTTCTCTCGTAGACTCTCGCTGGTCGGTGCCCCCGTCGAGTCGCACTAACGCTATCCTGTGAGGGAGTCATGGAAAAGAAGGCGTTGACCTGGACCGAGCTCAGGGTGGGGTTGGTGGTCATCGCCAGCCTCGTGATCCTCGCGATCACCATCCTCTATATTGGCAGCACCGGAGGATCCCCCTGGGCGGCCACCTATCACGTGAAGGCCCTGATGTCCGACGTCAACGGCCTCAAGGCCGGAGCGCCGGTGCGGCTGGGAGGCGTCGAGAAGGGCACGGTGACCAAGGTCGACTTCGCGCCGGAGGGGAGCGGCATGGTCGAGGTGGACATGCGGCTCGACCGCCGGGTGAAGTCGCGGATCACGACCCGGAGCACGGTGACCCTCGGGGCGCTCGGGCTCTTGGGCGAGAAGGCCGTGGACATCACTCCCTCGAGCAAGGGCGTGCCGATCGAGGACGGCGGTCTGCTGGCCGGGGTGGCCGAGGACCCGTTCAAGGGCCTGCTGTCCGACGCATCGGATTCCACCACGCACCTCAAGAAGATCCTCTCGCGCATGGACGCGGGGGAGGGGACGATCGGGAAGGCGCTCCGCGACGAAGAGCTGTACTCGCGGATGGTGGACGTGAGCCTCCGCCTGCAGCAGGTGATGAACAAGCTCGAGTCGCCCTCGGGGCCTCTCGGCCGCCTCGTGAACGACCAGGAGATGTCCCGGCAGCTCGCGTCCTCGGTCCGGGGTATCGACAGCGTCGTCTCCCGCATCGAGGAGGGGAAGGGGAACCTGGGCATCCTGTCCAAGGACGAGGAGTTGGCCCAGAGCCTGAAGAGCCTCACCCGCAGCATGAACGACATCACCGCCCAGCTCCAGCGCGGCGAGGGCTCGGCGGGGAGGCTGCTGAAGGACGACGCGCTGTACAAGAGGATCGACGGCGTGTCCGCGCGGCTCGACGCGCTGGTGACGAGGGTCGAGAAGGGGGAGGGGACGGCGGGCCGGATCCTGCAAGACCCGGCGCTGTACGAGAACTTCAACGCGGCGGCGAAGGAGCTGCGGGCGCTCATCGGCGACGTGCGCAAAGATCCGCGCAAGTACTTGCGGGTCAAGGTGTCTGTGTTCTAAGCTGGAACAAGGAGACTTTTCTATGCGTGACGACGAAGATTATTCGGACGACGGCACCAGCCCCGTGCTGGCATTCCTGCTGGGCGCCGCTACCGGCGCCGTCCTGGCCCTGCTCTACGCTCCCCGGTCCGGGCAGGAGACCCGCGAGTTGCTGAACGAGAAGCTCCGGGAGACGGCCGAGCGGGGACGGGAGGCGCGGGAGCAGCTGATCAACCGCGGGCGCGAGCTGCTGGACGACGCGGGCAATTACGTCGAGAAGCAGAAGGTGGCGGTGGAGGAGCGCAAGGAGCGGTTCGCCGCCGCGGTGGAGGCGGGCCGGCAGGCCTACCGCGAGGAGAAGGCCAGGGAGAAGGTCTAGCCCTCCCCGTCCGGCCGGCCCCGGGGAGGTTGAGGTGCGAAGAGGCCATGGAGTCGCTCGGGCTCGTCTTTCTCGGGTTGATCGCGCTGTCGTCCCTCGTCCAGGGCCTCTTCCTCCTCGGCCTCGGCTGGGGCGGGCTGAAGCTGATGCGGCGCATCGAGGATCTGCAGGGCCGCGTCGAGAACGAGCTGAGGCCGGCCCTGGCCAGCGTCTCCCGCATCACCCGTAACGTCTCGGAGGTCAGCGAGGTCGCCTCCGCTCAGGCGCAGCGCGTGGAGACGCTCGTCAACCACACGCTCGCCCGCGTCGACGAGACGAAGATGCATATCCGGGAGGCCCTGTCCCTTCCCCTGGGCGGGTTGATCGAGGTTTCGGCGCTGCTCAAGGGCTTCCGCCGTGGGCTGGACGTGTACCAGCGGCTGGGCGGGTTGGAGGCCCAGGGCCGCGGCACCACGCGCCGCTACAGCGACGACGAACACCTGTTCATATGACCTTGATGCGGCGCGCTACGCTCCGCGCGCCGGACGCTATCGGGGCGGGGCGCTGCTGTCGTGGATGCGGCGGGCGATGGTGCGCTCGAGGCTCGCCCGCTGCTCGGGGCGGAAATCGGTCGTGTCCACCTCGATGCGGGTCTCGTCGGCCCCGACCACCACGATGGCGCCGGGCCCGCCTTCCACCCGGCTGATCGCCGGCCAGGCGACCACGCGTCGCCCTCCGAGCCCGCGCGAAGAGAGCCCCGCGGCATCCGCTTCGAGACGGTAGGCGAGGAGGTGCGCACCCACCGCCAGGCCGAGCGCGGCCAGAGCCCCCGCCGCGATGCGCGGCCATCGCCGCCGCACGGCCAGGGCCAGCAGCGCCGCGCCGAGACCGGCGGCGAGCGCCCCCGCGCCGCGGAACCATGGGTACTCGACGCTCAAGCCCGCGTTCGTCAGGGTCAGCCGCGGCGGGCCCATCGAGGCGATCGCGCCCGCCACGATGACGATCACGGACGCGATGATCCCGCGCCTTCGGCTCACCCCGCGGATTCTACGCGAGATAGACTCCGCCCCATGCTCCTGATACTGGCGCTCGGTGTGATGGCGGCGGTCCCCGGCGCCGCCGAGGATCGGACCGTGCCGTTCTGGCCGCGGGCGGTGACGGATGCGATCCACGCCGAGATCGACGGCGGGGCCGCGCTGCGGACCGTGCGGGACCTCGGCCGCTTCCACCGCGTCCACGGCTCGCCCGGCTTCGCCGCCGCCGCGGAGATGATGCGGGACCGGCTGGTGGCGGCGGGCCTCGCCGATGCCGCCATCGAGCGCTTCCCGGCCGACGGCCAGACGCGCTACGCGCATTTCCGCAGCTACCTCGGCTGGAACCCGACGGAGGCGTCGCTGGACGAGGTGTCGCCGCACCCCCGCCCCATCGCGCGCTTCCCCGACCTCGCGGTGGCCCTCGCCGACTACAGCCAGGACGCGGACGTCACCGCCGAGCTGGTGGACGTGGGTCGCGGGGCGGCGCCCGCGGACTACGACGGAAAGGAGGTGCGGGGCCGGCTCGTGCTCGCCAGCGGCCCGCTGCCTCTCGTTCATCGCCGCGCCGTGGAGGAGCGGGGAGCCGCCGGGTTCCTGTCGGACTACCCGAACCAGCGCACCGCGTGGTCCGGCGACGACCGCGACCTCGTGCGCTGGGGGCACCTGTCGCCCTACCAGACGCGGAACACGTTCGCGTTCATGCTCTCGCCGCGGCAATCGCAGGAGCTACGGACGCGTCTCGCCGCCGGAGCGAAGATCACGCTCCACGCGCGCGTGCGGGCCCGGATGGTGCCCGCGACCTTCGACGTGGTCACCGCGACCATTCCCGGGCAGGAGCGGCCGGCCGAGGAGCTCGTCCTCACCGCGCACCTCTGCCACGAGTCCGCGGGGGCCAACGACAACGCCTCGGGCAGCGCGGCCATTCTCGAGATCGCCCGCGCGCTGCACTCGGCGGTGGCGCGCGGCACGCTGGCCGCGCCGCGGTGCACGCTCCGCTTCCTGTGGCTTCCCGAGATCGCCGGATCGCAGGCCTGGCTCGTGCGCCATCCCGAGGCCGCCCGAGTGACCGTGGCCGGCATCCACATGGACATGGTCGGCGGGCTGCTCGCCACGACCCACGGCACGTTCCATCTCTCCCGCTCCGCCGAGTCGCGCCCGCACGTCGTGGACGAGATCGCCCGCGCGTGGTTGGCGGCGGTGGTGCGCGCCTCCGAGCGGTACGCGGAGCGCGGGGGCGATGCCTACGCGGGTCTCGCCTGGCCCTCGGGATCGCGCGAGTCGTTCCTCGCCGACCTGCGCGGCGTGGAGATGGGAAGCGATCACGAGGTCTTCGAAGAGGCGAGCTTCGGCGTACCCATGGTCTACTTCCACGATTGGCCCGACGTCACGATCCACACGCAGAAGGACCTGCCCGAGAACCTCGACGCGACCAAGCTGGGCCGGGTGGCCTTTCTTGGCGCCGGGATCGCGTGGACGGTGGCCGCGCTGCCCGATGCCGAAGCGCATCGTCTGCTCGCGGTGGCCCGGGCCGGCCTCGCGGAGCGATCGGCGCGCGCCGGGCTGCGGGCCGAACTTGCCGGAGACGCGCGCGACGGCGCCTTGATGCGTCGCGAGGCCGCGGCGGTGGCGTCGGCGACGCTGCGCTCGCTCGGCGCGCGGTGGCCGTCCGCGGCGGGAGCGGCGCGCGAAGAAGAAGCGCGCTGGCCGGGCGCCCCTTCGGTGGCGCCGATCGCGGGAGGCGATGGACGCGTCCCCGTCCGCAACCCGGACGTTCGCGGGCCGCTGGGCGTCTACTACTACGACCACCTGGCCGAGGTGCTGGGACCCGACGCCGAGGTGGAGACCGCCCTGTCGCGCCGCGACGGCGGGGAGGTGCTCACCTGGGAGACGCTGAACCTCGTCGACGGCCGGCGCAGCGTTCAGGAGATCCGCGACGTCCTCACCGGCCGCTACGCCCCGGTCCCGGTGGCCGAGGTGGCCGAGTATCTCGACCTCCTCGCCCGCGCGCACGTCGTGAGCTGGAAGTAGAAACAGCTGCGCGCGGAGGCGAATTCACTTCGCCGGAGCGCGCGGGGGTTCAAGGGGGGGCGACGCAGCCCCCCCTTGCTCACTAAAGCCTGGTCGTCTTGTGCTCCGCGCCGTCGTAGGAGAGCAGCCGCCCGCGCTCGTCGTCCATCGTCTCCACGTGCACCGGCCGGCGCCAGATGCGGTGGAGGTTCTTGAGCGTGTCACGGGCCTTGTCGATGTCGAGGGGCACGCCCTCGTAGCGGTGCTGGAGGTACAGCTCGCCGCGGTTGCCGTAGTTGGCGTCGACGACGTGCACGATGGGCTGGCCGAGATTCGTCAGCGAGAAGAGGAGGCGCTCCTTCACCTTGCGCCAGTCCTTGCTCACGATCACCGGCCGGCCGGTGCGCGTGTCGTGGCCGTACACGTAGAGCTTGAGCCGCTCGCAGAACTCCTCGGTCATGAACGCGTCGATGAAGGTGACGTCGTTGTAGATCTTCCGCACCTCGAAGATCTTCTGGCGGCCGAGCCCGAGCTTGCGGTCCCACTTCTTCTTGACCTCGAGGTCGTCACAGTCGTCGTAGTCCTTTCCGAACTTCCCCTTGTTCCAGCGGTCTTCGATCTCGCGGAACAGCTCGATGCCGATCTTGTAGGGGTTGATGCGGCCCGGGTTCATGGCCAGCGTGCCCGAGTGGTGGTCCGCGAAGTCGATCACCTCGGAGTCGTTCAGCGCCCGCTGGGTCATGATCGTGCTGTGCCAGTACGAGTTGTGGTTGATGAACCCGCCCGCGGCATATCGGTGCGTCTCGGCCACCGAGATGTCGTACACGTCGGCGCGGCCGTGCTCGATGGAGACCACCTCGTCGTCCCAGGTCTCCTTCTTGAACCAGCGGCGGCGATGGACATACTCCTGCAAGGCTCGCTGCTTGCGTTCCAGACCGAACCCGATCTTCTCCGCGAAGACCTGGGCCGACCGGCCCAAGACCTGGAGATGCCAGCAGCCGTCTCTCTGCGGCCGGCGTCGACTGAGAATGCCGAAGTTCAACAAGAGTAGCTGAACTTGTTGCGACATGGTGTCGCTGCTCGTGCTCAGGATGACCCCTTGCGACCCTGCATAACCGTCGCAATCAAAGTAGGCACGAAGGAAGGCGGCGACGACCCAGTGAGGTGACCTGAGGATCACGTCCGGGACCTTTTTGTGACGCGCGCTGGGGCCGTGCGTCAGGCCGAGGCCGTCCACAAGGAAATCCGATACAGTTTCCGAACAAAGCAGGACGCGCAGCCGACCTCCGTCCGGCTTGATCCGAGCGAAGAGCCCGAACAGGCGTTTGCCGAGACGCACAAACTCCGTCGCCTGTGGCGCATCGCCGGTCGTCAGCCCGAAGTGATGCTTGACACGGCTGACGTGACCGTCCCCCACCAGGTATCCGAGAAACGCCCCAAGCTCCTCATCGACACGCTCCGGAATGCGCACGTGCTTGCGCTTGCGTGTCTGAATGGGGATGGCCAGGTTCGCCGGGTCATCGTAGAACTGCATTGCGAAGGCGATCGCTTTGGCATTCGGAACGCGGTGGCCCTGGCGATACCGGTACGCCGCTCGCGCGGGCACGCCGGCCCAGTCGGCTACCTCGTCGACCGTGATGCGGTGCGGCGCACGCCACTCGAGAGCCAGTTCACAGTCTGGCCAGAGGTCGTTCCCACCCGAGATGGCTAGGTTGTCGCCGATTCTGAGCGAATCGAGCCGGGCCCACTTCTCGCGATCGGCACGTAGGATTCGATGGTTGTTCGAGCCGCACAAGTGGAGCCCGCGGCGCGTAAGGATACTGACGGTGGCGTGAGAGCGAATGACGTGCCGGTCGTAGACTCGTCGCCGCGTCTCCCCATCCGAAACGATAGTGTCCGCTCCGTCGACGACACTCGACATCGTGATCACACCGCGATCGGAGAACACTAGAGAGTCTGCCCCGAGGCATGCCCAGCCTTCGTTCCCGACCTTCGTCATCGCCTGCGGCGCGAAGTAGTAGGCCTCGTCGCGCACCATGGCCAGGATGTCGCGCTCCCAGTTCTCGAGCGGGGCATGGTCGAGCAGGAACTG
>Ga0207684_10001391_pt1 | contig 26317 bp, 19 predicted proteins | sample KBSK5501metaG_FD_184342 | JGI IMG/M metagenome (GOLD analysis project Ga0207684, IMG submission 184342) | Corn, switchgrass and miscanthus rhizosphere microbial communities from Kellogg Biological Station, Michigan, USA - KBS K5-50-1 metaG... | ecosystem: Host-associated > Plants > Roots >...
CCGTCTACGGCGCACTCGAGCTGGCGCGTCTGGGCGGCGGATGGTTCGTGCTGCTCGGCGTGGCCATCGTGCTGTTCGAGGCGGGCGCCGTGCTCGTTCTGCGCGCGCACTACACGGCGGATGTCTTTGCGGCCATCGTCACGGCGCTGTGGGCGGCAGGGGCCGCCGAGGGTTTCGGCCCCGTGGTCGATCGCGCGCTCGCACTGTTGCTGAGCAATTTCTGATCAGCAACTCTGCAGCGCGTAGCGGCTCGGGACTGATCTGCCGGTCAGAGTCCCACCACGACGCTTCACGTTCATGCGGCACAAGACCCTGATTTAAGTGAGATCCTGTTTCGGTACCGAATTTGCCCCTGAGACGGCTCGATGCAAGGCGCAGGTCCGCGCTACCTGGTCGCCATCGCGGTCGCGGCCGCCGTCATGAGCGGGGTTTCCGCTCATGCCGAGACGTACAGGTCGGCGACGGCGAAGGCGTCGCCCTCACCGGCGGCGCGTGCCTCGCGACCGGCCTGGTCCAACGATCGCGACTACTCGCGTGTGATCGCCGACGCGGCTGCGCGATATGCGGTGCCCGAGCGACTCATCTGGGCGGTCATCCGCGTGGAATCCGGACTCGACCACCGCGCGGTCTCGCGCAAGGGCGCGCGTGGTCTCATGCAGCTGATGCCGAAGACCGCCGCGATGCTCGGCGTGCGGAATGTCTTCGATCCGCGCGAGAACATCCACGGCGGCACCCGGCATCTCCGCGCGATGATGGAGCGCTTTCCGTACGACCTGCACCTGGCCATCGCCGCGTACAACGCCGGCGAAAAGGCGGTGGTGGCTCACCACGGCGTCCCGCCGTATCCCGAGACGAGGGATTACGTGGTCCGCGTGCTGCGCCTGTACGCCACGCCCGTCGACTGCTGCCAGTCGCTGGGCGGCGACATCCAGCGGGTCGCCGACATCCAGCGGGTCGCCGACATCCAGCGGGTCGCCGACATCGAGCGTGTCGCCGACATCCAGCGCGACGGCGAGATCCAGCGCTTCGTCGCGGTGGACGGGACGGTCACGTACACGAACATGCCGGTCAGGCGCCTGAGCGCCGCGCGCTAGTCGACTAATCGCCGCCCTGCGGCACCGGCCGCCGCGGCTTGAACGCTCCCGTCACGCGGCGGCGCGCGCGCCCCACCGCCAGACGCCAGCGCTCCAAGTAGAGGTAGACGACCGGCGTCGTGTAGAGGGTCAGCAGCTGGCTCAGCAGCAACCCCCCGACGATCGTGATGCCGAGCGGCCGGCGTAGCTCGGCGCCCGTGCCCACGCCGACCGCGAGCGGCAACGCGCCGAGCAGCGCGGCCAGCGTCGTCATCATGATCGGCCGGAAGCGTCGCAAGCACGCCTCGTAGACGGCCTCCTGCGGCGTCTTGCCGTCGCGCCGCTCGAGCTCCAGCGCGACGTCGATGACCATGATCGCGTTCTTCTTCACGATGCCGATCAGCAAGATGATGCCGATGACCGCGATGATCGTCAGCTCGATCCCCGTCGCGAGCAGCGCGAGCAGCGCGCCCACGCCCGCCGACGGCAGCGTGGACAGGATCGTGAGCGGGTGGACGAGGCTCTCGTAGAGGATGCCGAGCACGATGTACACGGCCACGAGCGCGGCCAGGATCAGCAGCGGCTGGTTGGCGAGGGCGGCCTGGAAGGCCTGCGCGGTCCCCGTGAAGCTGCCGCGAATGCCGCCCGGCAGGCCGATCCGGTTGGCCTCGTCGAGGATCGCGGTCACCGCATCACCCAGCGCCACGTCGGGGGCCAGGTTGAAGAACACGGTGACGGCCGGGAACAGGCCCTGGTGATTCACCTGCAGCGGCGCGCGGCTGGTGCCGAACTTCGTGACCGCGGTGAGCGGGACCATGTCGCCGCCGCCGCCGCGCACGTAGATCTGCGAGAGCGCGTCGGGACTCTGCCAGTACTCGGGCGCCACCTCCATCACCACGTGGTACTGGTTGAGCGTCGTGTAGATCGTCGAGACCTGGCGCTGGCCGAACGCGTCGTAGAGCGTCTCGTCGATCATCTGCGTGCTCACGCCCATCCGCGAGGCCGTGGCGCGGTCGATCGTCAGAGGCACCTCGAGGCCTTTATCTTGCTGATCGCTGGAAACGTCGCGCAGCTCCTTCATCTTGCGCATGCTCGCCACCAGGCGCGGTGCCCAGTCGTTGAGCTCGTCCAGGTTGTCGCTGACGAGCGTGTACTGGTACTGGGCCTGGCTGATGCGCCCGCCCAGCCGCACGTCCTGCGTCGCCTGCAAGAACAGCGTCGCCCCCGGCACCTGTGCGAGCTTGGGGCGCAGCCGCGTAATGACCTCGTCCGCGGACAGCTTGCGCTCCGCCCGCGGCTTGAGCGACACGAACATGCGCCCGGTGTTGCTCGTGGTGCCGCGGCCGCCGCCGCCGCCGGTGAAGGCGGTCGCGGCATCCACGGCGGGATCGGCCTTCACGATGTCGACGAAGCGCGCCATCTTTTCACGGATGGCCTGGAACGAGACGTCCTGGGCGGCGACGAGCACGCCGGCGATCCGCCCGTTGTCCTGCTGCGGGAAGAATCCTTTGGGGACGATCACGAAGAGGTAGACGTTGACCGCGAAGGTGATCACGGCGATGAGCATGACCGTGGCCGGATGGCGCAGCGTCCAGGTCAGTGTCGTGTCGTAGAAGCGCACGATCCACCCGCGCCGCTCATGCCCGGAGGTTCGCTTGGCGCGCAGGAGGATCGCGCACATCATCGGCGTCGTCGTCAGCGACACGAGGAGGGAGATGATGATGGCGATCGACATCACCGCCGCGAACTCGCGGAAGAGACGGCCCACGAGCCCGCCCATCAGGAAGATCGGAATGAAGACCGCGATGAGCGAGACGCTGATGGACAGCACCGTGAAGCCGATCTCCTGGGCGCCGAGGAGCGACGCCCGGCCCACCGGCATGCCCTCCTCGAGATGGCGGATGACGTTCTCGACCACCACGATCGCGTCGTCCACCACGAAGCCGGTGGCAATGGTGAGCGCCATCAGCGAGAGGTTGTCGATCGAATAGCCGATGAACCACATGACGCCGAAGGTGCCGACGAGCGAGACCGGCACCACCACGCCGGGAATCAGCGTGGCGCGCCAGTCGCGCAGGAAGAGGAAGACGACCAGGATCACGAGCCCGACGGAGATCGTGAGCGCCAGCTCGACGTCGTGCACGGAGGCGCGGATCGTGACCGTCTGGTTGAGGACGGTCGAGAGGCTCACGTCGCCGGGCACACTCGCCTGAAGAACAGGCATCTCCGCCTGGATCCGGTCGACGGTGTCGATGACGTTTGCCCCGGGCTGGCGGAAGACCACGAGCAGGATCGCCGGCTTGCCGTTGGACAGGCCGAGCGCGCGCAGGTCCTCGACCTCGTCACGAACGTAGCCGACGTCACTCAGGCGGATGCCGGCGCCGTTGCGCCAGGCGACGATGAGTGGCGCGTACTCGGCGGCGTAGCGGAGCTGGTCGGTGCTGCGAATCTCCCACGAGCGGTCCGGGCCGTGCAGCTGTCCCTTGGGCCGGTTGATGTTCGCGTTGGCGAGCATGTTGCGGACCGTCTCGAGGCCGAGATTGTAGTGCGCGAGCGCGGCCGGGTTCAGCTCGACGCGCACGGAGGGTAGGGAGCCGCCGCCCACGAACACCTGGCCCACACCGTCGAGCTGCGACAGCTTCTGCTGCAGCACCGTGGAGGCGACGTCGTACATCACCGCGCGGCTCACGGTCTCCGACGTGAGCGCGATGATGAGGATCGGCGCGTCGGCCGGGTTGACCTTGCGATAGGTCGGGTTGGACGGCATGTTCGGCGGCAGCTGGCCGGCGGCGGCGGCGATGGCCGCCTGCACATCGCGCGCGGCGCCGTTGATGTCGCGCGCGAGATCGAACTGCAGCGTGATCGTCGTGGCGCCGAGGAACGACGTCGACGTCATCTCGGTGACGCCCGCGATGCGGCCGAACTGCCGCTCGAGCGGGGTGGCGACGGCCGACGCCATCGTCTCGGGGCTGGCGCCGGGCAGCGCGGCCACGATCTGGATGGTCGGGAAGTCCACTTGCGGCAGCGGCGCCACCGGCAGCAGACGAAAGCCGAGGATGCCGGCGAGCACGAGGGCCGCGGTCAGCAGCGTCGTGCCGACGGGCCGGCGGATGAACGGCGCCGAGATGCTCATGGCTACTTTACGTGGGGGGCCCCGACATGGCCCCCCAGGCTCTTAAGCGAAGGGGCTGACGCCCCCTCGGACTCCCCGGCCAACGTTCGGAGCGCCCCGGGAACCCCGTGGCGCCCCTCGGCCAACCGCGTCCTCATGCTATCTCGTCGACCGGCCGCCGCGCGGCCCGCCAGCGCGCGGTGCGCTGGCTGAGCCGGTCGAAGGCCAGGTAGATCACCGGCGTCGTGTAGAGCGTCAGCAGCTGGCTGACGATGAGGCCGCCGACGATGGCGATGCCGAGCGGCTGCCGCAGCTCGGCGCCCACGCCGCCGCCGAACGCGAGCGGCACGCCGCCGAGCAGCGCGGCCATCGTGGTCATGAGGATCGGCCGGAAGCGCAGCCGGCACGCCTCCTCGATCGCCTCGCGCGCCGGGCGACCCTGCGTGCGCTGCATGTCGAGGGCGAAGTCGATCATCATGATCGCGTTCTTCATCACGATGCCGATCAACAAGATGATGCCGATCAGCGCGATCACCGAGAGATCCAGCCGCGTGAGCATCAGCGCGAGCAGCGCGCCGAGGCCGGCCGAGGGCAGCGTCGACAGGATCGTGACCGGGTGCACCCAGCTCTCGTAGAGCACGCCGAGCACGATGTACACGGTGACGATGGCGGCGAGGATGAGGATCGGCTCGTTGGCGAGCGAGGCCTGGAAGGCGCGCGCGGCGCCCAGGAAGCCCGTCTGGATGGACGGCGGCAAATTGATCTCGCGCGCGGCGTTGTTGATCGCGTCGACGGCGTCGCCGAGCGAGGCGCCCGGCGCGATGTTGAACGAGATCGTCACCGCCGGGAACTGTCCCTGGTGGGCGATCACCAGGGGCGTCGCCCGCTCCTGGACGCTGGCCACCGTCGCCAGCGGCACCTGAGCCGAGCCGGCCGCCGCTCCGGAAGCGGCGGGATTGGAGCGCAGGTAGATACGGCCGAGCGCGTCCGGCGCGCTGCGGAACTCTTCCTTGACCTCCAGCACCACGCGGTACTGGTTGAGCTGGGTGAACACCGTCGAGATTTGCCGCTGGCCGAACGCGTTGTAGAGCGCGTCGTCGACCATCTGCGGCGTGATGCCCAGCCGCGAGGCGGTGGCGCGGTCGATGGTGACGATGGCCTCCAGGCCCGAGTCTTGTTGGTCGCTCGCGACGTCGCGCAGCACGGTTTGCTCGCGCAGGCGTGCGACCAGACGCGGCGCCCAGATTCGCAGCTCCTTCTCGTCGGCATCCTCGAGGCCGTACTGGAACTGCGTGCGGCTCACGCGATCTTCGACGGTGAGGTCCTGCACCGGCTGCAGGTACAGCGCGATGCCGGCCACCTCGGCGAGCGCCGGACGCAGGCGATCGATGACCTCGGTCACGCCGGTGCGCTCGGCCAGCGGCTTGAGCGTGATGAGCAGTCGCCCGCTGTTGAGGGTGACGTTCGTGCCGTCGATGCCGATGAACGAGGACAGCCCCGCCACCGCCGGGTCTTTAAGGATCACGCGCGCCAGCGCCTGCTGGCGATCGGCCATCGCCAGGAACGAGATGTTCTGCGGCGCCTCCGAGATGCCGAGGATGACGCCCGTGTCCTGCACGGGGAAGAGACCCTTGGGGATGAAGACGTAGAGCGCGATCGTGAGCACGAGCGTGACGCCGGCCACGACGAGCACCGCCGGTTGATGGCGGAGGACGCGACCGAGCGACGACATGTACGCGCTCACCACGCGATCGAACACGTGCTCGGCGGCGCGGCCGACGCGCCCTTCCTTGCGCTGCTCTGGCCGCTTCAGGAGCTTGGCGCACATCATCGGGGTGAGCGTGAGCGAGACGACGGCGGACACGAGAATGGCCGCCGCCAGCGTCATCGCGAACTCACGAAAGAGCCGGCCCACGATATCGCCCATGAAGAGCAGCGGGATCAGCACCGCGATCAGCGAGACGGTCAGGGACAGGATCGTGAAGCCGATCTGGCCCGAGCCGGTGAAGGCGGCCGCCAGCGGCGCCTCGCCCTCCTCGATGTAGCGCGCGATGTTCTCGATCATGACCACCGCGTCGTCGACGACGAAGCCGGTGGCGATCGTCAGCGCCATGAGCGTCAGGTTGTTCAGCGAGTAGCCGAGCGCGTACATCACCGCGAACGTGCCCACGATCGACACGGGAACGGTCACGCCGGGGATGAACGTGGCCGCCGCGCTGCGGAGGAAGACGAAGATCACGAGCACGACGAGCACGACGGCGAGGATCAGCTCGAACTGCACGTCGTGCACGGAGGCGCGGATCGTCGTCGTGCGGTCGGTCAGCACCTCCACCTTGACGGAGGCCGGCAGCCCCGCGGAGAGCTGGGGCAGCAGCCGCTTCACGCGGTCCACGACCTCGATGATGTTGGCGCCGGGCTGGCGCTGGATGTTGACCACGATGGCCGGCCGGTCGTTCATCCACGCCGCCTGCCGGACGTTCTCGGCGCCGTCGATCACGTCGGCGACGTCGGCGAGCTGTATCGGCGCGTTGTTCCGGTAGGCGACGACGAGCGTCCGGTACTGCACGCTCTGGTGCAGCTGGTCGTTGGCGCCGATCGTGTACGCCTGGTAGGGACCGTCGAGGCTGCCCTTGGCCTGGTTGACGTTGGCCGCGGCCACCGCGTTGCGCACGTCGTCGAGCGTCAGGCCGTAGCCCGCCAGCAGGGCGGGATTGACCTGAATGCGGACGGCGGGCTTCTGACCACCGGACAGCGTGACGAGGCCGACGCCCGGCAGCTGCGCGATCTTCTGCACCAGCCGCGTGTCGGCGAGGTCCTGCACGGCGGTGAGGGGCAGCGCGTTGGAGGTCAGTGCGAGGGTCAGCACGGGGGCGTCGGCGGGATTCACCTTGCTGTACACGGGGGGGTTCGGCAGGTCCCGGGGCAGGAACGACGAGGCCGCGTTGATCGCCGCCTGCACCTGTTGCTCGGCGATATCGAGCGCCAGGGCGAGGTCGAACTGCAGCGTGATCACGCTCGAGCCGGCGGAGCTGGTCGACGTCATCTGCTTGAGGCCGGGAAGCTGGCCGAACTGGCGCTCCAGCGGCGCCGTGACCGCGGAGGCCATGACGTCGGGGCTGGCCCCGGGATAGAAGGTCACGGTCTGGATGGTCGGGTAGTCGACCTGCGGCAGCGCGGACACCGGCAGCTGGCGATAGGCGATGGCGCCGGCGAGCACGATGGCGGCTGTCAGCAGCGAGGTCGCCACCGGCCGCATGATGAACTGCCGCGACAGGTTCACGACTTCGTCCGCGCCGGCGCCCGCTCCCGGGGCTCGACCTTGGCGCCGTCCTGGAGCTTCTCGGCGCCATCCACGACGACCGCCTCACCGGCGGCCAGCCCCTGTTTGACCGACACCAGACCGCCGTCGCTCGGCCCCAGCTCGAGCCGGCGCATCTGCGCCGTGCGATCCGGGCTCACGACGTACACGAAGGCACCCTGCGGCCCCCGTTGGATCGACTCGCTCGGCGCCAGCACCACGTTGGGCAGGACGTCGAGCAGCACGCGCGCGTTGACGAACTGGTTGGGGAAGAGGGCGCCGTCGTGGTTGGGAAACGCCCCCTTGAGCTTCACGGTCCCCGTCGCCGGATCGATCTGATTGTCGACGGCCGCCAGCGTTCCGGTTGCGATCTTGCGCTTGCCCTCGCGGTCGAAGGCCTCCACGGGCACCGCCTTGCCCGAACGGTACTGGCGCAGTACGGGCTGCAGGCTGTCCTCGGGGATGGCGAACACGACGGCGATCGGCTCCACCTGGGCGATGACGACGAGCCCGCCCGGGTCGTTGGCCTTGACCATGTTGCCCGGATCCACGAGGCGCAGGCCGACGCGGCCGCCCAGGGGCGCGCTGATGCGCGTGTAGGAGATCTGGACCTTGATGAGATCGATCACGCCCTGGTCGGCCTTCACGGCGCCCTCGGCCTGACGCACGCTCATCGCCTGGGTGTCGTATTGCTGGCGCGCGATCATTTCCTTGTCGACCAGGACGCGATACCGGTCGAGGTCGAGCTTCGCGTTCTGCAGGGCCGCCTCGTCTCGCGCCAGCTGCCCCTCGGCTTGCGTGAGCTGGGCCTGAAACGGGCTCGGGTCGATCTCCGCGAGGAGGTCTCCCGACATCACCAGCTGCCCCTCGGCGAAGTGCACTTTGAGGAGCTGGCCGTCGACGCGGCTCCGGACGGTGACGGTGTTGAGCGCGGTGACGGTGCCCAGAGCGGCGATGGAAACGGGAAGATCACCGGAGCGCGCGACGGCGGTGACCACCGGCGTCGCTCGCGGAACGCCGGCCGCCGAGGCGCCACCGGTCGTCTTGCCCGGTTGCCCCTTGCCGGGTCGCGTGAGCGCGTACGCGCCGCCCGCCAGGACGCAGCCGACGATGACGATGGCAATCCACGTCCGGGTCGAGCCGCGCATTACGCCGAAGCATACCGCACCACGCTGCATCTGTCGCAGCGCGCGCATCAGTAGAGCCATGCGAAAACCCGCTGAAATGCCCACATTCGACGCATTCCACGATCGGCAACTTGCTTGCTTTGCTCGGAGTCGGGGGCGAACGATGGGTTTGAGGCGTGAACGCGATCGGCGCCCGGGCTACATCGCCGGCGCCTGGCGATCGCGCGCGGCGTACTGCAGATCGCGCGCGTTGCGGTACATGAAGTCGACCGCATCGGGCGCCAGGTACGCGACCTCGGTACGGGCCGCGGCGGCCAGCGTCTCCGCCTGCGTCACGCGCCGAACTTCCGCCGCCAGCGTGTTGAGGCGGTAGTAGGCCTCGGCCAGCGTGGCGCCGAGCGTCGTCACGCCGTGGTTTTCCATGATGATCGCGTTGGTGTCCTGGATGAAGCCGCCCACCGGGCCCACGTCCTGCTCGACGTCCACGTGCGAGGGCAGGACGACCGGCGGCCGGCCCATGATCAGCGGAAACTCCAGCGACAGCACCCTCAGCTCCTTCACCGCGCGCGAGGCGAACAGCGCAATCGTCTCGTCGTGGTGAACGTGGATCACAGCGCCGACGTCCGGCCGCAGTCGCAGGATCTCGCGGTTGAGCTGATGCCCGATGCTCGTCGGCCGATGACCGTAGAGCAGGGCGTCCGTCGGCACGTCGGTGATGACGATGTTGTCCGCCGTCGCGTCCTCGAGCGAGACGCCGGCGTGCTTGGTGTAGATGACGCCGTGGGGGTGCCCGGCGTGGGCGACGCGAACGGCGATGTTGCCCAGCTGATTGTGGACGTAGCCACGCGCGGCGAGGCGTCGCGCGAAGGTGAGGATCTCCTCGACCACGACCGGGTCGATACCCAAGCTCACCATGCATCAGTATCGTCCCGCGTCCGTCGCCTGTAAAGAAAATGCGTCGCCGTTGCCCGAATCGGTCGGGCATGGCAGGATTCCGGGCGGAGGATCACGCATGCGCACCTACTACGACATCCGGTTGGGCGATCGCACCGTCACCGCGCGCGAGCTCGACGGTGAGGCCGTCATCAAGGTCGGCCGCTACCACATCGCCAAGACGCTGCTCGAGCTCGGCGCGGCCTCGGTGGATCCGCTGTCGCCGGCCAATCCGCTGATCTTCTCGGCCGGGCCGTTCGCGGGCACGTCGTTCTCCAACGCCAACCGTACGAGCGTGGGCTGCAAGAGCCCGCTCACGGGCGGCATCAAGGAGGCGAACGGCGGCGGCACCTTCGGCTACGGCATGGGCCAGCTGAAGATCGCGGGCTTCACGCTCCACGGCGCCTCGCCGGACTGGGTGGTCCTCCACTTCAAGAAGGACGGCACCATCGATTTCGACGACGGCCGCCCGTACGTCGGCAAGGGCAACTTCGAGGCGAACCGGATGCTGCTCGCCAAGTACGGTAAGAAGGCGGCGACGGCGCTGTGCGGTCCCGTCGGCGAGTACCAGGGCCTCATCGCCGGCATCGCGTTCACCGACAAGGACGGGCGTCCCTCGCGCCTCGCCGCGCGCGGCGGCGTGGGCGCGGTCATGGGCAGCAAGAAGGTGAAGGCCATCGTGCTCGACATGGACAAGATGCCGGGCTTCTCGGATCCCAAGAAGGTGAACGCGGCCATCAAGGACTACTCCAAGATGCTGCTCGCCGACGGGATCGTGACGAACTTCTACCAGCCGCTCGGCACCATGGGCATGGCCGACGTGCAGAACCAGATGGGCGGCCTGCCCGTGCGCAACTTCAGCGCCGGCCAGCTCGCCGATGCGTCGAAGGGCGAGACGTTCAAGATGGGCGGCCAGTTCATCGCGCCGCTCAACACCGGGCGCGGGGGCGAGCAGACGCACGCCTGCATGCCCGGCTGCGTGATCCAGTGCAGCAACGTCTACGTCGACGCGAGCGGCAAGGAGATCGTCTCGCCGGTCGAGTACGAGACGCTCGGCCTGCTCGGCTCCAACTGCGGCCTCACGGAGCCCGACGACCTCGCGGGGCTCAACGAGATCTGCAACGACATGGGCGTGGACACCATCGAGACCGGCGCCACGCTCGCCGTGCTCATGGAGGCGGGGCTCGGCCGCTTCGGCGACGCCAAGTTCATGGCCGACAGCCTGCGCGCCATGATGCAGGGCACGCCCGAGGGCAAGATTTGGGCGCAGGGCACCGCGCGCGTCGGCGTGCACTACAAGGTCCGCCGCGTGCCCGTCATCAAGAAGCAGGCGATCAGCGCCTACGACCCGCGCGTCGTCGAGGCCACGGGCATCTCGATGATGGCGACGGCGCAGGGCGCCGATCACACCGCGGGCAATCTCCCAAGGCTCAAGACGCGCGAGATGGATCTCAACGCGCTGCTCGATCAGAGCCTGACCGCGCAGGTCAACTGCGCGGCCACCGACTCGCTCGGCCTGTGCATCTTCGGCCGCAGCGTGACCGAGCCCAACACGGAGTTCATCGCCAATGCCGCCAACGCCGCGCACGGCACGAGCCTCACCAAGGACTTCTTCGCCGAGCTCGGCCGCGAGACGCTGCGGCTGGAGGCGGAGTTCAACAAGCGGGCGGGCTTCACCGACAAGGACGACGAGCTGCCGGAGTTCTTCTACTCCGAGCCGCTGGCGCCGACGAACCACGTCGCGCGCTTCCACGGGCGCGACGTGCACGGCATGTACGAGCGGCTGCCCGCATGACGCTCACCGTCGAAAAGCCCGCGGAGCTGGCGCAGCACGTCGGCCGGGAGCTGGGTCCGTCCGACTGGATGACGGTGGACCAGGCCATCATCGACAAGTTCGCCGCCGCCACCGGCGATCATCAGTGGATCCACGTGGACGTCGAGCGCGCGAAGAAGGAAATGCCCGAGGGCAAGACGATCGCTCACGGCTATCTCACGCTCTCGCTGGTGCCGCGCATGGCCCAGACGCTGGTCAAGGTGACCGCGCGCAAGCGCGGGCTGAACTACGGCAGCAACAAGGTCCGCTTCACCAACGCCGTGCCCGCGGGCGCGCGCATCCGGCTGCGCTCCTACAAGCTCAAGAGCGTCGAGCCGATGGACGGCAACGGCTTTCGCGTCACGTCGGAGGCGACGGTGGAGGTCGAGGGCCAGGAGCGCCCCGCCCTCGTCGCCGAGATCATCGGCATCCAGTACGGCTAGGAGCGCGTCGCCCGCAGCGCGCGATACCGCGCGGGCGTGAGACCGAACGCCGCTTTGAACGCCCGCGTGAAATGCGCCTGGTCGGCGAAGCCCGCGTCGCACGCCACCTCGACCAGCGGCCGATCTGCGTGCATCCGCTCGCGGGCGAACTCGAGCCGCCGCATGAGCAGGTAGCGGTAGGGGCTCGTTCCTAGCAGCACGCGGAACTGCCGTGCAAGGTCGTAGCGTGTCAGTCCCGTGATGGACTCCAGCTCCGACGAGCGCACCACGCGGGTTCTCTCGGCGTCCAGGAACTGTCGAGCCCGACCGACCGCCGCGACGTCGACACGTCGAGAGATGACGGGGCCCGCGCCGCGCTCCCCGGCGATCAAGCCTTCCGCGACGTCGAGAATCACGCCGTCGACGGCCAGAGGCTCGAGTGGCGCCCGAAACGCGGCGTCGATCGCGCGCGCGAGCCGCGCGTTCGCCGACACGGGCTCGCGCACGAACGGCAGCGGCCACGCCCGTCCGCGCAGCTCGCGAACGGCCTCGGCGAGGCGCGACGGCTCGACGTAGACGATCCGGTAACCGAAGCCTTCGGGAGTGCCGGCGCGTCCGTCGTGGACTTCGTCCGGATAGAGGACGACCACCTGGCCCGCGCGGCTCGCGTGAACCGAGCCCCGGTAGTCGAAGACCTGAACGCCGCCGTCGGTCACGCCGACGGCGTACGTGTCGTGACGGTGCTTGGCGTAGGCCGCGCCGGAAAACCACGCGCTGAAGAGCTCGACGCCGTCGACGGGCCGCCGGCTCGCGATCCAGCTTCCGACCGTCGCCCGGCACGATCGTTCAAGACCTTCGCCGCCCGATCTGGCTCCATCGAGCATGGAGGTAAGGGTAGCAATGTTGGCGTTTCTTCTCTTCGCCTTCGTGGCCGCCGTCACGCCGGGGCCGAGCAACGTCATGCTCGTCGCCGCCGGCGCCCAGGCCGGCGTGCTGCGAGGACTGCCCTGCCTGTTCGGCGTGACGACCGGCATGGCGCTCATGATGTTCCTCGTGCCGCTGGGACTCGGCAGTCTGGTGCTCGGACATCCGATGACGCTCGCGATCTTGCACTGGGGCGGCGCCGCGTTTCTGCTCTGGCTGTCGTGGAAGATCGCGACCTCCTCGAGCCGCATCGAGACGACGGCGCAGCGTGACCCGGTCGGCTACCTGGGGGCCGCGGCGTTCCAGTGGATCAACCCGAAATCGTGGCTGGTGAGTGCGAGCGCCGCGGGGACGTTCCTGAGCGCGGAGGGCGGCAGTCCCGTCGTGCAGGCCGCCTCGCTCGGCGGGCTGTTCTTCCTGGCCGCGCTGCCGAGCTGCTTCGTCTGGCTCGCGTTCGGCGCCGCCGTCCAGCATCTGCTCGGCACCGAGCGCCGGCTGCGCATCTTCAACGTCGCGATGGGCGTGCTGCTGGCGCTCTCGATCGTGCTGATCGTCCGCTAGCATCGGCGGCGGACTCCTCTATTCTTGAGCCATGCGCCTGCCGTTCGAGCCGCCGCTCGCGCCCATGCTGTCCAGCGCCGCCGATGCGCTGCCCGCCGGGCAAGGCTGGCAGTTCGAGCCCAAGTGGGACGGCTTTCGCACGCTGGTGTTTCGCGACGGCGACGAGATCCTGCTGCAGAGCCGCGACGAGAAGCCGATGAACCGCTACTTCCCGGAGCTCGTCGCGCCGCTGGCCGCAGCCCTGCCGGAGCGCTGCGTCGTCGACGGCGAGATCGTCATCGTGGGCGCGGGCGGGCTCGATTTCGAGGCGCTGCTGCTGCGCATCCATCCCGCGGCGTCGCGCGTGAAGCTGCTCGCCGCGCAATCGCCGGCCTCGTATGTCGCCTGGGATCTGCTCGCGCTCGGCGATGAGGACCTGCGCGAGACGCCGCTCGCGATGCGGCGCGAGCGACTCGAGAGCGCATTGGCGCATGCCGCGCCGCCGGTGCATCTCTCTCCGGCCACGCGCGATCGTGCGCTGGCGGAGGACTGGTTTCGTCGCTTCGAAGGCGCCGGGCTGGACGGCGTCATGGCCAAGCGTCTCGACGCGCCCTATCGCGCCGGCGAGCGCACGATGATCAAGATCAAGCACGCGCGTACGGCCGACTGCGTCGTCGCCGGCTTTCGCTGGCATAAGAAAGGTGACGGCACGATGGTCGGCTCGCTGCTCCTCGGCCTGTACGACGAGGACGGCACGCTGCACCACGTCGGCGTGACGGCGGCGTTCACGAACGCGATGCGCAGAGAGCTCGTCACCGAGCTGGCGCCACTCCGCGAGCGCGCGCTCGACAACCATCCCTGGCGCGACTGGGCCGAGGCGCAAGACGAGGCGAGCGCGAACGGGCAGCGCATGCCCGGCGCCACCAGCCGCTGGAACCGGGGCAAGGACCTGAGCTGGGTGGCGCTGCGGCCCGAGCGCGTCTGCGAGGTCGCGTACGATCACATGCAGGGCACGCGCTTCCGGCACGCCGCCAAGTTCCTGCGCTGGCGCCCGGACAAGCGGCCCCGCGACTGCCGCTACGATCAGCTGGAGGTCACGCCCGCCTACGAGCTCGAGCGCGTGTTCGGCGCGCGCCACGGATCGTAGTCGGGATCAGGCGGCTCCTCGGCGGGGCGCTCACCCTCGGGGACGTTGCGCAGGTTCACCCGAATGCGCGTCCACGTGGTCGAGCGCCCGCGCATCGAATCGACGAGGACATCGTCGACCTGCAGCCGCGCCGCGGCGGCCGGATGCCGCGCCTTCCAGCGCTCGAGCCCGGCGAGCGCCTCGGCCTTGTGAGCGGCCTTGGCGACGGTGATGAGCGTGGACACACGCTCCTCGCGCCGGCGCCGCGACGGCGCCACGCGCGGCGGCTCGTCGCCTCGCTTGCGGTAGTGTGGCGGCCACGGCGCGTCGCCGAGCCCCGCGGCCGCCTGGGCGGCGGACAGCTGCAGCAGCCCGTCGAGCGAGCCCGCCGCGGCGTCGATGCCCGCCGAGGCGTCGCCGCGCGCGGCGAAACGCGCGGGTGCTGAGGCCAGCGTGAACGCCGCCGGATCGCAGTCGGCGACCTCGTCCCAGTCGAGCGGCATCGAGACGCGCGCATCGGGCGTGGGCCGCACGGACCACGCGGAGGCGACGGTCCGATCCTTGGCGTTCTGGTTGTAGTCGAGGAAGACGCCGTGGCGCTCCTCCTTCCACCACTTGCTCGTCGCCTGCCCGGGCGCGCGGCGCTCGACCTCGCGCGCGAGCGCCAGTGCGGCGCGCCGCACGTCGTCGAACGTCCAGCGCCGCTCGATCCGCACGTTGACGTGCATGCCTCGCGAGCCCGACGTCTTGGGCCAGCCGCGCAGGCCGTGCTCGTCGAGCACGTCGCGCACCACGAGCGTCACGCGCCGCACGTCGTCCCAGCTGACGCCCGGCCCGGGGTCGAGATCGATGCGCAGCTCGTCGGGATGCTCGAGGTCGTCGGCGCGGACCGGGTGAGGATTGAGATCGATGCAGCCGAGGTTCACGATCCACAAGAGCTGCGCGGCGTCGTGCACGACGATCTCGCGCGCGGTTCGGCCCGACGGAAAGCGCAGCTCGACCGTCTCGACCCAGTCGGGGTGGCGCTCGGGGGCGCGCTTCTGGAAGAACGGCTCGCCCTCGGCACCGTTCACGTAGCGCTTGAGGACGATCGGCCGGCCCGCGATGCCGCGCAGCGCGCCGTCGGCGACCGCGGCGTAGTACTTCACGAGATCGAGCTTGCTGTACCCGGCCTGCGGAAAGAACGTCTTGTCCGGGTTGGTGATCACCACCTCGCGGCCGGCGATCTCCATGACGGCACCCTGACGGGTGCCGGCGCCGTCACACCCCCGCGCGCTTGAGCGCGACGCCGATGTTTTCCGGCGACTGCTTGCGCTGCCCACGGTCGATCTCGCGCACCGTCTCGACGACGGCCGCCGACACCGGCGTCGGGATGCCGGTCTCGCGGCCTTTGTCGACGACGAAGCCGTTCATCGAGTCGATCTCCGTTGGACGCCCCTTGGCGACGTCCTGCGCCATCGACGCTTTCCAGTTGCGGCCACCCGCCGACTTGGGGCGCAGCATCTCGTCGATCGCCTGCCACGTCTCGCGGCGGTTGGCATCCGCCCACTGCTCGACGGGCGCGCCGTTGATCTTCGGAATGGTGTAGCCGAGGGCCAGGCCGACGCGCGCGGACTCCGACGCGAGGTGGATCGTGATCGCGCGTCCGACTTCGCTGGAGGCGATCTCGAACGAGCCGAGGCCCGACATGGCCTGCACGGGGTTGCCCATCGCGTTGGCGCAGAGCTTGGACCAGCGCTCGCCCCAGAGATTGTCGGTCGCCTTCGAGCCGTCGATCACCTTGAGCATCTCCGCGATCATCTGCGTGCGCGGCGTGATCGTGCCGTCGTGCTCGCCGGCCCGGAAAACGTCGTGACCGGTGGCGCCGCCGCGCTCGTGGCCGCGCTCGACCTGACCCGCGTGCCACGACGCGACGCCGATCTTGGACATCACGAGGCCGACGGCGCGCTCCTTGCCGACGACCGAGGCGACGATCGGGTCCGGCCAGCAGTTCTCGGCGGCGACGACAAAGCCGTCGCTCTTCAAGTGACGCGCGGCGAGCTGCGTCGCCCACGCGGTGTCGTAGACCTTCATGGCGACGAAAGCGACGTCGAAGTCGCGCGGCAGCCGCTGGGCCTCGTGGAGGTGATAGATCGCGGGGCGCGCCTCGAAGGGCTCGTGCGGTCCGCTGACGGCGATGCCCTTGGCGCGCACCGTCTCGACCTGCTCGGCCCACGGATCGACGAGGGTCACGTCCTGGCCAGAGCGGGTGAGGAATGCGCCGAGGTAGCTGCCGATCGCGCCTGCGCCGACGAAGAGAATCTTCATGGTCGCCGAGTGTACCACCCACCTCACCAGCGCGTGTCGAAGACCTCGATGACCGGCGCGGTGCGGGACCGCCGGAAGAGCGCGACGAGCCGATCGGCGAGCGGCACCACCTGCATCGGCACGCCGACCTCGGGCGGCAGCGGCCGCCGCATCGCCCGGGCGAGGTCGAGGTCGACGACGACCAGTGCGTCTTTCCCCCACAGCGCGACGAAGCGGCCGTCGGGGCTCACGCCGATTCGCCGCGCGATCTCCAGCACCGCGACGGGCCGCGTGGGACCCGTGTCGAGGCCGAACCGCCAGATCAGCGTGCGCTCGTGGCGGTCACCCACGCAGACGACGTCGGCCGCGCTGTGCGTCACGAGGTGACATCCGGCCGCCGTCGGCCAGACGGCGAGCAGCTCCTGCGCGTTGCCGTTCAAGCGCCACACACGCGTCTGCCGTCGGCCGCCGCGGTCGTAGATCCACGTCCCCCACGGCAGCCGCGCCAGCGTGGTGACACCGCTGATGGCGCGAATGCCGCGGCCGTCGGGAAGGATCTCCACCATCTCGGAATCCACGCTCTCGCTGTCGTCGACGGGCCAGCGATATCGGTTGACGCCCGGACTGCCGATGCGGCCGGCGAGCCCGACGAACTCCTCCGCATCGCCGTCGTAACCGACCACCGCCCACCCCGAGCCCTTGACGGAGGACACCGTCGGCGAGCTGAGCGGCGGCAGCGCGATGCTCCATCCCGCCGATGCGGTCGACTCGGCGAGCTCCAGGTGCTGCAGCAGCGTGCGGGTCGACGACTCGACGAGCGTGAGCGCGTTGCTCTCGTCGACGAAGCGCAGATCGCGGGCCTCGATGTCGGCGCGGCTGGATTCGGGGCCGAGGATGAGGAAATGGTCGGGCGCCCGCGGCGTCTCGCGCGTCATCACCGCGGCGCGCGTGCCGATCGGCGAGACGCGCAGCGCGCCGCTGCGCCACGGCAGGTCGAGCTGCGTCGTGCGAGCGAGCGGGCCACGCTCCGTCTCGCGTGCGAGCGTCGGTCGCGAGGCGAGCAGCGTGTCGACGAGCTTGAGCCCGGGCCCCGCGAGAATCCCCACCGCGAGCAGCGCTGCCCCCACACGCGGCGCGGCGCGGCCGGGCATCGTCAGCAGCGCGGCCGCGAGGCCGAGCAGTGCCGCCCAGAGAATGGGCGCCCCGCCGAGCAGATGCACGGCGACGGCCGACGGCTTGCTCGTGCGCACCACGTACGCGAGCAGCGGTCCCCACGTCACCGCGACGACGAGGGCGAGGGCGGCGGTGATGGGCACGTAATCGACCGGGCGGCCGCCGAACGTGCGCGGCTGCACGGCGAGCCAGGTCGCGATCACGCAGACGAGGCCGGCGCCGGCGGCATAGGCGAGCGTGAGCCCCGTCGGATTGCGCACGCCGAGATCGCTGGCGAACGCCAGCAGGCACGCGCCTGCGACGCCGGCGACGGCGGCCAGCGCGGCGCGGCTGGGACGCACGAGCGCAACGAGCGCGGTGATCAGTCCGAGCGAGAGCAGGCCTTCGACGAGCGTGGCGACGACGCCGAGCGCCATCGCGGTGAAGCGCCCCAGCGCGGGGGCGGGCTCGACCACGACACTGTCGTGGGCGAGCCGATGCTCGACCGCGTCGAGCTTGCGCTGGAGCGCGTCGACTTCGCTCGGCGGGATGCGCGCCGCGCGTGATGCCCCGCTGCGATCGCGCGCCACCAGCGACGCGCCGCCCCACCAGAAGGCCCGCACCCGCAGCTCGACCAGCTCGTCGTACGGCACCGACCACCGCGAGCGCGCGGTCTGGCGCAGGATCTCCGGATTGCGCTCGTCCGGATCGCGCGCGTCCACCCACGACACCCCATCGCGATCGAGGATGACCAGCGCCGCCGCCCGCGTGGTCGCGACCACCAGCGTGCCGTCGAAGGGCATCACGGGAATCGCCGCCACGCGGCGAATCGCGTGCAGGCGTCGTGCGAGGCTCGGATGCGACGAGCCGTGCTCGAGCTCGGCGCTCCAGCGGCGCGGCATGCGTCCGGCGATCGTGAGCTTGGTCAAGCCGCTGATGAGCGCTTCGGGGTCCTCGCACAGCGCGAGGGCGCGAACGTCGCTCTCGGTCTCGTGCGTCTTGCCGCGCGAGGCCTTCCAGGCCAGGCCCACGATCAGCGCGATCGACCAGACGGCGACGACGGACGCGGCCGGGAAGCGCTGCACGGCGAGCGTCGTGCCGAGGGTCGCCGTGAGCACGAGCGCGAAGGTGACGATCCCGGTGATGCGCGAGCGTCGCCGATCGTCATGCTCCAGATGGGCGACCTCGTGCGCGAAGACGGCCGCCAGCTCGCGCGCGCTGAGCAGCTGCAGCGCGGGCACCGTGAAGAGGACGCTTGGCGCATCGGGCGACGGGAACGCGAAGGCGTTGACGAATCGGCCGCCGGGCACCGGCATCTCGAAGAGCCCGGGGCGCGCGGCGCGGGAGCGGTCGATGATCGGCTGCCACTCCGGGCGCCACAGCCGCGGACGCGCCCGCACGAGCCAGAGGAACGTCTCCGTGTAGCGCATCGCCCACAGGCCGAGCACCACGGTGAGCGCCCAGGCGACGGGCCAGCGCCAGCGCTCGGTCATCATGATCACCGTCGGGGCCAGCAGCAGCGCGAACCAGAAGCCGCGCCAGGCGGCGTAGAAGCGGAGCTGCCAGCCGAGGTACGTGCCGGGTCCCCATTGCTCGTCGAGCAGCACACGGCGCGAGGGATAGTCGCCGACCCAGAGACCAACCATGAGCCCGAGCACCGCGAACCAGTAATACGGACCGGCCGCCAGGATGAGGGCGAGACAGCTGAGGATGGTCACGCGCTGCGTGTGCTCGGCGCGGGCGAGCAGCCGCTCGGCCAGCGCCGGATCGTCGCGCTGGCGCACGAGGCGACGCCCACTCCACCAGGCGAACACGCCGGGGACGAGCATGAACGCCAGGAATGGCCACGAAAGCCGGACAAGCATCGACCAAACAACGTTAGGGTGTTTGGCGCCCCAGCGTCAATTGAGACGTGAGCGTCGATGATGGCGTAGACTGGCGCCGGGTCGAGGAGGCCTCCCATGGCGACCATGTACCGCTATCAATTGCCCGTCGAGCAGACCGGCTGGACGCTGTCGGGGGAGACCCAGACGTCCTTCACCTGGGAGTACGAGGACGAGCGCTCCAAGCTGCTGTCGCTCTACGACAAGGGCAAGAAGCAGCAGTGGGACGCCGCCACGCGCATCGACTGGTCGCAGGACCTCGACCCGGAGAATCCGCAGGAGATCGACGACCGGCTGATTCCGATCTTCGGCTCGCCGATCTGGGACAAGCTCACGGACAAGGAAAAGGTCCACCTGCGGCACCATCAGCAGGCGCAGTCGCTCTCACAGTTCATGCACGGCGAGCAGGGGGCGCTCATGGCCGCTGCGCGCATCGTGCAGACTGTCCCGGAGCTCGACGCGAAGTTCTACGCCGCCACGCAGGTGATGGACGAGGCGCGTCACGTCGAGGCCTACGCCCGGCTGCTGAACGAGAAGCTCGGCATCGCATACCCGATCACGCCCGGTCTCAAGTCTCTGCTGGAGACCGTCCTCACCGACCGGCGCTGGGACATGACCTACCTCGGTATGCAGATCCTCATCGAGGGGCTGGCGCTGGCCGCCTTCCAGCGCATCCGCGACTTCGCGAAGAACCGCCTGGCCGCATCCGTCAACGCGTACGTGATGCAGGACGAGGCGCGTCACGTGGCCTTCGGGCGGCTCGCCCTGCGCGACTTCTATCCCCAGCTCACCGAGGCGGAGCGCGCCGAGCGCGAGGAGTTCGTGGTCGAAGCCTGCTACCACATGCGCGACCGCTTCAATCAGAAGGAGCTGTGGGAGAACCTCGGCCTGCCTGTGAAGGAAGCGATCGAGGTGGCGATGTCCTCGGAGAACATGCGGCTCTTCCGCAAGCGGTTGTTCAGCCGAATCGTGCCCACCGTGAAGGACATCGGCCTCTGGGGCGAGAAGGTGCAGAAGGCCTTCGCCGACATGGGCGCCATCGAGTTCGCCGAGGTCGACAGCGACGCGCTGCTGGAGCAGGACGCCCGCGTCGCCGCCGACTTCGACGCGGGCGTGTTCGTTCGGAACGCGCTCGGCTAGCGAATCGCGGTCGGCGCCACCGTCGAGCCCGTGAAGCCTTTCAGCTTCAGCGGCTGCATCACGAACGCGAACTCGTAGACCTTCTTCGCGGCGAGCTCGTCGAGCTTCAGGTTCTCCAGCAGGTGGATGCCGTTCACCACGAGCGTGATCTGGTGAATGGGCAGCGAGACCTGCGGGTCGGGATTGGGATTCACCTCGACGGGCGGCGTGTCGGCGCCGATCAGCATCGGATCCTGCTTCACCAGCCACTCCGCGGCCGCGACGCCGATGCCCGGGTTGCTTTTGCCGAAGCGCGCGTTGTCCTTGCCCCACAGCCGGCCCCAGCCGGTGTGGATGATCACCGCATCGCCGGGCTGCAGGCTGACGCCCTGCCGCTGCAGCGCCTGCTGCAGGTCCTGGACGGTGATCTCGTACGTGTCGCCCAGCATCTCGACGCCCTTCAGCGCCGCAACGTCGATGAGCACACCGCGCGTCATGAGCGTGCCGACCTTCTCGATGCCGAGCTTCGTGAAGCCCGTTCGCGTGGCGATGTCGTCGGTCTTGTAGCAGTTGTAGTGGCTGTTCTCGATCGACTGGTGCGCAAAGCCGTCGAACTGCGTGCCGACCTGGCCGATCTCGCTCGTCAACACCTCTTCGTTGCTGCCGCGACGATTCGATGGCTTGTTCATGACCGTGCGCTTGGTGTGCACGCTGAACTGCCGCGTCGGGTTCAGCGGCATGTCGGCCGACAGCTCGTGGCCGAGCTCGATCGTCTCGCCGGTCTTGATCAGCTTCACCGCGCGCAGCACGGTCTCGGGTTTCATGTGGTTGCCCGCCCCGCGCTCGTCGCCCGCGCCCCACTTCGATGGGCAGCGTTGGATGTCCACGGGCGGCTTCCAGGACTGCGCGTGGGCGACGGTCATCGAGAGCCCGAGCGTCAAGGCGAGGGCGATACTAGTGGTGGAAGCGCGCATGGGGATCCTCCCGGGCGGCTTCATCGCCGCCGCGCGGGGAAGGATAGCCGCATGCTAGACTCCGCGCCACCATGAGCACGCCCTTCGGACGCAGGCCGACCCCGGCGGCCGGCGGCGTCGAGCCGCGCTGGGTCACGACGGCCAACGGCTTCGAGGGCCATCGCGTCGCCGAGTACCGCGGCGTCGTGCGCGGGATCGTGGTGCGCTCGCGCAGTGTGCTCGGCAACATCGGCGCGAGCGTGCAGACCTTCTTCGGCGGCAATATCACGCTGTACACCAATCTGTGTGAGCACGCCCGCGAGGACGCGTACGGACTGATGCTCCGCCATGCCGCGGAGGCGGGCGCCAACGCGATCGTGGCGATGCGCTACGACGCCAACGAGATCTCGCCCGGCGTCACCGAGGTGCTGGCGTACGGCACGGCCGTGGTCCTCGAGGCGGCGCCCCGGGCTTAGCCCAGCGGCACGCCGCCCCAGCGCTCGCGCATCGCGAACTCGCTCACGGGCTTGCGCGAGAGCTTCGTGAGCTGCTTCACGGGCCGACCGAGCGGCATGACCGCCGCCACCGCGACGTGCGGCGGCAGCCCGAACAGCTCCTTGACCTTCGGCTCTTGAGCCACCGCGAGCGTCGTGATGGTGCCGGCATAGCCGCGGCCGCGCGCCGCCAGCAGGATGTTCCACGCGAACGGGTAGATCGACGCGCCGCTGATGACGCCCACGCGGTCGAGGTCCTGATCGGTGGAGGCCACGACCTTGAGGTCGACGCAGATCACGAGGATGAGGGGCGCTCGGAGCACGGGCTCGATCAGCCGCGGCATCGGCTCGGTGCGCTCGATGGTCGCGGCGTCGACGCGCGGCGGATCGATGGTGTTCCACGGGTTCTCGCCGTTCTTCTGCTGCGCGATGTAGCGCTTGGCGCCGAATTCGGTCAGCTTGGCGAGCCTGCTCCGCGTGGCCGCGTCGCGCACCACGATGACCTTCCAGCCCTGACGATTGCCGCCGCTCGGTGCGAAGCGCGCGCGATCGAGGATGTCAACCACCGCCGCGTCCGGCACGGGATCGTCGGTGAAGTCGCGGCAAGAGAACGTCGTGCGCAACGCCTCGTCGAGGTTCATGGCGTCTCCTAAAGGAACGTCGGATCAGGATCCAGGCCGAGCAGGAAGCGGCCGACGTTCTCGAAGTGGTCGTCGCGTCCCTGGATCTGCTGCGACACGGAATGCAGGTCGCGCATGCGCCGCTCCCACGGACCGCCGGCGAAGATCGCATGGGCGCCGGCCGCGTGGTAGACGAGGGTGCCGACCTCGCGGCCCTCGTGGCTCGCGTGCGACGCGGCCTGGCGGATGCGCACCCGCTGCGCCAGCGTGAGCGCGCCGGTCCGGCCCGCCTCGGCCAGAACCTCCTCGAGCGTGGACAGGACGTACGCGCGCGCGGCGTTCAGGCGGGCGTCGGCCTGCGCGAGGAGCGACTGCGTGACCGCGCTGTCTCGCAGGGCGCGCCTGGCGCCGCGCGGCGTCTTGTCGGTGGCGAGCGCGACGATCGCGTCGAGCAGCGCGCGCGCGATGCCGAGCGAGACGCAGGCGAAGCCCGAAGCGTAGAGGCTGCCGCTCGGAAAGCAATAGAGCGGACCGGCCTCGCGGCGCTCGGAGGCCTCGTCGCGCGCGGTGCTGTGATCGCGCGGCACGAAGAGGTCCGCAACGGCGTACGTGTCGCTGCCGGTGCCGCGCAGGCCCATCACGTGCCACACATCCGAGAGCGTCGCGTCCTCGATCGGGAACAGCAGCGTGCGCACCTCGGGCGTGCCGTCGCGGCGGCGCTGCGGCGCGCCGTCCGCGCCGACGATCGGAGCGTGGGCGCCGACCCACGTCGCCTGGTGAATGCCGCTCGCGAATGCCCACGAGCCCGTCAGGCGGTAGCCGCCGTCCACGGCCACCGCGCGTCCCTGCGGTCCGGCGCCCCAGGCCAGCACCGCACGCGCGGGTCCGAAGATCCGCGCCGCGGCTTCGGGCGGCAGGTAGGCGGCGATCATCGAGCAGCCTGCCGTCTGGCCGAGCACCCACGCGGTGCTGGCGTCGACCTTCGCGATCTCTTCCATCACCTGCACGAAGCTCGAGGGATCGAGCTCCGCGCCGCCGAGCGAGCGCGGCAGCAGCATGCGGAAGAGGCCGGCCTCGTGCAGCGCGTCGGCGAGCGCGGCCGGCAGCCGCCGCTCCGCCTCGGCGCGGTCCGCGAAGGCGGCGATCGTCGGGGCGAGCGCTCGCGCGCGCGCGACGTAATCGGAGGCGACCGTCATGAGGGAGACGATGGTACCATCGGCGCCGTTTCGGGCATCGCGGCCCCTTCGCTCAGCGTCGAGCCGACGTTCACCTACACCGTGAGGAGGAAACGCGGCATGGACGAGACCCTGGAGAGCAACGAGCGTCAGACGGACCAGCGTCAGGCCGAGAGCAGCGCGCGGCGCGATTTCCTGAAGGGCGCGCTGGTCGCCGGCGGCGCGGCGGCGTCGATGGGGCTGGGGGTGGTGACCGCGCAGGCTCAGCCCGGCCGCGTGCCGGGGACGCAGAACCACTACTACGTCCCGGCCAACGACAAGACCGTGCACTGGGGCTACTTCAGCAAGCAGCTCAAACCGCTCGTCGAGGTCGAGTCGGGCGATTTCGTCACTATCGAAGTGCTCACACACCACGCCAACGACGACGCCGAGCGGATGGTCAAGGGGGATCCCGGCGCGGAGTCCGTTTTCTACTGGGATCGCCAGCGCAAGGGCGTCGACCGCCGCGGCGCCGGGCCGATGCAGCCGACGCTCTTCGGACGCGGCGCCGGTGAGGGGCTCGGCGTGCACATCTGCACGGGGCCCGTGGCCGTGAAGGGCGCGATGCCCGGCGACATCCTGGAAGTACGGATCATCGACGTGAAGCCGCGACCCTGCGCGAATGCGCAGTACAAGGGCAAGTCGTTCGGCAGCAACGCGGCGGCGTGGTGGGGCTTCCACTACAAGGATCTGCTCACCGATCCCAAGCCGCGCGAGGTCATCACGATCTACGAGGTGGACACGAGCGGCGATCGCAACTGGGCGAAGGCGGTCTACAACTTCCAGTGGACGCCGCAGACCGATCCCTACGGCGTCGTGCACAAGATCATCGATTACCCGGGTGTGCCCGTCGACCACAAGACGGTGAAGGAGAACCACGGCGTCCTCAAGAACGTGCGCATTCCGATTCGCCCGCATTTCGGCGTGCTCGGGCTGGCGCCTTCGGAGGCCGACATCGTCGACTCGATCCCCCCGCACTGGGTCGGCGGCAACATCGACGACTGGCGGATCGGCAAGGGCGCGACGATGTACTACCCGGTCGCGGTGCCGGGGGCGCTGCTGTCTGCCGGCGACTCGCACGCGGCGCAGGGCGACTCGGAGCTCGCCGGTACGGCCATCGAGTGCTCGCTCACCGGCACGTTCCAGCTGATCCTCAGAAAGAAGGCCACGCTCGCCGGCACCGCGCTCGCCGGCCTCGAGTATCCGCTGCTGGAGACACAGGACGAGTGGGTGCTGCACGGCTTCAGCTATCCGAAGTACCTCGCGGAGCTGGGCGCGAACGCACAGAGCGACATCTACTCGAAGTCGTCGGTGGATCTGGCGATGCGGGACGCCTTCCGGAAGATGCGCCACTTCCTCATGACGACGCGCGGACTCAGCGAGGACGAGGCGATCTCGCTCACGTCGGTCGCCGTGGATTTCGGCGTCACCCAGGTCGTGGACGGCAACTGGGGCGTGCACGCCATCATCAAGAAGGCGCTGTTCGCGGGCGCGTAGGAGGGGCGGGGGGCTGCCGCGGCCCCCCGCGTTGTACCGCCGGTCGGTTGCATTGTGTTGCTGAAGCACGCGCGTGGTTCGCTGCGTGGGCGTCGTCGCCGCGTGTATCTGATTTTCCACTCTTGACACGTTTCTCCGTGCGCGTCCGGCGTCTTTGCGTAATCGATTGATAATCGCCCTTCAGCAGCGCGTGGAGCCGCCACAGCGCGCGTGGGTCAGCGTCCCTCCAAAAAATCGGGACTGTCCTGTCATCGCGCCTCCTGGGGGCGCTCCGAGGCCTCGAAAAACGCGATGTAGAGTCGGCGCAAGGAGAATCTCCGATGAACATCGATGGTCCGAGCTTCGTGCCGACGCATCCAAACATCGTCGAGCTCGAGCGGCTCGGCGACGAGATCGCACAGCTCGCCGCGCACCTCGACGCCGCCACCGCGCGGCTGCTCGACCTCATTCGCGAATTCGACGCTCGCGGCGGCTGGGGCAATGGTTTCACTTCGTGCGCCGCGTGGCTCACGTGGCGTGTCGGCCTCGATCCCGGCGCCGCGCGCGAGCGCGTGCGCGTCGCCCGGGCACTCGGCACGCTACCGCGGCTGGCGCAGGCGCTCGCCCACGGTGAGCTGTCGTACTCCAAGGTCCGGGCGCTGACCCGGGTCGCCACGCCCGAGACCGAAGAGCGACTACTCGCGGTTGGCCGGGCCGGCACCGCCGAGCATGTCGAGATCATCGTCCGCGGC